>Ga0307474_10001640_pt1 | contig 16157 bp, 15 predicted proteins | sample atmos_gasesECM1C_2_FD_203312 | JGI IMG/M metagenome (GOLD analysis project Ga0307474, IMG submission 203312) | Hardwood forest soil microbial communities from Morgan-Monroe State Forest, Indiana, United States - atmos_gasesECM1C_05 | ecosystem: Environmental > Terrestrial > Soil > Temperate... | reverse complement strand
CGAAGCGTGAGCTGCAATTCTGTGGAGAGCATTCAGCGCCAGTTCAAGATTTTCCTGAGAAGGCAGTGCCCGTCCTCGGCAGAGTATTTCGCAGATGTCGCGAAAGGACTTAGCGATCGTGTCACGCCACGACTTCTCGTCATAGTCCACCTTCACAGTTGCTGCCGTATAGTCTGTCGGTGCCGGTTCGTTCACAACCCGAATCCCGAGCGAGAGGCCCTTGCCGTTATCGCCGTATCGCTTCCATTGCTCGGCATCATCACGGGACGCTGAAAAGCAAGCGAGACATACCGTCAGGAGATTCCCGACTTTCATGCCCAGACCATGAAAACCTGTGATGAACAGTCCCAGAGCCTCACGCGGTAACGTGTTCTTTTGACCTCTGCGTACTTCCTCGGCAACTTCCAGGATGACCGCATCCGCTGACTTCAACTCAGCTGGATCGTTCGTACATTGGTGTGCTGTCGCCCAAAATCTTTGACTATGAAGTATTCCTGATGCCCCATTCCATGACGTGTAGTGATAGACCGTTGGAGGGGCGCTTTTGTCATAGCCGTCGCTGACCACACGGTCATACATCCTGTCGATTGCCAGGCCTCCGTAGAACAGGACCGACCTGTTAGCGAAATATTGGCCCCCGCCATGCTTTCGGGACATACAAAAATCTTACGCTTACTGCCGAAAAGCCGGGCGGGTGGCCACATCTCCCAGTCGGGAAGCATCCCTTAAGCAGGCTGGGTGCCCTCGATAAGAGCGAGGGGGGCCCGGCAACGTACGTCTCAAACCCGCGACAGGTTAACTCAGGAAATCCCCGAGTCGGCTGTTATGGAAAGAGCATATTCGGATGAGTGTTCTTGAGCCTGAAATACCTTCGCCTTAGGATAGACCTTGGACAGGAATCTCAGTCGATCACGAAGCTCCAGCGGGCACCTTAATCCGGCTATTATCTCGACGACGGCGTCTGCCGGAAAGCTGAAGAGGCATATTGGGTGCGGTACGGCCTCCAGCCGAGCTTCGGCACCCTCCAGTACCCGCAGCATGCGCCACTCCTTCTCGTAAGCCCACTCATCGGATTTTGTCTCAAACCACTCCGTGCCTGTGGTATTGGCCAAGGTGACTCTCGGGCGGTTGCGACAGTACTTCACCTGCCGCAAGAATCCAAATTCGTCTTCGGGCCCTCGTCGAACGGAGAAAAACGGATGGTTCTGGTCAAACCCGATCACGAACCCTTCGTGGTTGTCTGTGTAATGCCCCCACATCAGAAGCGAGTCGCGAATTTCGGCAAGACAAAGGACTCCGACGTTTACGTTGAGCGACGAGTTGATCGCCGCCGACACACCGGGCAGGAATTGAGGCTGCAGCAGCTGAAAGAGACCAGGAATGGACGATTTTAATGGACGCAGCAGGTCAACAGCGCTCTCTCCTGGCAGGAGTTTGTCCAATATCGGATACTCTTTCAACTCCCGCCGTAGAATCTGATCAAAGTTCTGCTCTAGGTACTCGCTGAGGTGCTCCTGCGAGGCAGCGGATTCGATATATGGCTTGAATTCGAACGGATCGTTGAATGCAGAAGGTTGAGTAAACCGGATCCTGCGGCGTTCGAGGACGTCGAGGCGAGCAGGGGTGAGATATTTGTATAAGGCCATTTCACCGCATGGCTCCTAGGCTTCATAGTACCAGACCACGACAGCCGGCACGCAGAGCTTCTCACGACGTAATTCGAAAGTGCATCGACCGTCTCGGTTTTTGCGTGCACCGTTTCCACTGAGGGCCCCATCCTTGCGCTTTGCAAGGTTGTAAGGTTTCAATTCTCCTGCGCGCCTTGATCCTAGGAGTCTGGGGCATGTTTCTCCTTCATCGCCTCAATCTTGGCGGCGCACTCTGCGTGAAAGATTTTAAGTTCTCCTTCGAGGTTGAAATCCGTCACGCCTCCCCCATCCACAATCTCTCGATGACATATCGCACAGCGATCCGGCAGCCGCGAGAGCAGTACATCTCGGGTCGTCTGCAAGATCATCACCGCTTTGTGCGCGTAGACACAGGCGATCCATAGCACAGCAATTGCAAAACCCAGCCAGTGTCCGATCGCGTAGGCAATTACTGCTGCGGTGACATCGCCACCAATCTCAATGTAGTCCTTCCACGTCAGCTTCATTGGCCGAAGATTATAAGCCGTTACGCCGAAAACTGGGGGAGAGGTGAATGTGGGGCGGGGTGACCCGGCCTAACCCCCGGTTTCCTGAAAATCGATAGCTACTCCGTTCTTTCACTTCAACCCCCGAATCCGCTCTTGCAGGAATTGCCGCTCTGGTTCCTGTTGGGTCAGCGCCAGCGCCTTCTCATAAGACGCCCGAGCCTCAGCCGTCCTGCCGAGCCTGCGGTACATATCGGCGCGGGCCGAATGCGCCAGATAATAATTGGCCAATTCGCCTTGTTTTCCAGAAGAAGGTTCTAACACCGCGTCGATATGCGCCAGACCGGCCTCTGGACCATCGCACATGGCAATGGCCACGGCACGATTGAGCTCTACAACTGGCGAAGGCTGAATTCGTAGCAATTGATTGTAAAGCGCAACAATCTGGCGCCAGTCGGTCCGAGCGGCCGATTCCGCCTCCGCATGAACGGCCGCAATCGCCGCCTGTAATGTGTAAGCGCCGAAGCGGCGGGACTTCTGCCCGTACTTCAGAGCCTTCTCCAGCAATACGACTCCCTCCGCGATCTGCTCCCTGTTCCAGAGCGCGCGGTCTTGATTCTCCAGCAGAATCAGCTCTCCGGTCGAAGAGGTTCTCGCGGCGTGACGGGATTCCTGTAGCAACATCAGGGCAAGCAGCCCCGTTACTTCTGCCTCCATGATTTCCGGAAAAACGACTTCCGGAAAAATGTTTTCCGGCTCTGGCCCGAGTCCGGTCGGATGAAGTTCGGTCAGATGAAGCCCGGTCCGCTGAAGTTCCATCAGCAGCCGTGCCAGTCGAATCGCCTCGCCGGTTAGCTCGGCCCGCGTTACTTCCGCTCCCGCCGCAGCCGAATAACCCTCGTTAAAGACGAGATAGATGACGTGAAGCACCGCGCCTAGCCGCTCCGGCAATTCCTGCGGCGTCGGCACTTCGTAGGGAATCGGTGTCTCCCGAATCTTTGCCTTGGCGCGCACAATGCGCTGCGCCAGCGTACGCGGAGTGGTGAGGAAGGCCTTTGCGATCTCCTCGGTGGTCAGCCCGCACACCTCACGCAAGGTGAGCGCAACCCGCGCTTCCGGCGCTAGCGATGGATGACAGCAGGTAAAAATCAGACGCAGCCGGTCGTCTTCAAGGCCGAGATCCTCAAGGCTGTCCGCTTCATTTTTATTGGACTTGTCCGACGCACTCCATTGCGCTTCAAGATAGCGTGCGAGCTCGTCTTGCGACGCATCGAATCTTGCCCGTCGACGCAGAGTATCTATGGCTTTGAATCGGGCCGTCGAAATCAGCCATGGCCGCGGGTTGCCGGGTACTCCACTCTTCGGCCACAGGCTCAGCGCAGCCGCAAAAGCTTCGTGCATCGCCTCCTCGGCAAGATCAAAATCACCGAGCAAGCGGATTAGAGTTGCCAGGATTCGTCCCGAATCCACGCGATAAAGAGAGTCGAGCAATTCGCGTATCTGGTCATGCATCTGCTCGGGGGAAGGCTCGGACATGGAAGGCTCGGACATAACATGCTCGGACATGACAAGGACCTTAGCAAACCAGCTGCGCCGAATCAATTTGGTAAGCTAGAACGTAGTGTCCGGACTTGCCTTTTTTCACCACGGAGGCACAGAGGCATTCATCGCACACCTATCCCCCTCTGGTTTTTACAGTCCCAGATTTTCTCCGTGACTCTGTGACTCTGTGGTGAAAAAAATAAATCAGGCACTGCCAGCGAGACGGTCAGAATTAGGTTTCGGGGGCTCGAGGCATTTATGGGAAAGCCTGTAATCTACAGTGGAACTGGAAGCTAGAAACAAGAACTGGAGACTCTTGCTACACTCTCTTCGTGCCGCGACTCACTCACCTCGAATGCACGCGCTGCGGAGAGCATTATCCCGCTGACCGTCCGCAGACTGTCTGCCCCAAAGACGGCGGCGTTCTCTACGCGCGCTACGATCTTGGCAGCATCAAGAAGACATTCTCTCCAGCATCGCTGCTGCCGTTGGCCCCCACCATGTGGCGTTACGACGCGGTTCTTCCCGAGGCGACTCCCGTCACGCTCGGCGAGGGCTTCACTCCCATGCTGCGAAGCCGCGAGTATGCCAACGTCTTCATCAAAGACGAAGGATTGAATCCCACCGGATCGTTTAAAGCGCGTGGACTCGCCGCCGCGGTCACCATGGCGCGGCATTTCGGATTGAAAAAGCTGGCAATCCCTTCCGCAGGAAATGCCGCCGGAGCACTCGCCGCATACGCCGCCGCCGCCGGGATCGAAGCGCATATCTTCATGCCCAAAGATGTACCCATGGCCAATCGCATCGAGTGCGATTACTACGGGGCGCATGTAACGCTGGTGGACGGGTTGATCTCCGACTGCGCGCGCAAAGTTGCCGCGTTGAAAGAGACCGAGGCCTGGCAACGAGAAGGATGGTTCGATGTTTCAACCACCAAGGAGCCTTACCGCGTCGAAGGCAAGAAGACGATGGGCTACGAGGTCGCCGAACAACTGGGATGGAAGTTGCCGCAGGGAATCATCTATCCCACGGGCGGTGGCGTGGGTTTACTTGGCATGTGGAAGGCCTTTGACGAAATGGAGCAGTTAGGCTTCATCGGTCCAGAGCGGCCGCACATGATCAGTGTGCAGTCTTCGGGATGCGCCCCCATAGTTAAAGCATGGGATGAAGGACGCACCACGGTAGCAATGTGGGAGCATGCCTCCACAATAGCCTCCGGCCTGCGCGTGCCGAAGCCGTATGGCGATTACTTGATCCTCGACATCTTGAAGAAAAGTGGAGGTCTGGCCCTGGCCGCGACTGACGCAGAAATTCTCGAGGCGACCCGTCGCTGGGCGAAGGTCGAAGGCATTTTTGCCGCGCCGGAAGGCGCGGCGTCACTTGTGGCCTATCAGAAGTTGCTGGCCAGCGAATTCTTCAGTCCCGATGATAACGTCGTTCTGTTCAACACCGGATCGGGGCTCAAATATTTGGACGTGTTGGCCACAAAGGATGCCCAGGCTGCGTCCGCTTCCCGCGCGATTGCGGGGATCATCGGACCTTACTAAAGAACATCTTTAGAGTCGACCAACCCGACGGAAACCAGATCAAACGTCGGGCCGATAGATCTGTGGATATCTTCTCCCTTGACGGCTTCCACTCCTTCAGTTACGGTTTCGTCCACTTCCCCCCAGACTGCTCGTAAGGAGAAATGAAATGTTGTCTTCGCTCAGTTTCAAGCCGACACCCTCAAACAGCCCCAACCCCTCAACCGGAATCGCGCTCAAAATTTCCTTCACTTGCTTCCTGGCTGCGCTTGCCTTCTGCCTGCTCATAGCCGCCGCCCAACCTGCCCAGGCCTCGGGATCGTTATCGACCGGGCAGGTTCAAGATCTCGTGCCGCTGTCCACTTGCCCAGGAGGGCAATGGTTTTCATACCATAGTGGCGGCACGACGTATCCCATGAATTGTGTCGCCGCCAATCTGAGAGGATGTTCGAATGTTGAGGACCTTGGCTTCACATTCGGGTATCTGAGCCCAGCGGGCATTATTCCTGGCCTCGTTCAGGGGGTCATCGCTTATTTTGACGGAGGCGACGGCACCACGGCAGCGGGAGAGGCCACCGAGCTCCAGATGATGAACTACTATTTCCAACAGGGCTACGAGGTTGTGGAGGTGGCATGGAGTTCGGCGTGGGAGGCCGCATACAATCCCTTCCCGCCACAGACCTACGGCAATGTCCAGAATGCAGCCTGCCGTCCGGCTACGTTCCTAAACTACGTCTATACCGCGATCTACCAGCCGATCACGACCGGCAACAACGGCAATCCCAAAGCCGGAATGTGCGCGCAAGGGTATAGCGCCGGCTCGGCGGCTATTGGCTATTCTTTGGCATACTACGGTGCCGGGAGCTATCTGGACAACGTAGAACTGATCTCGGGACCCGTAATGAGCGACATCAAGCAGGGGTGTCAGGAGCCTGCACCCAGCCCGGTCACGGTCTGTCCCCCCAGCCAAACCGAATGCCAACTTGGCGGAGGGGCCGACTGGACGCTTCCTCCAACCTACGTTCTAAACGGCGCCAATTATCTTAGCGCTTGGACCAACGACAACTCATGTACGTCGAGCGCCGGAACGTCGGCGGCTTCCAATTCCCGATGGCTGGCGCAGAGCATCGTTGATCAAGCAGGAGTAACTGGACTCGGGGCGACGCCGTCGTTCAGTTACCCCAACACCGCCATGACCGCATGGCTCTGCCGGAGCGTTCAGAACCCGCCACAAATCGATTGCGCCACCTCTTACAACTACGATTTTTGTCCAAACAACTCGAGTCCACAAGGGCAACTCTTTTACACGCAGGTTACAGACCCGCCACACTACAACGTATACGCCGTTGACAACTGCTTCGGACCCGAAGGAGTCCCACAGGGAGACGTCGCCCAACTTAGCAATCCGCAAAAAGGGATAATAGTGTCCGGCGCAACCGGGATCCAACAGGACATGGCTGGGGCTCCCGGGCCTCCGCCGAAGCTAGCGCAATGCTTCCACGGGGCACATACGCACTAGTTCGGGCGGCAACGGCTGCCCATCAAGCCGTCGAGAAGCGGCGGTGGCAATAGGCAAAGGCCACCGTCGTTCCTTTCTCCGTCTGCGCATATAACACGCGCACCTAGTCACCAGATCCCGTCAGAGACACGGGGCCGGGGCTGACCGTCCCTTGCGGATGAATGTACAAGGCTGCGGATCGCGTGCCGGTTCTTTTAGGGGCGAACATTATGCTCACTTTGCAATCGCCACCGGGCGGGACACTGCCGCACTTGGTCGCGTCGAGGAAGTCATGCGGGTCCTTCCCTACAATCGTCGGCGCGTCGAAGTTCAGTTCACTTTTACCCTCGTTGGTCACAGTCACAACTTGCGGCGGACTCTGCGTACCAACCTTCTGACTCCCAAACTTCAAAATCGATGGGGAAACCTTTACGATCATCCCCACGCCGGTAAGCTCGACGAACTGTGGTTTCGATGAGGCACTGTCGACGATTGTAATTCCTCCCTTTTGAGCGCCGTATTTTGATGGAGTGAAGGTCGCGCTGATCGTGCAACTCGTTCCTGCCTTGATCGAGCTGCCACAGGTGTTGGTTGACTCGAACGGCCCCGAGGTCTTGACCGACATGACAGAAATCGCGGTCGACCCCGTGTTGGCCAACTCCACCGTCTTCGGTTTGCTCGTTGTATTGATCAGTTCCACCGGGAACGCCAGCGGTGTGGTCGGAGAAAAGCTCAGCACGCCGGTGTTGAGCATCGTTACGGCACCAGGCGTCGGTCGACTAACCAAGTAGACGAGATCAGGCAGATTGTCCCGGTTGAGGTCGCCAGCCGCTTCAGAACCGTCGCTGACAGCGACGCTCGGCGCACCACCCGCCGTCGGTGCCAGGCGGAACGTGCCATCCCCGTTGCCCAACAATAGGGTAAGGCCGGAGACAATATCCAGTTTCCCGTCGTGATTGAAATCTTGGATCAAGACGGCTCCCCCGCCGGAGTAATCTGCTCCAGGCTGAAAGCTTCCGTCGCCATTGCCCAACAGCACAGTCACTTCGCCGACGAGGTAACCTCCGACAGCCAGATCGAGTTTGCCGTCACGTCTAAAATCTGCCGCCGCAACGGAGCCCGGAGTGGTGGCAAGGGGATACGTGAGAGAGTTCTGAAGCGTCCCATCCCCATTGCCTAGCAGTACCCCCATATTCGAACTACTGCCGAAAGATCCGACCACCGCGACATCGAGCAGATGATCGTTATTAAAGTCGCCAAGCGCCAGCTCGCCCGCCCCGACGAACGAGTCATTGTCAATCGGAGATTGGAATGTGCCATCGCCATTGCCCAATAGCACGCTGATGTAAGGGTTGTCGACGGCCGCAATGTCGAGCTTGTGGTCACCGTTAAAGTCCCCCACCACGATAGAGGCGAGGGGCCCTGTCGTAGGAGAGATGATAGGAGATTGAAACGTGCCGTCGCCATTGCCTAGAAACACGCTGACGCTGTTGCTGTAGGGCGCGACGACGATGTCCAGGTTGCCGTCATTATTGAAATCAGCGACCGCAATCGAATAGTAAACACCGGGATAGTTAATCGCTGGCTGAAACGTGCCGTCCCCGTTGCCGAGCAGAATCGAGAGAGATTTGCCGGCGGTTACCGCGACGTCCAGCTTGCCGTCGTGATTAAAGTCTCCGATAGCTACCCCAGACGTTTCGCCAGAAACGCCGTGCGTTGCCCGCGTTTCAAACTGCGCCCAAGCCGGCGCAGCGATTCCAGCGCAACAAAGGAAAGCGGCCACTGTGCATACCACACGATGAAGGCGAAAGCGTCGGGACATGGCAAACCTCACAATTCAGGCGGATCGAAGCGGGGGGAACTACTTAGCTGCGAAGTTTATCACGGTTTTCGCCCATAGTTCCGTTAATTTCCGGCACCGGGCGCGGGCTGACCGTGCCTTGCGGATTCATGTATAGCGCCGCAGGTCGGGCGCAGCCTCACGAAATAACTGCATTCTTGAAGTCTTCGGCAGCCTGCTGAACGCTCTCCAGCCGCCCAAGATCACGCCAATAATATTCATCGGCGCGAAACCCGGAGATATTCTCTCCCTCAGCCGCCATGCGCAAATAAGAGTCGATGATCGAGAAAGCGCCCTCTTCCTGGATCAGCGAAAAAATACGCGGCGATATAACGTGGATGCCGGAAAAGGCCAATGCATTCACTTGTGAGGCGGGCCGAACAAGTTCTTCCTCGCGTCCCTTCCGGCGTCCACAGAGTTGGCCTCGCTCATCGAAGAGTAAGTATCGGGAAGTTTTACGGTCCTGCACCGCAAGCGTCGCCAGAGCACGCCTTTCACGATGCACTTCCAGCATATGCTTGAAAGAAATCGTGCTGATCACATCGACATTGTGAAGAATAAATGGCTTGTCCACGTCCTTGGCGCCTTCGAGAAAAAACCACGCAGCCTTTTTTAACCCTCCGCCGGTGTCGAGCAACGTAGTTTCGCGCGAAATTTCAATGCGCATCCCGAAATCGTGATTTGCCTTCAGATAAGCGATCACCATCTCGGCGAAATGATGCACGTTGATGATGACCTCGCGAACCCCAGCTTCTCGCAGGCGGGAAAGAGTGATCTCGAGCAACGTTCGCCCGGCAATCTCAACTAGCGCTTTGGGGCGATCGTTTGTGAGGGGGCGCAGGCGCGTGCCCAGTCCCGCAGCCAGAATCATGGCCTTCATTGCGCCATCTTCTCCAACTCGCGATGCCGGACGAACACTTCCAGTCCGTTCCTGCCGCGTAGCCGTTTGGCCAGTTGTTCGGCCAGATACACGGAGCGATGCTGGCCGCCGGTGCATCCGAAAGAAACCATCAGGTTCTTAAATCCGCGCTGCTGATAATTCGCGACGCTGGCGTCCACTAGCGACATCACGCTCGCCAGAAATTGATGCACGCTCTGCTCCCGATCGAGATATTCAATCACCGGAGCATCCCTGCCGGTCAATGCTTTGAAGCGCTCTTCGCGTCCGGGATTCGGCAGGCTGCGGCCGTCAAAAACAAAGCCGCCTCCGTGCCCGGTTTCGTCTTGCGGCATGCCGCGATGAAAGGAAAAGCTCATGATCCGTATCGTCAGCTTGTCCGCTTCAGAGGCCAGGCCCCGCAGTTTGTCCGAGGCCAGCATGCTATTGAAAGCGCCCATAAGCGTCGGCAACTCGACTGGCAGTTTTACGTTGTGCAACAGCCAGCGCAGGTTCTTCAACGCGAACGGTACGCTTTGCAGAAAATGTGTGCGGCGTTCATAAAATCCGCGAAAGCCATAAGCTCCCAGGGCCTGCATAATCCGGATATAAACGTAAGGATAGTAGTGCTGAAGAAACGCTTTGCGATCCAGCGGGATGAACTCGCCAACTTTCACGAGATAAAGATCGAGCAGTTCCTGGCGTAGCGCCGGGGGAAGATCGGCCTTGGCATCGTAGAGCAGCGAAGCGATGTCATATTGCAAAGCGCCCTTGCGGCCGCCCTGATAGTCGAGGAAAAAAGGCTGGCCGCCGCGCAGCATGATGTTGCGCGATTGAAAATCGCGATACATGAAGTAATTGCCTTCGGCTTTTAGAAGAAAATTCGCAAGCCGGTCAAAATCGTCTTCCAGCGCCTGCTCGTTGAAAGGAATTCCCGCAAGGCGAAGGAAGTAATACTTGAAATAATTCAAATCCCACGCGATAGATTGCCGGTCGAAGGTGCTGCGCGGATAGCTCACGTCGTAGTTCAAATCGCGCCCCGCTTCGATCTGAAAGCGCGGCAGGATGGCCACAACCTTGCGATACGCTTCCACCACCTCCGGATCGATGTTTTCGCCGGAGCGATGCTTGGAGAGAAGTTCAAAGAGTGTGGTATCCCCGAAGTCTTGCTCGAGATACGCACCCTGCTCCAGATCCTGGGCATAAATTTCTGGCACCGGCAGGCCGTGCCGGCGAAAATGGCGGGAGAATTCGAGAAAAGCAAGGTTCTCTTCGCGCACTCCGTAGAGGATTCCGATGGCACTCAGCTCGCCGTTCAATAGCCGGATAATCTTTCGTCCTGAGCCTCCAAGTTCGCCTTGCAGAGGCAGGATCGCCGCCGGCGGGACGCCGAAACGCTGCTCAAAGAGTTTTTTAAGAACTTCCATAGTTAAGCGTCGACTCGCAACCGATTAAGATACCATCGACCCTCGGGCGAAACCCGGTTACCGATGATTGGGCGGCATGGGCGGAGTTGATGATCCGCCTCTGACTCCTTATGCTGGAACCAGGTGCTGGAACCAGTATGACCGAACGCCTCTACTATCACGATTCGTTTCTGTACGACTTTGACGCCGAGGTGCGCTCGGTAGTGGAAACGCCGTGCCCCGCTCTGATTCTCGACCGGACAGCGTTCTACCCCACCAGCGGTGGCCAAATTCACGACACCGGCTGGATCGCATCTGCCGAGCCGGGCGGCGCGAAATTCCGTGTCACGGAGGTTGCAGACACGGAAGATGGAAGGGTGGTGCACTACCTTGAAGCTACGAAAGACTCGCCACTGAAAGAGCTACGGCCCGGCAGCCGCATCCGTGGCGAGATCGACGCCGCCCGCCGCCGGGATCATATGCAGCAGCACTCGGCTCAACATGTGCTCTCGGCTGCATTCGTCCGCTTATTCGATATGCCGACCGTTTCGTTTCACATGGCGGATGACTACTGTTCGATTGATCTGGCTACGGAATCGCTCAGCAAAGATCAAATCGAGGCTGCCGAGAGGCTGGCCAACGAGGCGATTCTTGAGGATCGCCCAGTCGATATCCGCTTCGTGAGCCGTGACGAAGCTACTAAGTTGGGACTGAGAAAACTCCCCCCAGCCGAGCGCGAAGAATTACGACTCATCGATATCCGCGATTTCGACCTGAGCTCCTGCGGTGGCACGCATGTGAACAGCACAGGGCAGATCGGCGGCGTACTTCTTCGCAAGTCGGAAAAAGTTCGCCAGGGATATCGCGTCGAGTTTGTCGCCGGCCAGAGGGCGGTCGCCACAGCGCGTCGCGATTTCTCGGTCCTCACCGAAACTGCCGCGCTTTTTTCCGCGAACGTCTACGATGTCCCACAGCAAGCTCGAAAGGCTCTCGACGAGATCAAATTACTAGGCAAGCAGCGCGAAGGTCTGCAAGACGAATTGGCCGAGATGCACGCTTCCGTGCTGCTGCAAGAAACTTCTGAAACCAACGGACGCAAGTTGGTTGTGCACACCCTCACGGGCCGTGATCTCAATTTTCTCAAGCTTTTGGCCCAGAAGTTGACCAGGCAATCTACCCCCGTGATCGCACTCCTCGCCTCCAGTTCACCTCAGCCAGCTTTAGTATTCGCGCAATCGGCCGGCCAACCGCAAAATAATGACATGGGAGCGCTCTTGAAGGAAACCGTGGCGAAGCTTGGGGGACGCGGCGGAGGTAGCAAAGATCTCGCTCAGGGCGGTATGCCAAGACCGGAAGGAATTGCCGATGCCCTGGCCAGTGCAGCCGCGGCCCTGCGTTAAGGTCGTGTGGGTCGGACACTCTTGTCCGACGCTCTTGATTTTGCTTTTGATTTTTGCAGCTAACAGGCCCACATCAAAGGCAAACGGCCCCATGGAAGACCAGCGCTTTTCAGCGCCGCGAACAAAAGAAACCCGGCCTTAGGCGACCCGGTTGCGCCCCCTACCCTTTTCCCACCAAACTGCGGGATCCTCAGGGCGATTCAGCATCTGCGATAGCTCTTTTTTGATCTCTGCCAGTCGGTTGGCACGCATTTCCACCGCTGACTGGTCAATCTGGCTATCTGAAGTGCGATTGGCCGACCGGGCGTTCATGTTCCGCAAATCCGTGATTTCCTGACGAAGGCTGGTGAGGTGCTCCAAAATATAAGGCATGGATTGATCATACCGTATATTCCACAGACCGCAGGTTTATTAATTTTTGATAACCGGACCGGAAGACAGTTTCATCCGCCCATCTTTCGAGGAGGTCGGACAGTCCCTTCGGCAGGCTCATGGCAGGCTCTGTCCGACGTTCTTGGCTTTGATTTTGCTGTCGCCGCACCCCTGACTTCGCTAAATTGGTTCATGGCAAACGGTTCCACGCTGTGCCGCACAACTTGAAAAGTACACGGTTCAATAACTGTCACCATATCTCCCCGTACCGAACGGAGTACACAGGGAGCGCGTCAGAATAAGTATGCCGAAGAGGACCGATGGTTCGCCCGAATAAGGAGTAGCACGTCGGTCACGTGCGCCGACTTCCCCCGGCGTCATAGAATACCTATCATGGCGACTGCGAACCGCAAAAAGCCGTCGGCTGCGCCTACCTCGATAAAGCGCAGATCTGCGACGGACACGCTTCTCGACACAATGCGAGATATCATTGAAGACAGCGCACGCGGAATGACGCCCAAGGAGCAGCAAGAATCTGAAAAAAAATTCAACTCCGCCCTGGACCGCGCTGTTGCCTCTCGGAAACGACGTCGCGAAACTGCGTAATCACGTCCTTTAACTCACTTGCTCTCATTTTGGGTTTTGCCGCTTTTACCGCGACGATGAATTCGGGCTCGTCTCCGGGCAAGCCTTCCTCAAAGAATCTGCGCATCCGCGCGATCATTCTTTCGGTTCGTCGGTATCTTCATCCGAGTAAGTACGGCCTGGATCGCGACGAGCCTCTTTCACCACGACAATAAAATTTCGGCTCGTCCTCGGGCACTCCTCCTTTCAGCTTGCGCACTCGCGGCGCGCTGGCTGATAAAGAATGAGGGTGGCCCCCTTCGCGGACTTCGAAGGGTGGTACGATGCTGCCTGCAGCGCCGTCCTTGAACTTCACCCTGATTGCACTATGGAGCGGTGTTCGTCGAAAGTAGTGCCAAACCGCATAGGTGCATGTAGCGTCAGTTCTCACCTACCGAAAACCGCGAAAGGTGGGGCAGCCGGTTTCGCACTGCGCCAATCGGGAAAAGCACAAGGTGGGCCAGCCCCCGCGACGGGCCAGCTGCGGTCGATAATGTCGATGAGGGCAATTCTTGAGCAGTAAGAAAGCGTTTGGTATGGCTAAGACAGTCAGCTGGGTGTTCGACACCGCGATGCTTTTTAACGTTGCATGTAATAACGCGTCAAGCATCGAAGCTCCGCGGAGGAAAGGAAGTCAGAAGCCCGCACTCGTGAGTATCGTTTTCTCCGTGCTAACTCTAGAAGCGTTTCTGAATGAACTGGCTGAGTTCGCATTGACCTCCGACATAGAGCAACCTCCAGTTATTGACGTCCTCGCTGAATTTCTGAAGGATGCAGAGGAGTCGAACGCGTCTCTCGAAACAAAGTTCACAGTCGGGAGCTGGATTTTGACTGGTAAGAGTTTTGAAAGGGGGACGCAGCCATTTCAGGATTTTGCGCTGTTAGTGCGCCTTCGAAACGACATTGTCCATTTCAAGGCAAACGACAGATTTGAAGAGGGAGTTCCAGTTGGGAAAAGGCATGCCAATCTGATCAGCAAATTCAGGGACAAAAACATTTTGGCAGAGGACACACGAGAAGATATCTTATCGTCGTGGTCGCACCTGATCCAAACGAAGTCCGCCGCTGAATGGTCTTGTAAGACGGCAGCACGCATGGTCATGGATTTCTACGAAAAACTTCCATCAGGCGATTTTAGAGACTCTATTGTTCCGTACGAGGAAGATTACGACGCGGAAAAACTCTTTTGTGGCGCTCCGAAAACCAAAGCCGCACGCAGGGTTAAATATTTCTGCAATGAATGTGATTGGGATTCAGGATGGATCTCCAACGCCGACTCAGAACCTCTTCACGAATGCACGAACCCCAAAGCCCCGTCTCTCGGAGGGGACGGCGACGTGAAGAATGGCGAATAATGAAGGCATAGTGATTAAGCCGCATGGGTTCTCCGACGATCCCTAGTGTGGGCTGCCCCACCCTTCGCAGTTTTCGAAGGGTGGGCACGACGCAGCCTGCAGCGCCCGCTTTCGACCTCGCATGGCACCGCCGCTGAAACGTGTTCGAGGGCGCGGCCAATCCCCATACCCACCCGCAGCATCGACTACCACCTTTTGAAACCACGAAAGGTGGGGCTGCCCGCATAGGTGGGGCAGCCCCCACAATCACCAGCGGAAGACGAAACAGGACAACGTCGGATCGGGTTGGTTCCCGCTAAGACAATCCACGCCGATTACGCTAAAATAGTAACTGAACTTCTATAACGCACCGCAACCCCAACCTGGTTGTCCCTGGCTTAAAAAACTCGCCCTCTGAACAGGAGGCGTACAGGATACATAGCGAGAAAACCGGTTGCTGGGCACCGGAAATCCGGTTAGAAGCTCTCTGTCTCTTGGCCTAGATTACCGAGCACCTCGGGGCTTGCCGCATGTGCGCACTCAGGTCTATGGGTGACCAGGGAGGCTGGCAACTCGTCGTATTTTCGACGAGCGCGTACGGCGGCTGAAAGCTGATAGCCTACCTCGCGTCAACCGACGCCTTGGGCGCGGGCGTGCCGCGCAGCAATCTTTCGGTGCTCAGGTTTTCGTCCAAGTCGGGCCAATGAATCCCATATCCGCCACCGGCGATCTTCCAATTCCGGCGCTGCGCCGGGGCGGCGTTCAGCAGCCGCGGATACCACACCCGCGCGGCACCGTGATGACGCGGCCATCCTGCATACTAACGCTCAGCGCATCGTCCGCGGAAGCACGCCCAATACTCGCGCATCAGCCGCCGATGCCGAAAAGTTCATCCCATGCCTCCGCTTTGATAAACTCTATACCATGGCAAACGGTTCCACCGACGAGAAACAGCACGCGCACGAACTCATCGACCGTATGGCTCCCGGCCAGGTCGCCGCAGTGGTTGGTCTCTTGGAGATCATGCTCGATCCGCTCGCCCGCACCCTCGCCAGCGCGCCTTATGATGATGAACCCGTCAGCGCGGAGGAGGTCCGCGAGGTTGAAGCGGCCAAAGCAGCGCTCGCTCGCGGCGAAGGCATTCCCCACGAAAAAGTCCTCGCCGAGTTCGGCCTCACGTCCGAAGACTTCGAGCGCATGGGTCGAACGCCGCTGAAGCCATCAGACCCTAAGCAGTAATGTATGCCGAAGAAAATCCTTTGGAGGGATCGCGCCAAGGCTGAACTCCGCGCCATCGAACAAGGGACAGCGATACGTATCCTCCACGGTTTGGCTCGCGCAATTGTCACTGGTGAGGGCGACGTTAAGCGACTCCAAGACATCGATCCCCCAGAGTTCCGTCTGCGCGTCGGCGACTACCGCGTCCGCTTCCGCGATTTCGAAAACACAATCGAAATCCTCTCTGTCAAACATCGGCGCGAAGCTTATCGCTGAAGTGAAAGAGCAGCTTCCTCACCGGGCTGTTGCCCGGCTCGGAATGACAAACGATTCTTGAAGGGTACAAAGAAAAAAGCCCCGCTCTTGTGAGCGGGGTCTTTCACCTT
>Ga0307474_10001639_pt1 | contig 16160 bp, 7 predicted proteins | sample atmos_gasesECM1C_2_FD_203312 | JGI IMG/M metagenome (GOLD analysis project Ga0307474, IMG submission 203312) | Hardwood forest soil microbial communities from Morgan-Monroe State Forest, Indiana, United States - atmos_gasesECM1C_05 | ecosystem: Environmental > Terrestrial > Soil > Temperate... | reverse complement strand
ATTACACCCTTGAAAAAGGACAGACGACGACGTTTCATTATCGCCTGGCGTTCTACACGCACGCGGCGACGGTGGATGAGTTGAACAGCGAAGCAGATTCGTTTGAGGCCGAGAAGAAATAGAGAGCAATACGACGCATTCAATCTGAATTTAAGAACGCCCCGCCTTCCCAACCGGAAGACAGGGCGATTGAGATTTTTGACCCGGAAGCGGGCCGCACTTGCTGCTAATTTGGCGAAGGCATCTCGACGCTATCAATGACGAGCACGGGAACCGGCCCCTTAGTTGATTCGAGTTTGAGCCCGAGCTGCTCCTGGATCGCGGTAAAGATGTCAGGTGGGATGTCGGGAGAGGACGAAGCCGAGGAAACGGCATCGTCTGGTGTCCACCGGAGACTGAGGTCGTAGCGGCCGCTGAGTCCGGTCTGGTTCAAGACCACGCGGCCTAGCACCTGAGCCAACTCGCGCGCGAGGATGCCGATCGTATCGTCGCTGCCGACGATATGCAAGCGCGCTCGCCCGGTATCGATAATGGTGCCATTGATCTGCGAAGGCTTGAATTTGGGACCGTCTTTGCCGATGACCAGCGCATAGACAGGAAGCTGTCGAGTCTCCTGGTGAACTTTTAGCTGGAATCTGTCGGTCAGTAGCGCCTGCACCATCAACTGCTTCTGGTGACGCGCCCGCTCGGTGGGCGACGCATGTAACTCGGCGTCAACCGCGGGGTCGGACTTCGCATCGATGTCGAACATGATGGAGTCGAGCCAGGCGGGTCCGCCTAGAATCTGCGAGTCGGGAACGCCGTATGCGAACTGAATGAGGTCGCGGAGCGCGAGGTTGACGGTGCGGAAGTGGCTCTCGGTGGGGTCGCTGATTATGTGGTGGTGGCCATCGGTTTCCGTGTTGTTGATGTGGATGGAAGCAACGTCGAAGGACTGCGCTGCCGGCCGGACCTGGGCAGGGGCACGCACGCAGAGGATGGCGATTGCAAAAAACGCAGCGACAATAGGCGCCGGCATTCTGCTAGAGGCCGACTTGTTGAAAACCTGTTCTGTCATAACAAACTTACCCCGCACTTAGGCGGACCCCGAAATGGCATTTGCTTGAGCGTGAAAGCTCAAGATACTTGTCACCTATCAGGCAAGACGACTGCAATCCCCAATCGCTCGAAGCATGACAGCTTTATTTTGCATGAGATGGGAGATAGAGGCGGGAACCATGGAGGCAGAAGGCGCGTAGATTCACCTTACAGGTGTATTCTTCTCCGGATCGGGAAAAATCAGGTGCTGGCGCCTTTCGCATGATCGCGATGGGCGCAGAAGACGGAGTGGTCCGCTATGAAGTGGAACCGGATTGGGTGCAAGCTGCGTTACGGCAGGATGGCGTGGCGTGCGTTGGCATGGAGCGGAGCCGGAGCGATTGCATTCCTGCTCGTTGTCAATGGTGTTTGGGCGAGCGCCCAAGCGGCGACACCGGTTACGCCAGCAGCGCAAATTGGCGCGCCGACAGCGCCAGCACAAACCGCTCCGCCGTCAACTACACCGCCAGCTTCACCAATGGATATTGTCGGGACGTGGCAGGGAACGCTGCACGTTGCCGCCGCGGCCGACCACCCAGAAATCAATCTGAGAATCGTGAACAAGATCACGAAAGACGACAAGGGCGATCTGAAAGTATTGGACTACAGCATCGACCAGGGCGGCCAGGCTATGGCGGCGACCAAAGCGTCTTTCGCGAATGGCGTGTTCAAGTACGCAATCGAAGGCATCGGCGGCGCATACGAAGGCACCATGTCGGCTGATGGAAAAACCCTAACGGGGACTTGGACGCAGGGGCCTGGCTCGTTGCCCTTGAATTTAGATCGAGTCAACGCTGACACGGCATGGGCGATTCCTGAGCCACCCAAGCCGATGGCAGCCGATGCAGATCCAAGTTTAGAGGTCGCGACAATCAAGCCGAGCCAGCCCGATCGCCAAGGTAGAGCATTTCTTTGGCGCGGCAATCGATTCACCACATTCAATACAACACTCATGTCGCTTATCGGCTTTGCCTACGATGTTCAGGACAAGCAAGTGATTGGCGGCCCGGATTGGGCGAGTTCGGACAAATTCGATATCGAGGGCAAACCGGATACTCCGGGGACCCCGACTACAGACCAGTTGCGTGTCATGGTAAAGAAGCTGCTCGCGGATCGCTTCCAACTCAAATTTCACAACGATAAAAGGGAGCTTCCCGCGTACGTGCTGACGGCCGGAAAAACCGGGCCAAAGATGACCAAGGACGACACCAATCCGAACGGACTTCCTGGACTGTTTTTCCGTCAACTTGGTGACCTCAATGTGCGCAACGCGACCATGGCAGACTTTGTGCACCTGATGCAATCGGCAGTGCTTGACCGACCTGTGGTGGATCAAACCGCACTCACGGGCAAATGGGATTTTGAGCTGAAATGGACGCCGGATGATTCGCAGTTTGGAGGGATGGGCATGCGGGCCCCACCGCCGAGTGACGCCCCGGACGCACCTCCGCCACTGTTCACTGCCATTCAGGAGCAGCTCGGGCTGAAGCTGGATTCAGGAAAAGCACAAGTGGATGTGATGGTGGTCGATCACGTAGAGAAGCCGTCGCCAAACTAGTGAGGATCGGAGATACGACGCGCTTCGGCGGGATAGCACTGATGCGCTACCGAAAAAATGATGACGCAGCGCGAGCCAAATGGAGATCATTGACGTCTTATATTTGAATTCTCCTCTATGCAATCAAGCGCCTGCGAGGGCTTCGCCCGCAGCGCGTTGAATCCGAAAACGGAGTGCAAGCGAAGATGAACGAATCCGCATTGCGCCGATCAGGACGAGCCTGCGGGCTTGGTTTCAGATGGACGATATGCGTATTGTTGCTGGCGTATTGCGTCGTGGCCGCGGCGGGAGCAGTCGGATCCCAGGCAACGGAATCCGCGACTCCGGCTCCGCCTGCTAGTCAGTCAGCCACACCCGTTCTCGCGACTGCCGCGGCCTCACCTTATCGCGGCGTGGTGACGTTTGGCGGGCTACCGCTGCCGGGCGCGACGATCAAGGCGACACACAAGGCGACAGAAGGAACGAAAACGGCGACCGCCGTTTCCGATCAGCAAGGTGCGTACGAGTTCGACGGTCTCGCGGACGGAAATTGGACGATTGAAATTGAAATGCAATGCTTCGAGACGATCCATGCAGATGTGACAATCGCGCCGAATATGCCCGCCGCGAATTGGGAGATGAAGCTGCTGCCCCAGGGACAGATTGTCGCTGAGGCGCAGCAGATAAAGCCAGCCGTAGAAGTGCCTCCAGCGGCCGATGAAGCATCGGCCAAGAAACCCGGGCAGCAACCTGGGCAGAGCAACGGCCCCGAGATGCCGAAGGAACCGCAGGAAGAGAATCAACAGAGCGCGGACGGGTATCTTGTGCAGGGCAGCGTGAACAACGCGGCGACCTCGCAATATGCTACAAATTCGGCGTTTGGAAATACGCGCTCAGGCAGCAAGGCTCTGTATACGGGCGGATTTGTTGCCAGCGAAGAGAATTCCGCGCTGAATGCGCGTCCCTATGCGCTGAGCGGTGTTGAGGCACCAAAGCCGGCCTTCAACGATTTCACAGGAGTGGCCACGCTGCAGGGTCCAATCAAGATTGGGCGCTGGCTGCCGCGCGGGCCAAACTTTTTTGCCTCGTACCAGTGGACGCGCAACAGTAGCAGCGTCCTGATTCCAGGCTTGGTGCCAACAGAGGCTGAGCAGACTGGCAACCTGGCAGGCCTCGAGAATGCTCTGGGCCAGCCAGTGACGGTCTATGAGCCGGGAACCAACACGCTGTATCCGGGCGGCACCGGCAATCAGACGGTTCCCGTGAGTCCGCAGGCGAAAGCCTTGCTGCAGCTTTACCCACTTCCAAATATTGCGGACGTGTCGAACTACAACTATCAGGCGCCAGTTCTTAACAACACGCATCAAGACTCGTTGCAATCTAAGCTGGATAAAACGCTGGGGCGCAAAGACCAGCTTTATGGGGCGTTCAACTTCCAGAGCACGCGGGCTGATAATGTGAACCTCTTCGGTTTTGTGGATCAGACTGGAACGCTTGGCATCAACGGCAATATCCACTGGGCGCATCGGCTGAAGCCGCGTGTATTTCTGTTCACGGGATATGCGTTCAGCCGCCTTCGAACCGAGGTGACGCCCAACTTTGAGGATCGGTTCAATGTCTCGGGCGCGGCAGGCATTAACGGCAACGATCAGAATTCCGCCGACTGGGGACCTCCGTCGCTCGGCTTCTCCAGCGGCTTTGCCGGATTGAGCGATGCCAACAGCGCATTTAATCGAAATGTGACGAACTCAGTTTCGGCCTCGACGCTGATTTACAGCGGCAAGCACAACATTACGATCGGAGGCGAATTCCGCAAGCAGCAGTACAACGATTTTTTCGAGCAGAATCCGCGCGGAGCGTTTGGTTTTACCGGCGCGGCGACGGCGGGACCTGCAGGCGGACCGACAAGCGGCTCCGATCTTGCGGACTTTCTTATCGGCGTTCCCGACACGAGCGCGATCGCTTTCGGTAATGCGGACAAGTACTTTCGCGAGCCAGTGTACTCCTTGTATTTCACCGACGACTGGCGTGTGGTGCCGATTCTTACCATCAACGCGGGATTGCGGTGGGACTATGGCGCGCCGATCACGGAACTCTTTGGGCGGCTGGTCAATCTCGATGTATCAAATGGATTCACCGACGCAGCGCCGGTCGTGGGCAGCGATCCAGTCGGTGCAGTGACGGGCGGCCATTATCCGTCTTCGTTGATCCGGCCTGAGCGCAGCATGATCGAGCCGCGGATCGGGATCTCCTGGCGGCCGCTTCCCGCTTCAACGGTGGTGATCCGCGCAGGATACGGCATCTATCCGGACACTTCGGTGTACCAGGGCGTTGTGCTCGATATGGCGCAGCAGTATCCACTCTCGACAAGCCTGAATATTCAAAATAGCGCGGCATGCCCGCTAACATTGGCTAACGGATTTCCTGCAACGGCGGCCAATGGGCTCGTCGCCTGTTCAGGAACGACGGCGGACACCTTCGCGATTGATCCGAACTTCCGCATCGGCTACGCGCAGGCGTGGCAATTGGCGGTTCAGCGCGATCTACCTTTTGCGCTGCAGATGACTGCGACCTATCAGGGTACGAAGGGTACGCACGGACCGCAGGAGATTTTGCCCAATAGTTATCCGCTTGACGAGGCGAATCCGTGCCCAAGTTGTCCCTCGGGATTTGTGTACGAGAGTTCGAACGGCAACTCGATCCGCCAGGCCGGCCAGCTTCAATTGCGGCGCAGGCTGCGAAGCGGATTGGCGGCGTCGCTTACGTATACCTATTCGAAGTCGATCGATGACGATGCGTATCTGGGCGGGCAGGGTCACATGACGGCTAGCAGTGGCGGCCAGGCGCAATCGGCGGCTCTGTCTACGCCAACCGCTGCGGTGGCGCAGAACTGGCTCGACCCGAGGGCCGAGCGCTCGCTCTCCGCATTCGATCAGCGCCAACTGCTCAGCGTGCAGGCACAATACACCAGCGGAGAGGGGCTCGGTGGCGGCACATTGCTGGGCGGCTGGCGAGGCAGGATGTTAAAGGAATGGACGGTGTTGAGCACGTTTACTTTGGGATCGGGATTGTCCGAGACACCAATTCTTCCAGATGCGATTCCGGGAACAGGACTTACGAACATCATCCGGCCGGATCTTACTGGCGCATCTATCTACAATTCGGGCGGCCTTTCGCACCTGAACGCAGCGGCTTTTTCAGCGCCGGTAGCCGGACAATGGGGAACAGCAGGCAGAAACTCCATTATCGGGCCAGACCAACTTACGCTGAACAGCTCATTGGCAAGAACCTTTCGCCCGCATGGAAAACTGTATCTTGATTTGGCGGTGACTTCGACGAATACGCTGAATCACGCGGCATTTTCCAGTTGGAACAATCTGGTAAACAGCACCCAGTTCGGCTTGCCTGTTTCGCCCGGTGCGATGCGCGGCCTGCAAACAAGCGTGCACTTGAGGTTCCAATGATGCGGATTTCTTCTGTTCTGCTCCTCTTTCTTTTTGCGGTGTCGGCCTTGCGTCCGCAGCAGGTCGGCCAGAACAAGGGCACCGGCGAAACGCAGGGCTTTACGCTGACGGTCAAGTCAAATCTGGTGGTGGAAGCCGTGGAGGTGAAAGACAAGCAAGGCAACTTCATTCATGGATTGACCGCGAAAGACTTTGTGCTGACCGAAGATGGCGTTCCGCAGACGATCAGCGATTGTGAGCACGAGGATTTGTCGGAGACGGCCAAACCGCTGCCTGCGGAAAAAACAGCGGACGAAAACGTCACGATTTACAATCGCCTGGCGCGCACCGAGATTGCTCCCGAATCGATCGAGAACGAACGATATAAGAACCGCCGCCTCATGGCTCTCTACTTCGACATGACGGCGTTACCGCCGGCGGATGAAATGCGCGCATTGTCCGCCGCGCAGCAGTTCGTCCGTGCACAAATGACGACCGCGGATCAGATTGCAATCCTGCGCTACCAGGGTGGTTCGGTGGACGTCTTGCAAGACTTTACTGCCGACCGCAACAGGCTGCTGAGCATTCTCGAGACCATGGTCGTTGGAGAAGGACAGGGTTCAGCCGACACGGTCGATGATGCCAGCAGCGCCGACACCGGCGCGGCCTTCGGGCAAGACGACAGCGAGTTCAACGTCTTCAACACCGACCGTCAACTCTCCGCGCTGCAGACAGCAGTGCGAATGCTAGGACAGGTCAACGAGAAGAAGGAGCTCATTTACTTCGCCAGCGGCCTGCGCTTGCAAGGGATCGACAACCAGGCGCAGATGCATGCCACGGCGGACACGGCGATCAAAGCGGGCGTTTCCATCTGGACTGTTGACGCGCGCGGCCTGGTGGCGCAGGCGCCGTTGGGCGACGCAACTCAGGGTTCGCAGGGAAATCAGGGTGTCTACACAGGAGCAGCAGCGCAGGCGGTGACCACCAACTTCCAGCAATCGCAAGACACGCTCTACGCGCTGGCCGGTGATACAGGCGGCAAGGCTTTTCTCGACAACAACGACCTGACTCGCGGCATCGTTCAGGCGCAGGAGGCCATTTCGGACTATTACATCCTCGCTTACTACACCACGAATACCGAGCAGAACGGCAAATTCCGGCGCATCAGAATTTCTCTGGCGCAAAATCCGGAGGCGAAACTCGACTATCGACAGGGCTACTATGCGGACAAGGAGTTTAATAAGTTTACCGACATTGACCGCGAGCGCCAGCTCGAAGACGCGCTGATGCTGGACAATCCGATCACCGATCTCACTATTGCCATGGAGATCGACTACTTTCAGCTCAACCGCGCAGAATATTTCGTTCCTATCGTCGTCAAAATTCCGGGGCGTGAGTTGGCCCTGGCAAAGCGCGGCGGCGCCGAACATACGCTGATTGATTTTGTAGGCGAGATCAAGGATCTTGTCGGCGGTACAACTGTTTCGAACGTTCGCGACAATGTGAATATCAAACTGTCTGACGCGACAGCGGCCGAGCTTGCCAAGCGCCCCATCGAATATGACACAGGCTTTACGCTCTTGCCCGGCAAGTACATGATCAAGTTTCTGGCGCGCGATGATGAGACGGGCAGAATCGGAACCTTTGAGACGACGTTCGTCATTCCCAATTTGAATAAGGAAGATAAGCGTGTCCCGCTCAGCGCCGTCGTGCTCAGCAGCCAGCGCGTGGATTTGAAGGAAGCCATCTATGATGCCGCGAAGGCAAAGGACAGGGCGAAGGATGAGGTCGCCAATCCGCTCGTTCAGGAGGGCAAGAAGCTGGTCCCGAGCGTGACGCGTGTGTTTGCAACCGGCCGGGAGATTTACGTCTACTTCCAGGCTTACAAGCAAACGCAAACGCCGACGCCAAATCCGAGTCCGCACCAGCCTCTTTTCGCATTCGTTAGCCTATACCAGAACGGAAAGAAACTGTACGAGACAGCACCGAAGTCTATCGAGCCCAATCCTGACAGCCGACTTGGCACCATGGCGCTGAGCTTCGATTTAGGCGTGGACAATCTTCCGCGCGGCCAATACGACTGCCAGGTCACGGTGCTTGATCCATCGACGCAAAAAGCGGCTTTTTGGCGCGCCCCGATCCTGCTCGTATCTCAATGAGAGGCGCATTATCGGGAGCGAGGAACTCCTTGCTGATGCCGAAGAGCGAGGGATGCTTCGAGTCGCGTCTCTTTAAAGCGAAGAGAGAAACGCTGACTCATTGAAAATCAGATTTCGGTGTGGGAAAAAATTCATTGCACGGAATTTATGGTGTAGCCTGACGGAGGATCGGCTCACATTCCACTGGAGTTTCGATGCCGGTAAATCCGAATCCGTTCCATCGGTAGGCTGCAATCCGCGTTGCCTTGGTAGCAGGATCGGGCATAAGGAACGAGTCGCCGCGATGCAGCGCGCACAAGACGCCGTCTTTCGATTCCACCGCATCGATCAGCGGCCAAGCGAGCGCTGAGCCTCGCCATCGCGCGATCAGGCCGTGGGGACCGATGGCGTAGACATACGGCCGCAGACCAACCTCATCGTCAATCGATGAGTTATGGCGTTCCAGCGAAAGCAGCAACGGCTCGGCCGCCATTGAGGTGACCAGTTGCAGCGAGACCAGGTCCTGACGCCTCGATTGCCACGCCAGTTTTCCTGTCCCTTCACCATCGTTTTTGTAGCCATCGAGAATGATTCCATCCGCAGGCTGATCGGGAGACCATGGTTCGGGGCGGATGGTTACTCCATCGATCTCGGTGCCTGGACCAAGCTGCGGAGAACAGCTTGCGAGAGCTTGATCGGCGGCTGCATTTCTGCCCGCCAACCTGGGATAAGCCGTGGTCTCATCGGTGTGCGTGTTGAGCGCTCCGCAGAGGAGGCGGCCTGCGCGCACTCTGCAGTCAGCGATGAGGCCGTCTTTGGTCTCAGCATATTTCTGGTCGAACAGATGATTGCCGAGTGAGAAGAACACCGGCCTGCCCTCGACGCATGCGGGAGGCTGCACGACGTGCGGATGATGCCCGACGATGAGATCCGCGCCATGCTCGACAAGCCAGCGCGCCTGCTGCTGCTGCGCATCGGTCGGCCAATCCTGCAGCTCGTTGCCCCAATGGATGGATACAACTACAAGGTTCGCAAGCTGTCGAGCTAGCCGCAGCTTTTGCGCCAACTCGACTGAGGGAACTTGCTGCAGGCGACCATCAGCAGCTCTGACGGTTGTGACCGCGATGAATCCGACCGTCAGTTCGCCGAAGCGAAAGAACTGCGGTGAGGTGTCGAAGTCGAGCGCCAGCAGCCCACTCTGCTGGAATGCTGCGCGCGTTTCGCTTCGACCTGAAGGGCCAAGGTCACCGGAGTGATTGTTCTCGGCGGTCACGAAACTGAATCCAGCTTGCTTCATCAGCTCGGCCGCCGAGTCGGGCGCGGCAAAGCAAAGCGTGTTCTCTGCGGAGCATTTTGCTGGGTCGCCGAGAGCGCCCTCGAAGTTGCCGCCGACGAGGCTGGCGCTGTGGAAGAGGTCTGAGAACCCTGTCCACGGGCTGGTCCGTCGCTGGTCAATCTCCACTTTCACAAGGCGCGACATCATGACGTCGCCTGTGAAGAGCAGACGGAAATCGCCAGGGGCAGATTGGGCGGAGGCCGCTTGCTGAGCCGAGGCCGATGTCGGAACGAAAAATACCGTTGCAGCAAAAGCTAGAAGGGCGGTTCTGCCGGACATGACAGGCTCTCCCTGGAGATGAAAGAGCTGACCCACGCGGGGTGGGCTTGGGCCTCGACTTTGCCAGGGACCGCTTTGTCTCCCGGTAATGGATGAGAGGGATCGGCGTCCGGGTTGGCGACCTTTCCGGCCCAGGCGAGGTCAGTGAGCGGCGTGGACGAGGGGAACTCGTAGTAAGAGTAAATGCTGCCCTTCACAATTTCGCGTCGGCCGAAATACGGAACCACCTGATCCCACTCTAGCGGGCGTCCGACAGCCGCTTCGAGGTACGGCACTCCGCCACCGCCGGCGACATCGGCAATCTTCATCATCGGGTTGGGCGTGGAGAGCGCAAGGTCCGCGCTGGCAAGACTGTTGTAAACCAGGAAGTCATGCTCGGCCACAGCGCCAACATGAAGGATCTCGTCGTAATCGCTATCGGCGAGCGGCTGATTTTGCAGTTCCTTTTGAGCCATGGACTCGAATAGGCGCGCCTTGCTCGCGGTGGCATGCAAGCGCCGGATGATTCCGGCTTGAAGGGGCTGTGCCGTGTCGGCGCCTGAAGAATCCTGTTCGCTCTCAGGATCCTGTGGAAGATTTCCAGTGAAGTTCGCCGACTTTGCGACGACCTGCTCCATCTGATCGAACAACGATGCAATGGCTTCAAAGGTCTTCGGGTCCGGTTCGACGTAGCCCCTTGGTGGACGCAGGACAATTGCCTCAAATCCGCCCTCACCGCACTCCGCCGTTGTTCTTTCGTTGACGAGCACCGTTGCGTGGCGCAGCGTGGCCCAGGAAGCGAGACCGGTCTGAATTCTTTTCGCATCCCAAAGCGCGTCCTGCGCGACGCCGGGAAAAGTGGCATTGTCGGCCCATTGGACTGCCAGCGCGTTGATCCACGCGTCATATAGATCCGACTGTGCCGCACTCTTCGGTTCGCGCCCTTCGAGTGCATCGAGCGCGGGACCCAGCGCCGGATACTCCGCGAGACTAGTCTTAAGCAACGAGCGGGCGTAGCCGCTGCCGAGGGCTGCGGCCAAATCGAGACCTGAAGGCAGCCCACGTGGACCCTTGGGACCGGTGATCTGTTCGGCGGCAGGCCAATCGGAGTGGAAAACGGTCGAGAGCAGCACCTCGTTGTCGAATCCCCACGAGAGCGGAAATATCTGCGGGCTGGTAATGGGATGAAGCGCGAAAGCGGGCGGAACGAACGCACCAGAATTCCAAACCAACGGCGAACGGCTTGGCGCGATGTAGGCAGCGTAGGCGGCGATCCACTGGAGAGCTTTGGCTTTGACATCGTCGGGCAGAGAATTCAAAGGCGTGGCATCAATCGCAGCGGCGGCAGTAGTCAGATAATGAACCGCCTTGAAATATTGCTGCATTTCAGGTGTGGCAGCGTAATAGCCGCGCGGCGTGAGTTCGGTAAAGTCAAACTGCTTGCCAAAAACTGGTGAACTGAATGTCCCTTGCGCCTGTTGAATGTGCAAAGCCTCGGTGTCGGATGGGCTCGTTGTACTCTCTGAATCCGCTACCGCATTGAAGGCGACAGCCCAAGTCGAGTTTGGTGCAGTCGTGTTGAGCGACTGGCGCGCTGCACTCACAAACGCCCAAAACGCGGGCATCGCCTGCTGGCGCTCCTCGACGATAAATGTGCCTTCGTAGGCTGCGGCAACCAGCTCCCAGAAAATGTCAGTGGTCACGAGGTAAGGCCGGGTTGGCGTTGCACTGTCGTAGTGGCCGCAGGTATACGATTCCGTGTCGTAGAACTCGTACAACTGATCTTCGTCGGTTGTGCGAATCAGGCCGGCACTTTTTGTATAGCTGTCGCGATCGGCCGTGTCCTGTGTAAACATCCACGCGTTGATCACGTCTGCAAGAGGAACCGTAATTGGAACGTAGACGAGTGCCGGTGCGCCCGCCTTCTCCACCAGTCCAATGATTCCTTTGCCGTCGGGCACAGAGGAGGGAGTGGAAATGAATTGATAGCCGCCGGCCTGCGTTGAGGTTGAGCTGCCGTGGTCGCCGATCACGGCGACACCTGGCACACCGCTCTTCCAATGCAGCAAAGCGGCGCCGTTCGGAGTTACCGTGAGCGATCCACCGCACGGATTGCCTACTATATTTGATGGCTTATCCCAGTTCTGTCCCGCGTAGGCAAGCTGCTGGAAGCAGCCATTGCCATCCTCCCAGATGAGCAAATGTCCGTCGGGATGAAACGACTCCGGCAGTGCCGACGCGACGAAGTTCGGCGTTGGATCGTCAGTTGAGTCGGGAATCTTTACATAGGTGGACTGCGGGCCGATTACCTGGTATTCGCGCTGGCCGTCTTCGGTAATCGAACGCGTGGAGTACGCGCCGCTCGACAGGTGTTCCGAGAAAAACAGCCGGTAGCTCTCAATGGTCTGGTTCGTTGTGTCGTTGTAGCCGGTTTCAAAGGGGCGCGGCGCGACGAGAAGACGGCGCACATCAGCGGAGGTCTGATAGATGGTGTGCTGCGTCCAGCTCCCATTCGCGTTGTCGACCGCCAGGATCTGAGATTGCTGGCCGGTTTTTCCTTCAACGAAGAATCGCTGCCCCATGGGATGGACGGCGATGGAAGCTGCGGCAAAGGTCGCGGGCAAATCGAGGAGCGGGACCGCGCTGCTGTCGCCGACATGCCAACTAACAACATGGTTGCCAGCTTTGTCGCGGGTCAGGATGACTGCATCCGCGCCGGTGGGCCATACGTCGAAATCCACGACGGAAGTTCCGGCGGGAAGGCTCAACTGCGAACTCTCCGCGGGCGAAGGGGTCACGTTGAGCTCGGCCGTCGTAAAGTCCGAAGATGCTTGTTCGGGCGAGGGCGCCTGAGCGAATGCAGACAACGCAAGGAAGGGAAGGCTAAGGGACATCGCCAACGCACGCTTCTGCGTGGGTTTCATAGGGACCTCGTCCGGGGGGACTCAGGCCATTCTAGACCACGCGGCGCCTGATTTGCCGAATAGGCAATCTTGAAATCGCCCAGAATTTTCAGCGAAACTGCTCGTCCGGCATTCGGACTGCTCGGTGTTGAAGAAGTAAGAAGGGAGGAGCAGCGACCTACAATTCCAGAGACACGCTAATGCAGTGACGGCAATAGCTATGCATCGACTACGGTCGTTTGCAGATCATCGGATGCACCGCATAGCAAGTAAACTGTCTGGCAGCGAGGGAACGAATTGAAGAAGATGGACCGGACTGCTGTGATTGGGACGCTCGCAATTCGTACACTCTTAGCATCCATGCTGTGCGGGGTTTGCGCGGGGCAGGATTCGGCTGGTTGGCCTGTATACAACGGCGGCCCCGAGGGAGATCACTACTCCCAACTCAAGCAGATCAATCGCACCAATGTGCAGCGACTCGAAGTGGCGTGGAGCTTCGATACGGGCGAAAAGGGCGGCCTTCAGGACAATCCGCTGGTGGTGGGCCGAACCCTTTACGCATATACGCCGACGCAGAAGGTGGTGGCGTTGGACGCGGTGACTGGCAACCTCAAATGGAAGTTTGACGCCGGAGTTGCTGGGGGCACGCAACCGGCGCGCGGCATGGCGTACTGGACTGACGGCAAGGAGGCGCGAATCTTTGCCGGGGTGATGAACTTTCTTTACAGCCTGGATGCCGAGACTGGCAAACCGATCGCAAGTTTTGGCGAATCGGGCCGGATCGATTTGCGCAAGGACCTGCGCGGGGATTTTGAGAAGCAGTCGATTGTGCTGACCACTCCCGGGATTATCTACAAGAACCTGATTATTGTGGGTGGTCGAAATCCTGAGACGCATCCGGCGCCACCAGGAGATGTGCGCGCATTCGACGTGCGAACAGGCAAGCTGGTATGGAGCTTTCACACCATTCCTCACCCCGGCGAGCCAGGATACGAGACCTGGCCGGCGGAGGCGTGGAAGATAGCCGGCGCGGCCAACAATTGGGCCGGCATGTCACTGGATCGCAAGCGGGGCATTGTGTATGTGCCTACTGGTTCGGCGGTCTTCGACTTTTATGGTGGCGACCGTTTGGGCGACGATCTCTATGCGGATACGCTGCTGGCACTGGATGCAGCAACCGGCAAGCGGATATGGCATTTTCAGGGTGTGCATCATGACATCTGGGACCGGGATTTTCCCTCGGAACCGGCGCTCTACACGGTGAATCGCAACGGCGAGACTGTGGAGGCGCTGGCTCAAACTACAAAGCAGGGATACCTATATTTGTTCAATCGGCTCTCAGGCAAGCCGCTGTTTCCGATTCATGAGATTCCTTACCCGACCAGCAATGTGCCCGGCGAAGTGACTTCACCAACCCAGCCCAAACCAGATGCGCCCGAGCCCTTCGCCCGCCAGCAGTTGACGGAGGATATGCTGACCAACCGCACTCCCGAGGCGCACGCGTGGGCGTTGAAGATGTTTCGCACCTTTGCGAGCGATGGGCAGTTCTTGCCTTTCACGGTGGGCAAGCAGACGGTGATCTTTCCCGGGTTTGACGGCGGCGCGGAGTGGGGCGGACCGGCGATCGACCCGGCCACGGACATTCTGTATGTGAACGCGACTGAGATGGCCTGGACCGGCGGCCTGGTTGAAGCGCACCACAGCACGAACCCCGGGGAACAGGTTTATCAAAGCCAGTGCGCCATGTGCCACGGCACGAATTTGGAGGGTGCGCCGCCGGCGTTCCCATCCCTGGTGGATGTTTTGAGCCGGCTGAAGGTAGAGAAGGTAACAAACAATGTGAAGAACGGCACAGGCCGTATGCCGTCGTTCCCTAACATCGACGATGCGCAGATGAAGGCGCTGATCGAATACCTTCGTGCGAATTCGTCTACCGTCAGAGGCGATGCGGGCAAGGAACTGACATCGGTGCCGGCGCAGGAGATGACGGCGCGGGCACCGGCGGATCAGGCGGGCGCAGCCGCTTATGCGAGTCGCTGCGCTCGCTGCCACGGAGCTCATATGGAGGGGATTGCTCCGGCGAATCCGATGCTGATTGGCGTAGGGAGCCGGTTGAGCAAGGCGCAGATTATCGACTTTGTGCAGAGCGGGACGGATCAGATGCCGGCTATGCCCGATGTGAAGGGACCGGAGCTGGAAGCGCTGCTGCGAACCATGGGCGTGGAGGATGACCTGAAGATGCAAGCGTCTGCCTCGGAGCATGGCGCGGAGGAATATCCAGACAAATTCACTTTCACGGGCTACCGCAAATTTCTCGATCCGGAAGGATATCCCGCGATTGCACCGCCATGGGGCACGCTGAATGCGATTGACCTGAAGACAGGTAAATATGTGTGGAAGATTCCGCTGGGCGAGTATCCGGAGCTGGCTCGACAGGGAATCAAAGACACAGGAACGGAAACTTACGGCGGACCGATTGTGACGGCAGGTGGGCTGGTATTCATTGGAGCCACGGTCTACGATCGGAAATTCCGCGCCTTCGACAGCCGCTCGGGCAAGTTGCTCTGGGAGGCGGAACTGCCGTTCGCCGGAGTAGCGACGCCCTCAACCTACATGATCGATGGCCGGCAATATGTTGTTATCGCGGCGAGCGGAGCTCGCAATCCGAAAGGACCTGCCGGCGGGGCATATGTCGCGTTTTCGCTGCCAAAATAAGTGCAAAATGTCTCGCGCGAGTTGGATATGAAATGAGCTGCGATACCTGCGGCGATTAGTTTGAATCATGCTGCGGTGCCGCCATTCGCGTAGGGGCGAAGAGAGATCTGAAGGCGCTTACGGAATGGGAAGAATTGCCGGCTTTTGCGCGTTTCGATCAGGTAACTGATCGAGCAGGATCACATTGAGCAGCGACTTGTGTACCTGGATGCGGCCGTTGTAACTGATAAAACCGAGCTTGCGAAACCGATTCATGAAAAAGCTGACGCGAGACCGCGTGGTGCCGATCATATCCGCCAGCGTTTCCTGAGTGATGGGCGGGATGAAGGTTTCCGGTTCGCCCGGCTTGCCGAATTCCGCCATTAAAAGAAGAATTCGCGCCAAACGCTTTTCGCTTGAATTGAACAGCTGATCGACGAGATCGGCCTGAGTGCGCATGCTGCGCGTGAGCAGGAATTTGAGAAATAGATCGGCGAATGCAGGCTCGTCATGCATCACACGAATCATCTCGCTTCTGGTGATTCGGAGCGCAGTACAGGTATTCACTGCGGTGGCGGTAGCCATATGCAGCCCATCGATTGCCGCGAGAGACTCCTCTCCAACAAATTCGCGAGAGGACAGAAGGGTGATCGTGGCCTCCTTGCCGGTCTGCGAGACGACAGTGACCCTGGCGCGGCCTTTTTGCAGATAGAACACAGAGTCCGCAATGTCGCCCTGGCAGAAAAATGTCTGCTTTGGCTTCAACTCGACAAT
>Ga0307474_10001638_pt1 | contig 16162 bp, 14 predicted proteins | sample atmos_gasesECM1C_2_FD_203312 | JGI IMG/M metagenome (GOLD analysis project Ga0307474, IMG submission 203312) | Hardwood forest soil microbial communities from Morgan-Monroe State Forest, Indiana, United States - atmos_gasesECM1C_05 | ecosystem: Environmental > Terrestrial > Soil > Temperate... | reverse complement strand
CGACGATTTGAAACTTCGCCGCGTGAATACGGCTGAGAATGTCCGCGGTCAGTCCGCGGCCCACGGCGTCGGGCTTGATGATTGCGAGAGTTCTTTCCACTGCCATTCGGGTAATCTCCTGGGCTTCAAAATAAATTCGGGACGAGACGTAGTGAGTTACTTTCGTTTTTTCGATTTCCTGGCCGGCTTCGTCGCTTTGGCTGCTGACTTTTTCCCCGACGCCTTGGATTTCGATTTAGGCAGATAGCTGGCGAGGGTGCTGCCGATATCCGCAGGGCTCTGCACGGTGTGAATGCCGGCCGCGCGCATCGCTTTGTATTTTTCGGCCGCGGTTCCGTGGCCGCCGCTGATGATGGCGCCGGCGTGGCCCATGCGACGGCCCGGAGGCGCGGTTTGCCCGCAAATAAAACCGACGACCGGTTTCTTGACGTGCTTCTTGATGTAATCGGCCGCGGCTTCTTCGGCGTTGCCGCCGATTTCGCCGATCATGACGATGGCGTGCGTACCCGGATCTTCGTTAAACATGCGAATCGCATCGAGAAAACTGGTGCCGATGATCGGATCGCCGCCGATGCCGATACAGGTGGACTGCCCGATACCGAGATGGGTGAGCTGATCGACGGCTTCGTAGGTCAGCGTTCCGCTACGGCTGACCACTCCGACGTTGCCCTGCTTGTGAATCGAGGCGGGCATGATTCCGATTTTGCATTTGCCCGGCGAAATAATCCCCGGGCAATTCGGGCCGATCAGCCGCGTCTTCGAATTTTTCAGCGCGGCAGCGACGCGAACCATGTCGAGGGTGGGCACGCCCTCAGTAATGCAAATCACCAGCGGAAGCTGGGCCTCCATCGCTTCCAGAATCGCGTCGGCCGCAAAGGGCGGCGGTACGAAAATCACAGAAGCGTTGGCGCGCGTCGCTTTCGCGGCGTCGGCAACGGTATTGAAAACCGGAACGCCGAGATGTTTGGTGCCGCCTTTTCCGGGAGTGACGCCGGCGACGACTTTCGTGCCGTAGTCCAACATTTGCTGGGCATGGAAGCTGCCTTCGCGGCCGGTGAGGCCCTGCACGATCACCCGGGTGTTGTTATCGATCAGCACGCTCACTGCGCACCCCCGGCGAGGGCCACGGCTTTTTGCGCGCCGTCTTTCATGCCTTCGGCGACGGTGAAATTGAACCCGGAATCTTTCAGGATTTGTTTGCCTTGTTTCACGTTCGTTCCTTCCATGCGCACCACGACCGGAACCTTGAATTTCAATTCCTTCGCGGCGTTAACCACGCCGCTGGCCAGAATGTCGCAGCGCAGAATGCCGCCGAAAATATTCACGAAGACGGCCTTCACGTTGGGATCGCTGAGCAACAAGCGAAATGCATTTTTGACCTGGTCTTCCGAAGCGCCGCCGCCGACATCGAGAAAATTCGCGGGACTGCCGCCGCTGAGCTTGATGATATCCATGGTGGCCATGGCCAGACCCGCGCCATTCACCATGCAGGCGATGTCGCCATCGAGCTTGATGTAATTGAGTTTGAATTTGGAAGCTTCGACTTCGAGCGGAGTTTCTTCGTCGAGGTCGCGTAGATCTTTGAATTCGGGATGACGATACAAGGCGTTGTCATCGAAGGTGACTTTGGCGTCGAGCGCGTACATTTTTCCGTCGCCGGTGACCACGCAGGGATTAATTTCGATCATCGAAGCATCGGTCTCGATGAAGGCGCGGTAGAGCGATTGAAAGAAGGGAACGGCGGCGTTGACTTGTTCCGGCGTGAGGCCCAGGCCGAAGGCCAGCTTGCGCGCCTGAAACGGCTGGAAGCCGACGGTCGGATCGATTTTTTCCTTGAGAATCGCTTCAGGATTATCTTTGGCCACTTCTTCGATTTCCATACCGCCGGCGGCGCTGACCATAAAAATCGGCGCACCTACTTCGCGGTCAACCAGAACGCCGACGTAAAGCTCACGCTTGATGTCGAGGCCTTCTTCGATCAGCAGACGCCGGACGACGCGGCCCTCTTCGCCGGTTTGGGGCGTGACCAAGGTCATGCCGAGAATTTGTCCGGCGTGGTTCAAAGCTTCGTCGGGCGATTTCGCGAGCTTCACGCCACCGGCCTTGCCGCGACCACCGGCATGGATCTGGGCTTTGACCACGACCACATGGGTGCCCAGACGCTGGGCGACGGCGCGGGCTTCCTCTTTTTTCACTACCACTTCGCCGCGCGGGACCGGTACGCCAAATTTGGCGAGGATCGCTTTGGCCTGATATTCGTGAATCTTCATGCGGGCTCCATCGGCTTCCGGAGGGTCGCCTTGAATAGTGCTAAAATTTCTGACAATCGAAACGACCAAGTTTACCCGGAAGGCGAGAGCGGGGCAAGGAGCGGCGTGGCGCTGGAAATGAAAGCGAAATGCGAAAAGTGCATGCGGGCGCTCCGGAAGATCTCGTGATCAGCGAGCTACTCGACAAAATTACTACGGGCGAGAGTTTGTCCCGGGCCGAGGCCGAGCGGTTGATGGAGCTGATTCTATCCGGGGAACTGGGTACGGATCAGATTATCGCGGTGCTGCTGGCATTGCGGGCGAAAGGCGAGACGATCGATGAGGTAGTGGGTTTCGCCACGGCGATGCGGCGGCACGCGACAACAATTTTTCCGGCCGGGCACAAAATTCTGAACGAGACGCTTGTCGATACCTGCGGGACCGGCGGTGACGCGCGTGGGACGTTTAATATTTCCACGGTGGTGGCGTTCGTGGTGGCGGGCGCGGGCGTGCGCGTGGCCAAGCACGGAAACCGATCGACGGGAGGGCGCAGCGGGTCGGCGGATGTACTCGAGGAGTTGGGCGTAGCGATCGATTTGCCGGCAGCGCGGATTGCGCAGGCGATCGAAGAAATCGGAATCGGATTTCTATTTGCGCCGGCCATGCACGCGGCGACGCGGCACGCCAGCGCGGCGCGAAAGCAGATCGGAGTGCGAACCGTTTTCAACTTGCTGGGGCCGCTGACGAATCCGGCGAATGCGTCGGTGCAGATGGCGGGCGTGTATGACTCAAAACTGACCGAGCTGGTGGCCGGGGCGCTGGGCGAATTGGGAGTGCGGCGCGCGATGGTGGTGCACGGGGCCGACGGGTTGGATGAAATTTCGCTGAGCGGTGCGACGTTTGTTTCCGAATGGCGCGACGGCGAGGTGCGCAATTTTTCGGTGACGCCGGAGGATTTTGGATTGAAGCGGGCGCCGCTGGAAGCGATTCGCGGCGGAGACGCCAAGGAAAATGCGGGGATCATGCACAAGATTCTGGGGCGTTCCTTGCTGTACCGCGAACATGGGGCGCAGCGGGACATCGTGCTGGCCAACGCCGCGGCGGCATTAGTCGCGGCGGGACGAGCCGCAGATTTTCTGGATGGAATGAAGATCGCAGCGGAGTCGATCGATTCCGGAGCCGCGCGAGAAAAACTCGAAGCGCTGGTGGCGTTCCGCTCAACGGGCAGCTGAGGGATCGGGCGAGGTGGCGGAATCGAGATCGATAAGAATTCCGCCATTCGTTTTGGCAACTGCCGTGGCGGCATTCGATGGCGGGTAACAGTTGCCGTCGGCACTGTAAGTCGCAGCGCAACTTTTGGTGAATTCACGGCGGCGCGGGGACTGGGCAAATTGCCAGACGGCGGCGAAGGGAATGCCGCTGGATGCGGGTGGCAGCGGATTTTTGGGAAGCGCGCAGCCGGGCGATGGCGGGCATTTGTCGTTGTAGACAAAATAGGCGATGGCGCGACCGGCCTGATGTTTGCGCACGTCCTGCGCGGTGGTGATGGTGGTCTTCCCTTCCTTGACCGGCATTCCTGAACAATAAATTCCGGCGCGAAAGCCGGCGGCGTTAATCAGGTCGGCCCATTTCAGCACGTACGCCATTTGTTCGTCGAGCAGCCGGCCACCCTCTTCCTGATCCAGAAAAATAATTGTATGGGAGGGAAAGCCTTCCCGTTGGGCTGCGGCGATTGCGGACTTTGCGTCGAGTGCGGCCAATTCCACTGCGCGGCTGGGAGAACTTAATTCTTTATCGAGGCGGCCGTTGAACAAAACCAGGAAGCCAAAATCATTTTTGACGAACTCGGAGCGTTTGCCGGTCCAGTTGTTTTGGTCGGCGCCAGGAGGCACGTTGAGCCAGTAACCGGCGAAGGCGAAGGTTTTTCGGAGGGCTGGCAGGGTCTGATCGCTGGGATATTCGTTTACGTCGAAGCCGAGGTAGACGCGAGACGGGTTCTCTTGGGCCGGCGCCGGACGGGCCGCGAATAACACGAGCGACATCACGACCAGCGCTGCGGCAGTGGAAGGTCGGAAGTGGTATCTGGCGGTCATGAATGAATTAGCGGCGCGTTCTACAGATTAAGGAAATTTTTGAGCAAATCGAAACCGGAAGTGGTGAGGACGGATTCCGGGTGGAACTGCACGCCTTCGATGCGGAATTTACGATGGCGCAGGCCCATGATCACGCCGACATCGGTTTCGGCGGAAATTTCGAGTTCGGCGGGGAGAGATTCGCGTTCCACGATGAGCGAGTGATAGCGCGTGGCCGTGAACGGTTTGGGGAGATTTTCGAAAACGCCGCGGCCGTCGTGTTCGATTTCGCTGGTTTTGCCGTGCATCAGTTTTTGCGCGCGGACGATGCGGCCACCGAAAGCGGCGCCGATCGCTTGATGGCCGAGGCAGACCCCGAGAATCGGGATTTCTCCGGCAAAACGTTGGATGAGCGGCACACTGATACCAGCTTCCTTGGGCGTGCAGGGGCCGGGGGAAATGAGAATACGTTCGGGACGCAGGGCGGCGATTTCGTCGAGCGAGATTTGGTCGTTGCGGCGAACTTCGAGCTGCTGACCCATTTGGCCAAGATACTGGGCGAGGTTGTAGGTGAACGAATCGTAGTTATCGAGGAGGAGGATCACGATTTTTTCCCTGCGTTATGGGCGATTTCGAGCGCGGAGACGATGGCGCGAGCTTTGTTGACGGTTTCCTGGTATTCGCGTGCGGGGACGGAATCGGCGACGACGCCGCCACCAGCTTGAATGTAGGCGCGACCATTTTTCGCGACCAAAGTGCGCAGAGCGATGCAGGAATCGAGATTGCCGGAAAAATCGAGATAGAGAATCGCTCCGGCGTAAATGCCGCGGCGGGTAGGCTCGAGTTCGTCGATGATTTGCATGGCGCGAATTTTTGGCGCGCCGGAAACGGTGCCGGCCGGAAAGCAGGCCATGAGCGCGTCAAAACAGTCGAGTCCTTCGCGCAACTTGCCGCTGAGGCTGGAGACGAGATGCATGACGTGGGAGTAGCGCTCGACGAACATCAACTGGTCGACGGTAACGGAGCCGTATTCGCAGACCCGGCCGAGATCGTTGCGACCGAGATCAACGAGCATGATGTGTTCGGCGCGTTCTTTGGGATCGGCGAGAAGATTTTTTTCGAAGGTTTGATCTTCGGATTCGGTACGGCCGCGCGGAACAGTGCCGGCGATGGGGCGGTAGGACACCTTGCGGTTCTGGACTTTCACCAGCATTTCGGGCGAACTGCCGACGACGGAGACGTCGCCAAGTTTCAGGAAATAAAGATACGGCGAAGGATTGACGACGCGCAGGGCGCGATAAATTTCGAAGGGGTCGGCACTGGTCTGCGCGGAAAAGCGCTGGCTGGGGACCACCTGGAAAATATCGCCGGCGCGAATGTAGGATTTTGCTTTGTTGACGGCGGCGAGATATTGCGGCCGGGTGAAATTCGATTTGATGCGGAGCGGCCTCAGCGTCTTGGTTTTTGGCGCACGCGGCAAAGGGCCTTCCAGCTTGGCGCGAGTGCGCCGAATTTCGCGGGCGGCTGCGTCGTATTTCTGGCGCAAACTTCCCTTCCCTTCGGTGAAAACATTCTGAATGACCCACACGCGGTGGCGAACGTGATCGAAAACAACGAGGCCGCGGTAGAACATCATGACGCAATCGTCGAGGCCGAGTTCGCCGGCGCCGCTGGCTGGAATATTTTCGATCAGGCGCACCATGTCGTAGGCGAAATAGCCAATGGCGCCGCCGATTAACGGCGGAAGTCCCGGCACGCGGACGGGACGATAGCGCGAAGTGAGTTTGCGCAGGAGTTCGATGGGATTTTCGACGGTACGCTGGACCCGGCCGGCGGATTCGATGGCGCACTTGGTGCCACGAGCGCGGAAGACTTCGTCAGGATTCGCTCCGGTGAAGGTGTAACGGGCGATGTTCTCGCCGCCTTCGACGCTTTCGAGAAGAAACGAATATTTGGATTGGCGCGCGATGCGCAAATGCGCGCCAACGGGGGTGAGCAGGTCGGCAGTGAAGGTGTCGTAGACCGGGATGAGATTGCCTTCACGGGCCAGACGCATGAAGGTTTTGAAGTCGGGCTGGATCATCGCGGTGGCCGTATAGTTCCCGCGCGTGACGCGCGGGGCACGGAGCTCTCTTCGGATGCTAGCGCGCGGAGAACCGCCCGGCGCATGGGCGCGAGCGGCGCGCGTTGGCCCATCCAAATCTCCCACTGTGCGATGCCCTGAGCGATGAACATGTCGAGACCTGAAACAGTTTCGATGCCGCGCCGGGCGGCAAGTTGCATGAGTTTGGTCACGCGGGGGCGATAGATCAGGTCGAAGAGCAGGCGACAATTGAGTTCGCGCGCGTCGAGTGGAGAATCGGCAACGTGCGGGTACATGCCGACGGGCGTGGTATTGACGATAGCGTCGAAGTATTCCCGGCGCAGACTGGCGCGAGGGATGGACTGGCCACCGACGTCGCGAGCGAGTGCAGCAGCCTGTTTCGGCCGGCGGGCACAGATGCAAACGATGGATCCGGCGCGGGCCAACGCAAAGGCGACCGCGCGAGCGGAGCCGCCCGCACCAAAAATCAGTACGCGGCTGCCGTTGAGAGGAATTCTGCGTTCGAGCGCGCGCAGGACGCCGACGTAGTCGGTGTTATAGCCATAGAGTTTGCTATTGCCACGCACGACCACGGTGTTGACGGCGCCGATCGCTTGGGCGACGGGATCGCAACCGTCGAGGTGGCGAATGATGGTTTGCTTGTGCGGAATGGTGACGGCAAGTCCGGAAATTTTGAATTGGGAGACGGTACCGAGAAAATCTCGAAGGTCGGGGACCAGAAAAGGAAGAAATACGGCGTTGACGCGGCGGGCCTGGAATCCGGCGTTGTGCAAATGCGGAGAAAGCGAATGGCCGATGGGATCGCCGATGACGCCGTAGATTTGCGTTTTGGCGTTGAGGCGGTCGGCGCGATACAGGTTTTTTAGGGTTGGCAGCGAAGTTTGGCCGGGCGCAGTGCTGGTCGAGATCGGCGCATAGCCAAAACCATTGCGGCCACGCAGCGCGAGAATGCGGGTGGGAACGCTGAGTTCGCCCATCGGGATCGCGATCACATCGCGGTGAGAACGAGTCAACGAAAGTAATTTCGCTGTTTGGGCGAAGGAATCACATTGAGCGGCAATCTTGATTACGTCCGCACCGGAATTCGATAAGCGGGCGATCACGCCTTCGTAGTCGGAGGGGCTTCGGCGGAAATAGTGGACGGAGGCGATGCGGTGCGCGTTGCCAAGCATGACCTTCAGCAATTCCGGCGGGCAGGCCGAGGAGGTCTCGATGTCGAGGTCGTACCAGGCGCAGCCGGCGCGGATGGCTTCGGCGAGATACAGCAATTGTTTGGCAACGGTGCCGCGATAGAGGCCGCCGGCGGGGCGGCGGCGACAGGTGGCGATGAGCGTTGCGCGATTTTTCTTCGCGCTATTCTTTTTGGCGATGCGAAGGCGAGCGAGGAAGCGCGCGATTTCGGTGTCATCGCGAAGCCAATCCAGGCGTAGTTCGATGGTACGCGTTTGGGCCAGAGCCTGGCGGAACTGACGCCACATGGACCGAGCGTCGGGCGCGGCGACGACGGCGCAGATTTTATCTTGGCCGATCATGGAGGCTGGTAATCCTAACCTTTTTTTTCGGGTTCGTCAGGTTGGACGTGCCGGCGGTGCGACGAGCACGGATCGAAATTTGTAAGGAATACACATTTATGGGAATGGTGATACTTTCTAGGCCGACAATTACAAATAACCTGTGCTGGGTATTAGGGAGGAACACATGTCCGGTGATGCGCGCAAGACAATGGGGTTCGGTCGACGAGAATTTCTGGGAGGCGCTTTGTCTGCTGCGGCCGTTGGCGCCGTCACGCGAGTGGGGGCCGACATGATTTCTCCCGAGCCGGCACACGCCCAAAGCGCAATGACGCCGGATGAGGCGCTGCGCGCGTTATTGGCCGGCAATGAACGGTTCGCGGCGAACAAACTGACGTCGATCGAGCACGATTTGACGATGCTGAAAGATCGAAACGTGGATAAGCAGGAGCCATTCGCGGCGGTGCTGGCCTGTGCGGATTCGCGAGTGCCGGTGGAACTGGTATTCGACCAGACCATCGGGCAAATTTTCGTCACGCGCGTCGCCGGGAATATGGTGACGCCGGAAATCATCGCCAGCCTGGAATATGGCGTGGCGGTTCTTGGCGTTGAAGTGCTTTTGGTGCTCGGCCATTCTGGTTGCGGCGCGGTGAAGGCGGCGATGAAAGCCGACAGCGTCCCCGGGCAAATCAGCGCGTTGTATCCCTATCTTCGCCCGGCGGTGGAACAGTCCGGCGGCGATTTCAATAAGGCGATCGCAGCGAACGCGAAAATCCAGGCGGGACTGCTGCGTACTTCTTCTCCAGTAATTCGGGATGCCATCAAGGCCGGCAAGCTGCGAGTGGAATCGGGCGTGTACGATCTGGCGACAGGCAAGGTCAGTTTGAGCTGAGGTTTCAGTGCTTTGAAAAGAACCCAGATTCCAGGTTTTATCGACGTTATTCAGGTCGACGATCCGCAGGAAATCATAGAGCTAAATCACGACGCTCGAATCGATCGCAGATTCGATTTGCGATGGCCGATTTTGAATTGGCTAATCGTGAGACGCGCCCTGAACGTCCTTTCATTCGCTGGAAATCGTTTTCCGACCATGATCGCGCGTGACTCGGCGAGTCGCGCGTCGGCGCAAGCGAAATTAGGGGCGGCGCTGGATGCTCGCGCGGCTGCCGTGCGGCAGGGCCCCGAAGAATTGCAGGAGCTGGCCGAGTGGCTAATAGGTAGCGTACCTGAGACGCAAGTTGGAATTGCCGTACAGCAAGTCGTCGGGCGATTGTTCTCTCCAACCTTTGCGGCCACGCAGGAGAGCTGGGACGCGGCGAAAATCCTGGTGACGGCTCCGCGGTCGCCAAACGTATTGCGGACCGCGTGGTGGATTCTTTCGGGAAAGTTGCATCGCGCCAAACGGCTGTTGGCGGGGATGGTAGGTGCAGACCTGGCTGCGGTGAACGGTATCGGAATCGCCGCACACAACATCGTGAACAGCCTGCAGCAGATGAAACGGCTTTACTCCGACTTATCCACCAGGCGTGCACTTTCTCCCGAAGAGGCGGTGCGCGAGAGCCTCGCGGCGCCGGTAAGCCTGCTTCGGCAAGCGACCTCCCATGGGGAGATCAGCGGCTGCCCGTTCTCCAGGAATTCTTTGTTCGTGCTGGCGATTGGAAGGGCCAGCAAAGCTCCGGGCGGACAATCGCTGGTCTTTATGGATGAGAGTTGGAGCGGATGTCCGGCATCGCAGTGGGTTCCGGCGATGCTGGAAGGCGTCTGGAAACGCGCAACTTCATCCCGCTGAGTGTCTCGCCTTTTTTTCGGTTCCACACGCAGACTATCTGAAAGCGAAACCCATTCGAAGAGTGTCTTAGGACGGCTTGCAGACTCCGAAAGCCGGAGCGGTAATTCCGAAGTTTCAAAGCTGTCCTAAAGTACAGGTAACGGGGTGGTTGCAGGCGGTACCCAAAGTGTAAAGCGGGGCGAACCATTGTCTTGACGGGTTCCAGTACGCCTATTACAGTCGCCATATCGGCTACTGGTAATGGGGTGCGCTTGTCTTCACAGCGCAGCGATTTCAAAGGAGCGAGCAACATGCGCGGGAAACTTGTCCTTGCGGGTCTGATTTTAAGCTTTTCCGGGGCGGCAGCCTCGGCGCAGACGGCGTCGGTGCCCATCGGTAAGGACCTTTATTGCACCGGTACGATCACCAGCGAAGCGGTCCCGACGGATTCCTACGTTATTACCGGAGAAGGCTCGAACTACAAGATCACCTTCACGGATGGCGACTACGTTTACTTGAATAAGGGCGCCAGCGCCGGAGTGAAAGTAGGCGACGAATTTTCAGTGATCCGCAAGGTGGTAGATCCGATCGAAGAAGACTGGAGCAAATGGCAATCCGAAATCATCCGGAAACTGGGCACCTGGTGGGAGGATGAGGGCCGGGTGAGAGTGGTGGTGACGCGGCCGGATACTTCGATTGCCCAGGTGGAAAATTCCTGCAATTACGTGCAGCGCGGCGACGTGATTCTGCCGTTCAAGGAGCGCCCGGCGCCCCCGCTGAAGCCCGAATCCAGTTTCGACCGTTTTGCGCCGTCCAGCGGAAAAGCAACGGCGATGGTGATGATCGGAAAGGCGTTTCAGGTGGAGCTCGGAACGAATGACGTGTTTTTTGTGAACCTGGGCGCGGAACAGGGCGTACGCGTCGGCGATTATTTCCGAATATTCCGCTATACCGGGACGGAGCACGAGACGGCTTACCAGACACGGCGATTTGCTTTCGATGCGGCGAGCAACGACACGATCTACGGCCGGGTATATGGCTTCGGTAGCTCGCCGAAAAAGTGGAAATGGGACAATACACCGCGGGAAGTTATCGGAGAGGGAGTGGTGCTGCGGACCGGGCCGAATTCGGCAACGGTGCTGACCACGTTTTCGCTGCGAGAGTTTTTCGTGGGTGACTACGTAGAAATCGAGTAAGCCCTAGTTCGAAACAATTTCGGAAGAATTCGATCGCCCGGATTTCAATCCGGGCGATTTTTTTTTGAGCTAAACATTCAGGCTAACGGGTCAGGATGTCCTGCGGTTTTTCTTCCTGGTTTACCAGCAAGACGGCGCGGCGGCGCTGTTGCACACGGAAATTGATCTGGCTCCAGAACATGTGGAAGTAATGCGCGGCGGAAGCGATGGCGCTGATCACGACCAGCCAAAGAAGCGTGGTACCCAGCGGCTTCAACGCGGGGTGATTGGCGGTGAGGATCACGGCGCAACCGGCCGCGACCTGCAAAATCATTTTCACTTTGCCCAGCGGCGACGCGGGAATGATGAGGCCCTCGACCGAAGCGATCTCGCGTAACCCCATCACCATGAATTCGCGGCCGATGATGATGACCACCATCCAGGCCTGCATGAGGCCCATTTCAACCAACGAAATAAAAGCAGCGGAGATCAAGAGTTTGTCGGCGATGGGATCGAGGAGAATTCCCAAGGTGGTTATTTCTTTGCGTTTGCGCGCGAGGTAACCATCCATCATGTCGGTGGAGGCCGCAACGATCAGAATCAGCACACCCCAGATTTCAAAATGAATCGGCAGGCCCAGAAAATCGAAATTCGGTTGGCGGGTGAGCAGAACGACGACAAGCAGAGGAACAAAAAAGATGCGCAGGGTCGTCAGACTATTCGGCAGATTCATGGAGTTCCCGGACGATCGCTTCGACGTGCGCTGGGCTGATTTTGTTGGACCCCTTCACTATAAGCCCGCGATTCGGGCGAGTCAACGGTACGATTCTCCGTAGACGAATGAGATAACGACCCGATTGAAGGAAGCGGCAAATCGCTGAATTAGTAACGGTTAGCGCATGCAAGCGCTGCAAATCTGTGCAAAAGCCAAGGCCTGGGTTTGCGACCGATGCAAGAGTTCCAATATGGAAAGGACTTTTGCGTACCCTAGGTAACGGGTTTATTTTCAATGACTTGTGATGGTAATAGGCTTAGGAGCTGGCAAAGCGCTGAATTTAAAGGGCAAATCGAGAGAGGATTTTGAGGGGTCCTTTTCCACAACGATTTCCACAGAACGGACCGCCGGTGCTACAAATCACCATGAGTCAGTCGCTACCGGCTACGCGAGTAATTCTAGATTTTCGCTTCTTTCGAGTGTGATCGAGGATTGGGGAGGGCTGAGGCGGGAATCACAAAATCATCCAGGCGACGCGCGAGCGATTCGGGCAGGTCGGCCTCCAGATACATGTGATTGTCGAGCACCTTCGAATCGAGAACCGTGCCGGAGGCGTGAACCAGCGATAAATGACGGCCATCGGATATTGGAATGCGCAGATGGAGATGCACGAGCGGATCGATGGGAAGTTCGGCGTCCATGCGCGCCAGGAGATCTTCGAGTCCGTATCCGGTGACGGCGGAAGTGAAAATTTTGTTCGCGCTGCGCCCGTTGGCTTTGATCAGCGTGGCGAGATCTTCGGCGGGGAGCAGATCGGTTTTGTTGAAAACTTGCAGCCGGGGACGGTCCTGCACGCCGAGGTCGGTGAGAACTTTGATGACGTCGGCATCCTGGCTGGCGTGATTGGGATTGGAGATGTCGCTGACCTGAACGATCAGGGCGGCTTCCTGAACCTCTTCGAGCGTGGCGCGGAAAGCGGCGATCAAATCCGGCGGAAGGTCGCGCAGAAAACCTACGGTATCAGACAGAAGCGCTCGGCGGCGCGACGGAAGGCGCACTGCGCGAACGGTAGGATCGAGAGTCGCGAACATTTTGGACGAAGTGAGAACGTCGGAATGGGTGAGCGCATTAAATAAAGTGGATTTGCCGGCGTTGGTGTAGCCGACCAGCGCGATCATGCCGAGCGGAACGGCCTGGCGCGCGCGACGGCGGGTGGTGCGCTGGCGGCGAACGGTTTCGATGGCTTGATTGATCTTGCTGACACGATCGCGAATGCGACGGCGGTCGGTTTCGAGTTTTTGTTCGCCAGGACCGCGGGTGCCGATACCGCCGCCGAGGCGAGACAGCGATTCACCGCGGCCGGTGAGGCGCGGAAGCAGATAATTCAGCTGGGCCAGTTCGACCTGCAGTTGGCCTTCGCGGGTGCGCGCGTGCATGGCAAAGATATCGAGAATCAGCTGGGTGCGGTCCACAACTCGCGTGCCGATGGTTTTCTCCATGTTGCGCAACTGCACCGGAGTGAGGTTGTGATCGACGATAACCAGCGGAACGTGGTGCAGTTCGGCTTCGGCGCGAATTTCTTCAAGTTTGCCCTTGCCGACGAGGGTGGCCGGATCGAGGGCGTCGCGCACCTGCAGCATGGAGCCGGCAATATTGGCGCCAGCGCTTTCGGCCAGCTCGGCGAGTTCCTGGAGTGAATCGCGCCCAGCGCCAGAAGGCTCGCCGGCGCGGCCGCGCGGAGATTTTTTCAGAGCGACGCCAACCAGCAGCACACGCTCGCGAGGGTCGACGGATTCTGGGGTTCTCATCGGTTCCGGGAAAATTCTGGCAAAGGCAGCGTTGGGAGCTTTGGCATCATTTCTTTTTCGATTATACGCCGAAAGGCGGGATTGCAAATGGCTGGGGCGTTAACGCGGAATTGCAGGTGGAAGACAGGTGAAGCGATACGGATTCGGTCCACGGCACGGAAAGTAACTTAGGCGGAATGTCCGGCAGAACGATCGGAGGCCGCGAGAATCAGGTCGGAGAAAAATTCGTCGAGGGTGCGGCCGGAATTTTGAAAATCGAGGTCGCGGGTTACGCGGTCGAGCCAGCCGAGGTAAAGGAGGAGAGTGATTTCGGCCCAGGACGCAGCGGGAGCCTCCGCGAAACCAATAGCCCGAAGGACGCTGGCGATATGCGCGGTTCGTCTTTTCTCGATGGCGGCGATTCGGGCACCGATGCGTTCGTCGCGCCGGGCCCAGGTGCGCAGGGCCGATTCCAATCGGGCCAGCTGCGGGTCGGTGCAGTGGTGAACGAAGCGGGCCCAGCGCGCGGCGGCCTTGGGCGTGATCACGGTTTCATCGAGCCAGTCGATTTCATCTTTTTCCCAGCGGTCGAACATGCGGCCAAGGAGTTCTTCGCGATCTTGAAAATGCCAGTAGAAGCTGCCCTTGCTGACGCCGAGGTCGCGCGCGAGCAATTCGACGCGAACGGCGTCAATCCCTTCGGTGGCCAGGCGCGCGAAGGCCGCGCGAATCCAATCGTCGGGCTGAAGTGGCGAGGTTTTCAGGGCCGGAGTTGCGGAAGCCATACGATCACCTATGAGAGGCGGCACAATACTCGACGGGGAAAGGCGCGTCAAGTTTTTGGCGAAAACCTCAGGAAATTTGCGAATTCAATTTTTGCAGAGCAGCGCGGAAAATTTCCGGATCGTCGCCGAATCCCGTAAACCAGTCTACGTTCGGTTCGCGGCGAAACCAAGTGAGCTGGCGTTTGGCGAAGCGGCGGGTGGCCTGCTGGATTTTTTGCAGCGCTTCTTCTTTGGGAAGTTTTCCAGCCAGGTAGGCGCGCCATTCGGAGTAGCCGATAAATTGGAAGGGCTTGGCGTCCGCGGGAATTGCGTTTTCGACGAGCCGGGCGACTTCTTCGATCCAGCCCGCTTGAATCATGGCATCGATGCGTGAATGGATGCGCTGATAGAGGGCTTCGCGTGGCGGGGCCAGGCCGAGTTTTACGATGCGGTAGCCTGCGAGCGGGGTGCGGCCGCTGCGATGGATTTCGGTGGCGGACTTCCCGGCCACGACACGCATTTCGATGGCTCGGATTATTTTTTGGGTGTCGGGGACGGCGATCCGGGCAGCGGATTCGGGGTCGAGGCGCGTCAAGATGCGATGAAGATGGGCGGCGCCGTGAATTTCTGCACTGGATCGCAGGCGGTCGCGGATTTCTTCGGAACGTTCTGGAGCGTCGGCGAGCCCTTCCAGCAAGGCGCGCAAGTAAAGACCGGTGCCGGCGGTGATGACCGGAAGTTTTTTTCGGAGGCGCAAATCGTCCAGGACGCTAAGGGCGCGGCGGCGATATTCCCCGGCGGTGAAAATTTCTTCGGGATCGAGCAGGTCGACCAGATGGTGGGTGATGCCCTGCTGCTCGGCTGGCAGAATTTTTCCGGTGCCGATATCGAAGTGACGGTAGATCTGAGTGGAATCACAAACCAGGATTTCGCCGTGCAGTTTTTTGGCGATCTCGATGCCCAGCGCGGATTTGCCGGAGGCGGTGGGACCGAGAATTACGATCAGCGGCGCGAGGCCACTCATCCTGAAAATTTCCAGTAGCGGATTAGGAGCCCAAGGAGGACCAGGGCGGCTAGAAGCAGAGCTCCGAGGATCTGGATGCGATTCAGTCTCATGACTGCAGCGACGATACCGAGGCTATTGAGCGTTGCCAACTGGAATATTGTAGAAGTAGGTGAAACGCAGCTCGATGTACGGTCCTTTGAACGCCGGTGGCAAGGGTTCGAACGGATTCGAGGTGCGAATGGAGGAGAGGGCGGCGGTATCGAGGGGATCCTTGCCGGAGGTGCGCTCGAGATTCAAATTCTCGGCGGGAAAGCTGCCGTCGCGATTGATGCGGAAGGTGATGGAAACGATTCCCTTGTCGCCGAGATAGACGGATTCGGGCATAACGGTGTACCAGTTCTGTTTCACTTTGGCGATGAGCCGATTGATGTAGCTATTGAAATCGACTCCTTCGGTCGGCGTCAGAATCGTTACGGCGTTTCCGGCGGACGGACCTCCACGACCGTGACCGCCTCCCTGACCAGAACCTCCGGGGACGCCACCGTCGGTGCTGTAGCTTCCGTGGCTTGATTTGCCGATGGCATCCTGCAATTGGTCGTTCATGGCCTTCCCTGGCGACGAACTTGGGAGGCCAAGATTCAGATTCTTGGTGGTGGGCTGCGGCTCGGCCGGCAGCAGGACGGATTTCGGAGGCGGCGGAATGTTGGTGGGTGGCACCGACAAGGGTTGCGTGTTCGGTTGAGGCGTCGGCGCGGCTGGCAAATCCGAGGGAGGGCGCTCGGGACTCGGGGCCGGGGCTTCGACGCGGTGCTGTTCGGGACGCGGTGGCGCGACTTTGTTCAGGGTCTTGTTGTCGATTTTTACTTTGGGCGCGGGCGGCGGACCGGGGGCCTTCGAAAGCTCGCCGGCATCCGGGGGAAGGTAGACCACGCCGAGAGACTTGCTGGCGAGTTCGATTTCCTGGGCAGTGGGAATGTGCGGCGGAAAAATTTTCGGCAGAAAAATTAGAAA
>Ga0307474_10001637_pt1 | contig 16167 bp, 21 predicted proteins | sample atmos_gasesECM1C_2_FD_203312 | JGI IMG/M metagenome (GOLD analysis project Ga0307474, IMG submission 203312) | Hardwood forest soil microbial communities from Morgan-Monroe State Forest, Indiana, United States - atmos_gasesECM1C_05 | ecosystem: Environmental > Terrestrial > Soil > Temperate... | reverse complement strand
ATTCACCAAGCCGCGCTTCACCGGATTGGCGTGCATGTAATTCAGCTTCTCCCTCTTCTTTCCCCTGCTATACACATTGAAATCGTAAAACCGCGCCTGCCAGAACGCCCGCAGCGGTTCACGCGACGCCGCAAAGGGCAATCGCAACTGCCCCGAGCAGGTTCGTTTCCGTTTGCGCAACTTCCGTGCCACGCTTAGTTTCAAGTTGTGCAGCACCGTCGAGGGCGTGCCCTCCCGCGGCTCGCTAATCAGCAAATGTACATGCTCGGGCATTACCACATAACCGAGCAGACGAAATCCCGTCGCATCGCGCACTTGTCCCAGTTCTTTCACGAAGAGGTTTCGCGCCCGCATCGTTTTCAGAAGCGGCAATCGTCGGTAACAACTGAAAGTAATAAAGTGCAGATCGCCTTTGCCGTAATAGCGTTTAAGACCTGTCGGCATCGCCAAACTCAGTGGAAAAAACAACCACCCCAGACCCCCAGGTTCCCAACCCGAACCTGGGGCACCCTCCGTCTCTCTATACTTCACCTAGACGTACCGTAGTGATATACTCTCCGCAACTCAAATGTCAACGAACTTCAAATTTTCATCCGGGCCACCCGCCTAGGGCGTAAGAATACAGAATGGAACAAACGAGTTCATAGGATTTCTTGAAGGTAGCAAGGCAAGCCGGTGATCGATCTAATTTTGCGCGACGCTAATTTACGCCCCGATCTTTTCAAGTGGCGAGGCAAGTTATCAGTTTCGGATCTTGAACGCTGGGAGCGCGCGCATTCAATTACTGTTCCAAGGGATCTAAAACAACTTTGGAGCACCAGAGGCGGCGGGGATCTTTTTGAATCGGAAGTCGTGCTTCAGCCCTTCGGGGCTGCGGACTATGACCTGATTGGCCCCGTGTCCGAAGCCTTCTGGAAGAGAGGATTGGACGCGGAGCTTTACGTCTTTCATACGGGTCTTTGGGACTCGGTCTTCCGAAAGTCAGACGGCACGCTATATTCTCTCGCGCCGAAAAGTCTGAGCCAAAGATCGAAATTTCAGGATTTGGACGACTGGTTCAAGGCATTGAGATCTGAGTACGCCGACAGGTACGGGTTGGCGGGTGGCGGCGCCATCTGATTTTGGGTCGCCCATCCCCTCTGCGGTTTGTGCGGAATGGGTGGGGCTGTTCTCTTGTTTCTTTTCGACCCTTTTGCAGACGTGCCCCGCAAACCATTCAATCAAAAGCCCTTATTTATTCACTTGACAAATAGTAACGGATGCGGTACTCTTTTCTTTTGAAGCGGAGGAGGACCGCGGAAAGCGAGTTCCCTTGCCCGCCTGTCCCGATCGTCTCTCCCCATCTCCTCAATCGATTCCCCTCGTCGCACCATTCACTACCCACCACTCACTATCCACTTTCTCCCGTCCTTTGTTTTCAAACACTTATGAGTTGCCCCTCCCGCCGGATCGATTTGCAGCTCCTTTGTTTTTATGGTCTTACGAATTGCTTTTCTCGCAACTCCTTTATTTTGATAATCATCTGCGTTGCCCTATTGTATTTTCGCCGCTCCCTCCAAACTCAGCGTCCTCTGCGCCTGCCCGTCCGTCACGCGGGGCTCAGCGTTATCATTTTCCGTCGAATTTTGCACAATTCTGGTGCGCCCATAAATACCTTTAGAATCAACACTTGCAAAAGTGTATCAAACCAAACAACTTTAACTAGCTTTAGAATGAACACTTATGCAAAAGGGGGGGAGGGGGGGCACCCCGTAGCCTGAATGACGTTGCGGCCCCACAACCCGCACGCGATGACACTCATTCTTGTGCCGCTGCCGAGCGAAGCCAAGCTCGCAATTTCCACATGAAACCTAAAGAGTACACTTGCAATTGTATTTACTACTAATGTATAGTACCGCTCCTTCCGCGTGGGCGCCGCAAACCCTGGCGCGAAAAGGAGTGACCAAGCGCATGAAATCAAAAGACCGCTGGCATTGCACCAATCCCGCCTGCGGATGCAAGGTGTCGGTAGAGACTAGCGCGAGCGAGGACGGCAAGAATCCGCGGTGCTCTTGCGGCGCGGCGATGAAGAAAATCTATGTATCGCCGGTGCTCACCTATTTGGAGTTTCTCAAACTCGAAGAAACTCCCGAAGGCGCTGCCCGCGAGGACCTGGATCGTGCGCGATAGGCTCGTCGGCCTGACCTTCCTACCCGGCGCGCGGAAATCGCTATCGGCTCGCGGCCATTTTCTGAACACTTTCGCGGGCATCGGGTTTTGTTTGGCGTCCTCGCTGCTGGCGGCGGGCGCCTACCTGATCGAGCAGGAATTCGCGAACCCTGTGCAGGCTCAGTCCGTTGAATTGGTATTTTCCGCGTTACTGATCGCCACGGCGGTCACGCTGTTGTACTGCCTGCTGCATCCCTCCAGAAGAAGACGGCGCCGCGGCGACGCCTGGCCTTCGGTTATTTCTTGGGGAGAGCAGAAAGCTGAAGTCGCGAGATCGGCGTCGCGCCTAGGCGAGGACCAGAAAAACTTGCCAATGCAAAAACGCTACGTCGACCCCGCGGTCGTCCGCATTCAGCGCTAAGGACAAACTACGCGCGGGGAATGGCCGGGAAGTATCGCTCTTCCAGGATCAATCGATGATGAATCTCGTGTCCGGCCACTATGAAGGCCAGCGCGCGCGCGGTGACTTCCTTTTCGCTGGCGATGCCGCGCCGCTGCCAGGCTTCCTTTGGCAGCGACCGGAAAAGCGCGATGCTTGCCGCTCTGACCAGCTCGAATTCGTCAGCCAAATCCGTAAGGGTGCGCTCCGCGAAGTTTCCGCCTCGCACATAATCATCTTGCTCGAAACCGGGCAGCGCAGTCTGATCGCCGCGGGCTATCCGCAAAGCTCGGTAGGTGAAAATCCGCTCAGTATCGTTCACATGACCGAGCACTTCCTTTACCGTCCATTTGCCCGTCGCGTAACGGAAATTGCCGTCGCGTTCGCTGCGCGCCGCGAATAGCTGCGCCATTTGCAGCCGCTGAGCTTCGAGAATGCCCAGAATGTCGCTGCCTTTCACTTTGGAGATGTAGGTTTCGTAGTAGGGTGCGTACTCGCCAGGTTCAGGTCTGGCCGTTGCAGCTCGTCTCGGTTCCATGTGCTTAGTATAGCGCCGCTGCCCACCGTGAATTCAATGCCCTTGGCGGAGATCACGGCCGGGCAAAAAAATGGTCGTGGCTAGGAGGTGGGGGCCTGCGGCGCACCGATTTGTTCTTGCACCGCGCGCCGGAAGTCCTGCGGGTGAGCAATCATCAAAAAGGGCTCGGGGGTACCCCCAGTGCCTCGCACGACTACTGATCCGTAACCCAGCACCCTGCCTACGGTGCTTTCCTCAACGCCGATGCTCTCCACCCGCGAGAGCATCAAATCCAGCGTTCGCCGGCTGCCCATGCCGGTCTTGATTAGTACGCGCCGGTTGGTGACCGCCATCTCCGTCGCATTGCGCTTGGCCACCCCGTAGCTGAACGTAATGATTGCCGCAACAACGAGCAAGGCCCCAAAGCTAACCATCAACTTTGGACTGATAACAGTGCTGCCGACAACAAGCCCGTCGGTGTCCCGTGTGGCGATAGCCTCCACCAGCAGCGCTACTCCCGGCACCAGCAGCAATAATCCGCCGAACGACGGGCCGAGCAGCACCAGCCAATGGTGGCGGGTTCGATACAGCAGCGTCTCTCCCGGCACGAGATTTCTATCGACGTAGCCCATGTCCGTCTCTCCGACCGCATCGGTCCTAAAATTCCAATTTGTTTCCGGGAGCTGCGCGAATCATACTTGAAGGCCGCCAACAGTCAAAATGTTGGATGCAGCACGCGTGCGGGCGGAACGCAGAGGCGGTTGCATGCAAGACAGCGGAGCGCTCATTGCAGATTGAGAAAATTCGAGTCGCGTTTCAGGGCGAGCCCGGCGCCTTCAGTGAAGCGGCCGCCGTTCAGTTGCATGGCGACAATATCGTCACCGTCCCTCGCCCCACGTTTGATGCGACGTTCCGCGCAATCACCGACGGCCATGCCGATGCCCTGCTGGTCCCGGTGGAGAATTCGCTGGCCGGTTCGGTGGTGCGCGTCTATGACTTGCTTCTGGAGAGCGACCTCACTATCACGGCGGAAACGATTCTGCCGATCGAAATGAACCTGATTGGCTGCCCGGGCGCTTCTCTCAGCGAGATACGTTCGGTTTCCTCGCACCCCATGGCGCTGGCGCAATGCGAGCGCTTCTTTGGCCAACATCCCAGCATCAAGCGCCTGCCTGCGGAGGACACCGCCGGAAGCGTGCGCGAGATGTTAGCGCGCGGAGACAAAACGCATGCCGCCATCGCGGGCAAATACGCCGCGGATCGCTATCGCGGCGAAATCATCGCCGAACGGATTCAAGACAATGCCGAAAACTTTACGCGTTTTGTGATGCTTCAGCCGGTAAAGGAATCCAATCGTAGTGTCACTTTGAAAGCGGCGATGGAGGCCTCCGGATCACAGGTAATGAAAATGACGCTGGCCATGCGCCTAGCCCACCGTCCGGGCTCCCTTCTTGCGTCTCTCGAACCTCTGGCCAGACACCGGGTCAACCTGCTTAAAATTGAGAGCCGGCCTATTCACGGCCAGCCGTGGGAATATCAATTTTTCATCGATCTCGAAGCCCCTGCCTCATGTCTGGAAGACGCGGTGACCGACCTTCGCAAGGCAACTCGCGAGGTTCGCATTTTGGGGTTGTATCCAGCCGCGCAGAACCGGCTCTGAAATGGGAAAGGCCAGCGCGCGCGCCAGCCTTTCGTTACTTCATTGCTTCGTCGCTTCGTTATTTCAAGGTTCAGCAGTAGCTGCAGGCTTCCTCGCCCATCATGCCGGCGCCATTGCCGTTGCGGCCTGTTACGTCGTCGCTGATGCGGCGCAAGCGGCGGCCTAGCCGTTCCGCAAGCTGATGCCGTGCGCGCCACAAGCGGGCCTTCAGCGTGTTTTCTGTCACGCCCAGTTTCTTCGCGGCTTCGCCGGTGGAATAGCCTTCCATTTCGCGAAGCACAAACGCGGTGCGCAGCAGTGGTGACAACTCGTCCAGGTTCGCGCTGATGATCTCGCGCAACTCGGTCCCGGCAAACACCTGCTCGGGATTCGGTCCCTTAGCCGCAAAGCGCTCGGTTGCCGGCAATTCGTCCTCGCGCGGCGTCTCGTCCAGCGAAACGGCCGGCCGGGCCTTGGCGCTCCGACGGCGCATCAACGCTGCGTTGATCACGATGCGCGTCAGCCAGGTGGAGAATTGCGAGCGGCCTTCAAACCGCTTCAGGTTGCGATACGCGGAGAGCAACCCGTCCTGCAAGGCGTCTTCCGCGTCTTCGGCGTTGCCGAGCACGCGCAAGGCGGTCTGGAACAGCGGGCGATGGTAACGACGGAACAGTGCCTCCACCGCTTGCGAATCGCCACGCTGGCCGGCGCGGATCAGCTTGTCTTCATTGAACTGAAGTCCCACTGCCACTTGCGTTGCCATTTGGTCCCCCTCATTTAATGCAAAACCCATTAGACGCATCTCGCATGCCGACGATTCAATGGACGGGCGCGCTGCCTGCCTGTCTAGCCGGTTTCTTCAGAAGCCAAAACACCGGGATAATGGCGAAAAACACCACGCCCAGCATCTTGAAATTGTCGATAAACGCCAGCATGGTGGCTTGCCGCTGCACCGTGCCATAAATCATTTGCTGTGCCTGCGTCGTTGCGTGCGCCAGGCTGGAGCCAGCGGACACCAGCTTCGTCTGCGTGCCATTGAGCATGTTGTGGTACGCAGCGCTGAACATATTCACGTGATCGACCAAACGCTGCTGATGCGCCTGCGTGCGCCGCTCCAGCATGGTCGTGACCGTGGCGATCCCCACGCTGGCGCCGATATTGCGTGCCAGGTTGATAATGCCGGTGCCCATGTTGCTCATTTCCCGTGGTACGTATGCAAACGCGGAAACGTTGATGGGTATAAACAAGAATGCCAAGCCCAGACCCTGCAACATGCGCGCGCGCACCGCGTGACCGTAGTCGAGTTGCAGATCCCAGCCGGCCATCACAAAAAGAGAGGAGGCCACGACAATGGCGCCAAAGGTAATCAGGAAACGCGGTTGTACTTTCGATACCAAAAAGCCCACCACCGGCATCATGCACATAATCACCGCGCCACCCGGGGATAGCGCCAGTCCCGCCAGCTCGGCGGTATACCCCATCATTTGCTGCAAGAATTGCGGTATCAGCACGGTGCTGGCATACATCACGAAACCCAGGAAAAACATGGCGATGGTGGCGATGGTGAAGTTCCGATTCTTCAACATGTGCAAATCGATGACGGGTTCTTTCTGGCGTAGCTCCCAGAAAATCCCGGCCACGATGCCGATGATCATGGTCACGAAAAAGAAGCGGATGAAGTCGGACGACAGCCAATCGTCGCGCTGGCCCTTGTCCAAAATAATTTGCATGCTACCCAGGCCCAGGCTGATCAATCCGATTCCGATGTAATCGATGCGGAATCCGCTCTTGAGACTGGCGCGCTTCATGTATGGCGGATCGCTGATGAGCACGGAAGTCAGCAAAAGCGAAATGATTCCCACCGGCACGTTGATGTAGAAAATCCAGCGCCATGAAAAATTGTCGGTGATCCAGCCGCCGAGCCACGGACCAATGGTCGGTGCGACGACCACCGCGATTCCGTATACGGCGAAAGCCATGCCGCGCTTCTCCAGCGAAAAGGTGTCGTTCAAGATGGCCTGCTCGCTGGGCTGCAAACCGCCACCGCCTACACCTTGCAAAATGCGGAAAAACACAAGCACGCCGAGGCTCGGGGCCAAACCGCAAAGAAACGAGCTGACCGTGAACAGCGCCACGCAGGACATGTAAAACCGCTTGCGCCCGATCAGCGAGGAGAACCATCCGGAGAGCGGCAGCACAATCGCGTTGGAAACCAGGTACGACGTGAGCACCCACGTCGACTCATCCGCTCCCGCCGATAAATTGCCGGAAATATGCGGCAGCGCCACGTTGGCGATGGAGGTGTCCAGCACCTCCATGAAGGTGGCCAGCGTCACAGTGATCGCGATCACCCAGGGATTGATATTCCCTTCCGGCGTTCGCAATTTGGATAAGATCCTGTTCAGCATGGCTGCCGTTCCGTCTTGCTCCTAATCGTTACTACGCGCGACGCACTGGTTTTATTCCGTCAGCACTCCACTCGTTTCGGTTACTCCGTGATGATGGTTGCATCCACATTCATTCCCGGCCGAAGAATCGCCTTATCCGGAGAAATCGGATCGAGCACGATCTTCACGGGAATGCGTTGCACCACCTTTACGAAATTGCCGGTGGCATTCTCCGGAGGAAGCAAGCTCAGCACCGCGCCCGTGGCTCCGGCAATGGAATCCAGATGGCCCGAGAACGTTTTTCCGTACGTGTCCACGTGAACAAAGGCCTTCTGGCCTGCGCGCATTTTGCGGAGTTGGGTCTCTTTGAAATTAGCAGTAACCCAAACATCCTGCAGCGGCACGACCACGAGTAATCCCTGGCCCTGCTGGACGATCTGCCCAGGCTCGACTTGCTTGTGGGTAGCTACGCCGTCGACCGGCGCCACGATTTCCGTGTAGCTCAGATTCAAATCCGCGGCAGCCAGGCTCGCGCGAGCTTGCTGCACTTTGGCGATTTTTCCTTGCGCATCCGCAGTACGCATGCTGACCTGCCGAACATCCGCATGGGCGGATGAGACACCGGCTTTGGCCTGCTCCACGCGCGCCCCGGCCGCGACCAGCTGCGCTCTCGCGATGTCTACCGCGCGTTGCGCTTGTGCCAATTTTTCCTGATCGGCTCTCAGCGCGCTCGCCGTTGCGTCGGCGTTAGCTTGTGCGGCGTCGTATTGCTGCTTGGAGATTTCCCCTTTGTCGAGCAGTGGTTTGTAACGCGCAAGATCGGCCTGCCCTAATACGGCATTGGCTTTGCTCTTCTCAATATTGGCCTGCGCCCAGGCCAAGTCAGAGGTCCGCGCCTGGTCATAGGTGACTTGAGCGCTTTCCAGGGCCGCTACCGCGCCCGCCAGTTGCGCATCGGCACTCGACGTGCCGCTGGCGACGTTTTCACGAGTACGAGGGACATCCACGCCCGCCGATACGGCATCGCTCTCCGCGAGTGCCAGCGCTGCTTTCGCTTGGTCAACGCTGGCCTGATAGTCACGCGGATCAATCCTCACCAGCACTTGTCCGGCTTTCACCGGCTGATTGTCGGTGATGAGAACCTCCGCAACGCGCCCGTAAATTTTCGAGGCGATGGGGGTGATGTGGCCATCCACCTGTGCGTCGTCGGTCGTTTCGCGATTGTGGTAGTAGTAGAGCAGTCCGACCGCCGCGACGAGCAGCACGAAACCACCAAGAACAAGCAAACGCCGGACCTTCGGATTCTTTAGGCCCTTCGGAGGCTCCTCCAGATAAATCTCTTCCTCGGAGGCCGGCCTGACCTTCGCCGCGTTTTCTAATCCAACCTCGATCTCAACGCTCATGGGTCCTCGTGTTACTTCGTGTAAACCTTTTCCATTTGGCCGACGGAGCGGGCCAAGTCGGCGCGCGCTTGATTGAAGCGATACAGCGCAGCGATCTGATTGTCATTGGCTCGGGCCAGTGAATCCTGGGCTTGAATGACTTCAATGTTGTTGGCCACCCCGGCGTTGAAGCGATCCCGTGCCTGGTCGACTTCTTCCCTGGAAAGTTGGACGCCGAGATTAGCGACTTTCACCTGGTTGCGCGCGGAATCCAGATTTATCAACGCGGTCTTCACATCGAGGGCAATCTGGTTGCGCAGGTCCGACTGCTGCTGCTGCAACTTCTGGATGTCCAGGTCTGCGCGAACCGTCTCCGCTCGAATTCGACCGCCGGTGAACAGCGGCATGCTGACGGTGCCCGAGTAGGTATAAGTCGGAATCACCGACGAGGGCTCGGTACCCAGCTGTGCCCAGTTCCCGCTGAAATGGACCGAAGGGAGGCGCGAGTCGAATGCCGCTTTCTTTTGGCTCTCTGCAGCCCGCATTTGTTCCAGTAGCGACTTCCATTCCGGCCGCGCGGCCAGACCCTCTTCTATGCTGGCTTCCACGTCAGGCTGCGGCGTGTCGAAGAAACTCAGGGAGTCGGCCAGCTCTATTTGCTGCCGGGGGTCGAGGTTCAAGAGCCGGCTCAACCCGAACAGTGAGGTATCGCGGGAGGCCTGCGCCTCCAATAAGCGCTGACTTTCATTCTGCAGCTCGACATTAGCGCGCAGCGTGTCGATTCCCGTGCCCACGCCTTCCTTCTGCAAGTCCGCGGCCTGGTTGTACAGCGCCTGTGCTAAATCCACGCGCGATTGCGACGCCTCGACGTCCGCGATCGAACGCAATGTCCCGATATATTGTGAAACCACCAACAGAATCACCTGCTCGCGCGTGGACAGGCTGTCCGCCCGGCTGGCGTTGAGGGTGTGGCGCGACGCCTGGTAGCGCCGGAAGAGCGTGAGATCGAATACCTGTCCATCGAACGAAGGACCCGCGGAAAACACGGAGTATGGCCCGACGTGTGCCGGAAACGTCTGGAATATTCGAGTACCACCAAATTGCGCCAGGATGTTGATGCGTTGCCACTCTTCAGTCACTCCGATTTGGGCTTCCGGTAAAAGCTGCGACAGCGCGATCTTTTGATCTTGTTCGCTTTGCGCAGCGGTCAGGACAGCGATCCGCGCCGTCGTATTCTGTTTGAGGGCCAGCCCCACTGCCTGGTCCAGCGTCAAGCGCATTACGCCAGACGGTGCTTCCGCGGGCAGGCCGTTTTGCTTCTGCGCGGCCTGCGCCCGGTCTGCAGCCGGAGTTAGCGCGGGGACAATAAGAAGACTGAAAAACGCGATGTAGAAAATGATGTGCGAGCGCTTGCCGGCCTTCTTGAGGTGGCTGTGCTCGCCCTTGCCCTCGGCCGCCTCGGTAATTTCTTTCACCGTTTCCTGGTTCAAGCAGCCTTGCGCGACCAAGCGTCCGCCCTGGCGATGAATTTCCTTCAGCAGCGTTTTACCCGCAGCGTCGATGAAGCTGACGCCACACAGATCCACGTTGAATTTTTCGGTCGGAGTACCGACGCGCAACTCCCGCCAGCATTGCTCTAAGGTCGAGACAGATTCCCCGGCCAAGCGCCCCTCGATGGTGAGAAGTACCTTGCCACTCTTTTTGTGAGTCGTAACTCGTAGCATGTTTGTTTTGGAATTCGGGTGCGTTAGATGCACTTCGCTGACCATCGGATGCGAATTTTCGTTAATCATCTAACATGTGTATTTACAATCGCTTAGCGGATATATCGAACGTGTGAACGCTAGTTTTCGTGACCATATATAGTCAAATTGACCACGACTTGGCACACAAATAGTGCCCATATATGGTCTTGCGATGATATCTTTACATCGGCTAAAGGCGCAGAGCGTCGGAGTAAAGGCGGCCGAAATCGGTGAAAGAAAAACTCACAAGAGGACGATAGTGGCTCTTAGAGGGGCCGCCGCCCAGGATTTAACGCCAAGTAAACAACAGGATGGACGATCAGCGACGAACCGCGATGGCTTGCAGCTCGAAGTGGCCGCCGCGAAGCAGCGAGGCTACTCCAATGAATTCGCGGGCTGGCAAATCCTTTGTAGTGAAGTAGGTTCGGTAAATTCCATTAAATTTATCGAATAGTGACAAGTCTGTGCACGCGATTTGCACGTACACGAGGTCATCCATGGTCATGCCCGCCTGCTCGAGGACGGCCTTGATCTGATCGAGCAGGATCTTGATCTCGTCGGTGACTTCGGCGGGCGCTTTGCCCGATTTGTCGAGGCCGATTCGACCGGCGAGGTACAGCGTGTTGCCCGCTAAAATGCCGTCGCTGAACGGGAGTTGGGGATTGGCATCCGGAAGGTGGATGGCGCGGCGGCTCGGCTGCGATGGAGCCTGCGAGAATGCGCCACTAACCGTGAGCAATCCGGCCGCGCCAAGAACCAGGAAGGCGAAAACTGCCCTTGGATTCAGCACGGACTTAACTTTAGTTTGCATGGTGTCCTCCGTCGTGTCCCTCGGTCGAAACGAGGGCGCGAGTGTATTCCGTACTTCGACCGGATGCAAGAGAGGTCAGGGGTAAACGACAATTGCCGGCGGGGAAGATTTCTTCGGTGTCTCACTCGCGGCGGGGGCGCGGGCAATCTCGGCCACAATTTTCTCGGTTCTCGATTTGCTGACCGCGCAATTGCGGTCGTAGATGCGGCACTGGGCCAGGGTGAAATTGCAGCCGCACGTGCAACCTTCCGCGTTGAACTTGTGCAGTGCCGCTTGCTTTTGCTGCGCAGTAAGCCCGGAAAGATCCACGCCCGGGAGTTCGTTGGCGCGGTCAGCGTGCGCCAGGAAGATCTGGCCAGTGTCCTCGAAGGTCTCCACCCGCGCATCGATCGGCAAGCCGAGCAAGGCGCGGATTTCGGTTTCGTAGAGGGCCGGGTCCCGCAAGCCTTCGTGTTTCTGCACCACGCGGCCTTGTGGATCCAGTAAGAACGAGGTGGGCAGTGCGGCAATGCCGCCGTATTGAATGCGCAATTCGGTCGACGCCATGGCGACGGGATAATTGATGCGCGTTCTTGCCACGACTTGCTTGATGAGAGAGGCATCGTCGTCATCCACGGTTATCCCGATAATCTGGAGCTGATCCTTATATTTCTGCTGCAAGAAAATCAGATCAGGTATTTCCGCTCGGCACGGCCCGCACCAGGTGGCCCAGAAATTCAGCAGGACAACTTTGCCACGCGCGCTGGCAAGAGTTAGGGGATGGCCGTCAATGGCGTCCAACTTGAAGTCCGGCGCGGCATCGGGGTTGCGTACAAAGCGGATGACATTGCCGGACTGCGCGGATTTGGCGGCCGTTTCACAGGTCACCACCAAAAACGTAATCACAGCGAGACAAAGAATGCCTGACAGCAGGAGCCGCGAGGGTCGAGTGTGGAAGGGAAGGCTCATCGCTTGCTTACTTAGGAGAACACAAGCACGCCTGCTTGCCAAGGTATCGGCGGCATTCTCAATCTCACCAGGCACTAAGCTGGGTCACTCTTTCCCGTTCTCCGGTGGGGCCGCCGCATAGGCGGGATGACGCGCGGGCGCGCGATGCGGCAACTCCCGTTCCAGCCTGGGCAACCATTTCAGCTCGGTGCGAAATTGCTCAATCATCAATGAAACCATCCACACCGCTTCATGATAGGGATGGCCGACTTCCTCCAAAATGGAGCGCAGCGTCTCTCGCTCACGAACGAGTTCTTGCTCGACGAACTTTCGGCGGCGGCGAAGCTGCTTTTGGAAGACTCCGGGACGTGCGAGCCAGGAAAGCGCAATCCAAGTGGGGAACACCGGATGATCGCGCTGAGTGGTCCAGTCTTCGCGTTCCAGCGCATTGGCCGTTGCGGCGCGGCCTTTTTGCGTGGTCTCAAAGACGGTACGCTCCGGCCCGGAGGCCGGCTCGCTGCTGTGCATTTTGCGGATGAAACCGGCGGCGGCGAGCTTTTCCAGCGAATAGTAAACCTGGGGACGGGAAATCGCCGCCCAATCGCGGATGTCACGCCGCTCCAGTTCCAGGTTGACTTGGTAGCCGTGCATGGGGCGCTCCGCGAGCAGGCTGAGCAACACGAGATCGGGAGTGGTGATGGTTGATTGCTTCTTGCGAGGCATAGCCAACTATTTGTACCGCGTCGGAGCGTTCCTTTGCACGCGTTTGCGGTGGCGGCTCCAATACCACCATTGGCATTGCTCCGCGGGGAGGCGGGGATCGCGAGCTTGAGCCACGGCGGCGCGAAAAACGTCGAGACAGCAGATGTCCTGGCGCTGGGGCGCGACGCGGCAGAGCGATTCGTACAATCGTTCGGGACTGCGCCGGGCCAGTTGCGCGACGCTACGTACCCCGAGGATTTCGAAATCGCGAAGCATGGCTGGACCTACGGAGATCAAGTCTGCGAGTTTCCGAGGATCAGAGGCCATAAAAATCTCCTTGACAATGGAAATTGTAAAACCTAGACTGTACTAGTCTAATTTAGACTACACTGAAAAAGCAAGCACCAATAAAGGAGCTCACATGTCGGAGAGAATCTATCGAGTGGACAAATTCGTCGTTCCCGGTAACGCGCGGGAGGAATTTCTTGAGAGAGTGCGAAGCATCCACACCTTCCTGAAGGCGCAACCGGGTTTCCTGCAGGATTTCGTCCTGGAGCAGTTCTCGGGTCCGGGTGAATTCAATGTCGTCACCACGGTGGAATGGGCGAGCCAGGAAGCTTTCGAGAATGCGAGCGCTGTGGTTAAAGAGCGCTACCGCGAAATGAGTTTCAACCCGCAGGAGACACTTGCCCGGCTGGGCATAAAGGCCGATGTCGCAAACTATAGACGCCTCGAAGCATAACGCTACAAACCAAGCTCATCAGTTCAAGCTCGAGCGGAAGCACGAGGTGGAAAAAATGCCAAAGAGCACAACTTGTTTCGCCGCCGGTACGGTCCCGATCGCCGTTCTGGGTTTGCAGCAGTTACATCACGCGGAGGAAAGGAAAGCCATGAACGTGAAACGCATCACCCCGGTACTGTTTGTCAAGGAAATCGAGCCGGTTTTGCCGTTTTGGGTGGACAACCTCGGCTTTACTAAGGCGATCGAGGTTCCCCACGGAAGCAAGATCGGATTTGTGGCCCTGCAAAAGGGAAGCACCGAAGTGATGTACCAGAGCTACGCGAGCTTAGAGGACGACATGCCGCTGATTGCGGAGACTCGCAAGGGGCCAACTTTTTTGTACATCGAAGTCGATAATCTGGACGCGGTTGTCAACGCGCTGAAGGATTCCAAGATCGTTCAACCGGAGCGAACTGCGTTCTACGGCATGCGCGAAGTCGGTTTCCAGGAACCGGGCGGGCACTACGTCACGTTCGCCCAGCCGGTAGCCGCCGCGCAGCACTGAGCACGGTCAAATCGATTCGCGGCGGTCGGACGCGCTTTAGGCTGTGCTCTTACAACCGGATCAACTACAGCCGCTATTTACTCCTCGTGATCGAGCGGCCCGCCGCCGGGGCCCACTTGAATCTCTGTTGTCTTGCCGCCCTTGTTCACTTTGGCTTCGTAAGCGACAAGCTTATCCTTCTTTGTGATGCTCTCGACTTTGCCGAGCTTGCCCTCGCCTGCCTTTGCTTGCAGGCCCGCTTTCACGTCGGCAGGCAGCGCGTTGATGGCAACTTCTTCTTCCACTTCGACGATCGCACCGCTGGCGGCGATCAATATGTCCTTGCCGTGTCCGTTGACGACCATCTCGGCTTCATAATAGGTCTGCCCTTTCTCGTTTTCCTTTGAAAAACCCTTAATGGTGGCGCCGGCGCTCTGCGCGGCGACCGTTTTTTCCACTGCGGGAGGAAGATCGGAACGCTTGATCTTTATCTCCTGCGCGACTGAAGGCGTTGCCGCAAAAACGGCGACGGCACTGATGATGCCTGCCCAGCGAATGTTCATCGGCTCAACTCCTCTTGTGAAAGCCTCGGCTCTTAAACTCACCGAACCAGCGTACTTCGCCAGCCCTAAACGCCAGCTAAATCGAAAGCTTGCTTTGTTTCTGTTACCTAGGTACACTGGTACCATAATGGAAGGGATGGCCGGCGAACAACAATTAGTGATCGAGCGCGTACAGACCGGTGTGCGCATGGAGAAGCGCCTGCTCAAGGTCCTGAAAGCCCTGGCCGAGTACCACGATCTGACCCTCGGCGACTTGCTCGAAGGCATCGTGCTGCATGCGTTTGAGGGCAAATGCGCATTCGGCGCCAATTCTCTGCAGCGCATCAAGGACCTCAAGAAATTCTACGATTTGGACCTGGGCAGCAGCGCAAGCCATCGCTTAACCGAGACCGCGAAGAAAAAGTCCGCAACCTCAGAAAACAGGAAACGAAAATGAACACTCAAACGAGGTCACGGTTTGTTTTGGGCCTGCAGTGGATTGTCGGGCTGGTGGTGATGGGCGAATCGTTGCGGCTTGCGTTGGAACCATCGGCGGCTCGCCATTTTGCCAAGGCTGGCATGCCACTATGGATGCGCCCGGCGTTGGCTTGGTCAGAAATAGCAGCGGCAATTCTGTTTCTCGTGCCGTTTACGACGCTAGTGGGCGGCTACATTCTGCTGCTGATTTTCTTTCTCGCCGCCCTGCTGCACATCTCGCATGGCGAGTTCGATATCGGCGTCTTGCTCGTGTATGCCATGGCGGTGCTGGTGAGCATGGCTTACCGGAGCAGCCCAGAATCGGAAACAACGTATGACGGACAACGAACTACTCAGCGGGTTTGAAGGCTGCACGCTGCCGAACGAGGCGTTTCATCACCAGGAGCATGTCCGGGTAGCATTCCTGTATCTCTCACGCTATCCGGCCTTGGAGGCGCTAGAGCGTTTTTCGACCGCCTTGGTGCGATTCGCGGCAGCACACGGAAAAACTACCCTATACAACGAGACAGTGACCTGGGCCTACATCCTGTTGATTCGCGAGCGATTGGCCCGTTCGGGAGGGATCCAGACCTGGACAGAGTTCCAATCCGCAAATGCGGACTTGTTTGACCGCAAGCAGGATATTTTGAAGAAATACTACCAGCCGGAGACATTACAGTCAGACTTGGCAAGGCGAACGTTCGTGTTTCCGGATCGATGTGAAGAGCCGAATTAGATCGAGGCCGCCGAACTCTCCGGCGTTTCTCGATTCCCGCCTGAGCCGTGGCCTCATGCGCCTTACCTAGCAAGGATTTCCTTAATTGTCTGTGTCAGGAGACGTTTTGCGGTGCGTCTGTACCTCCGGCGCAGCTCGGGATTCACGGCGGTAGCCATTCTCACATGTCCGTGCCAGAACTGTGGGGGGCTGTTTTATCCCGGCGGGCCAGGCAACGCGGGTGGATCCACTCGTCGCGCTGCGCCGCGAATGAACGCCGGCCCAGCGACTCTATCATTTGCCGCTCGAATACTCCGAGTCTCCAACTTCCCCGAGCAACCCTCCGGTGACGTGTCCGGCTGACGCGATTGACCGCTAATGCCTGCAAATTGCAGGTTTGAACACATCGGGTCTACTTCGGTACTGGCGTTCTATAGGTCGCCACTTTGGCGATCGATACCCTGCACGTCG
>Ga0307474_10001636_pt1 | contig 16167 bp, 10 predicted proteins | sample atmos_gasesECM1C_2_FD_203312 | JGI IMG/M metagenome (GOLD analysis project Ga0307474, IMG submission 203312) | Hardwood forest soil microbial communities from Morgan-Monroe State Forest, Indiana, United States - atmos_gasesECM1C_05 | ecosystem: Environmental > Terrestrial > Soil > Temperate... | reverse complement strand
CAACCTCCTTGGTCAGGCTCATGCTGCCGATGATGCTTCCCAAAACCGGGATCTTAATTTCGTACTTGTTGCTTTCGGTCGCCGGATCGGGAAGCGCGATTAGCACCTCGCCAGCCGGCTGTTCGTCGTGCCAGCGGCCCTCGACCGCGGCGAACTTTGCGGGCTGATAATCGTGGACGTAGTCGCCGACGAGATGTCCAAAGAGGAGCTGCACCGGGACCAGCACTGCCGCGAGGAATAGACCCATGCGGAGCATGACCAGCGCCTGGTTGCGATACAGGCCGCGCAGCAGGTACCACGCGCCGGTCGCCGCAACGCAGAACGCACCGGAGAGATAGGCCGCCAGCAGCATGTGCGGAAAGCGTGACCACACCACCGAGTTGAAGATGATCTTGGTCCAATTGTCCGGTATATAACTGCCATTTTGCACGAGATAGCCGACAGGCACCTGCATCCAGCTGTTGTTGACCATGATCCAGAATGCCGAAAGCGTTGTCCCAAGCGCCACCATGGCGGTCGAAAACAGGTAGAACCACGGTGCTACCCGCTTCCGCCCGAAAATGAGAACGCCGAAGAAACTTGCCTCCAGCATGAACGCGGTGAATGTTTCGTACGACAGCAGCGGCCCCTGGATCGGTCCTGACATCTTTGACAGCACGCTCCAATTCGTGCCGAATTCGAAAGCCATCACCACGCCCGAGACCACGCCCACGCCCAAAGCAACGCCGAAAATCTTGAGCCAAAACTCAAAGAGCGTCCGGTACACCGGACGGCCGGTTCGCAGATGCAGCGCCTCAAGAACGGTAAGCCAGGCGGCAAGGCCGATCGAGAAGGCGGGGAAAATGATGTGGAACGAGACGGTGAAACCGAATTGTAGTCGTGAGAAAAGCAGCGCTGTGGAGTCCATCGAAGTAACCTTTTCGCTCACATGACTAACGCATCGAGTCCCCGATGCACTCTGCGCCGTCAGCCAGGAGCGCTCAGAGAAACGACCGATGAGCAAAGACACTAGATTGCGCTGTGCTCATCAGATATCGCACTTGCATCAGACGCCGACACGGCGTCATTGCGGCCAGTCACAGTACGGATAAGTTCCCGGGTACGGATAGCATGAGGCGTAGGCGTCGCCCCAATACCCGCCCCGGCCGTAATGGTGGACGCCGCGGCCTCGGGCGACACGAACATGGGTCCCACCAACGTGAACATGGGTCCCGCCGCCACCGAAGTGACCACCGGCGAAGTGGGCGCCGCCAAAACCTCCAAGATGGCTTCCGCCAAAATGACCTCCACCTCCGTGACCACCACCTCCATGGCCGCCTCCGCCCCGGGCAAAGGCCATCGTTGGCACTGCGACAGCACCCAGAAGAGTAGCCACCACGGTCATGACCATTGTTTTTCGCAGCATAGAAGTCTCCGTCATTTGGTATGAAGCATTAAGGTCTCTGTACGTGCATGCTTTCGCTGTCGATACGAGTTTCGCCCCGAGATCGATCAGGTCGTTTCACGTGCGCTTTGACTTTGATTGTTTCGCCGGACGGCATTGCTGGCCCGAGATCTACGTCAAGTGCAGCGAACATCTCGCGAGCGTTACGCCGGCATGACTTCCGGCTTGTTCTTGGGGAATTGCGCGATCGTCGCCTCGCTCACGTTCAGGTGTTGGGCGACCATCGCCGGCGGGGTACGGGTCATCCAGTCCGACAGTGAGACATCGGCGAAATACGGAGCTCTGAACACTTCGAGGAACTGCAAGTCGGTATCGCCGGTGTTCTTGATGTAATGCCCGAGGTTCTTCTTCACGTAGCCGATGTCGCCCGCATTGAAGTCCATGGTCACGGCGTTCGGGCCGGTATTGAAGACCGTCATTTGCCCTTTGCCCTTGATCCAGTACTGCCATTCATCGGCGTGCGGATGCCAGTGCATCTCGCGCAGTCCGCCGGGCCGCACCGTCACCAGCGCGGCGGCGACCGTTGTGGACACGGCGAAGTTGCGGCTGTCGGCGATTCGTACCGAGCCGCCCTTTGTCTCTCGCGCCGGGGCTGCCGATCCGAGCGAAAAGGTGAACGGGTGCGGCGGTACGCCGTTTCCGCTCACTGCCGCACGGTCCGCGGCCAGGTCGGCGGGCAGGTCGCCCTGGAAGATGTAGAGGTCGCGCAGCGGAATATTCTTGAACGTCTCGACTGGAACGTCGAAGTTCTGAGCGAGGATGTCGGGTGGCGTGTGTGTGAACCATTCCGAGACCAGGAGAGTGCTGTACTCGGACGCCTTGCCGTCATCAAAGCAGATGAGGAACTCGCAGCCATCGGGCCCGAGCCCCTGCAGCGAATGCGGCAAGCCGGCGGGGAAGTACCAGAGATCGCCTTCCTTTACGTCGGCGACGTAAGGTCGGCCCAATTCGTCGAGCACAGTGATGCGGCAGCTGCCGTAGGTCATGTAGGCCCACTCGGCAAACTGGTGCCAGTGCATCTCGCGGATACCGCCGGCCGTCAGCCGCATGTTGACACCGGAGATGGTATCGGCGACTGCAAAAGAGTCCTGCGTGACCTGACGCGCCCAGCCGCCATTTTGAATGCGCCGCGGTGCGTTGTTGAACGACGCCCAGCTCAGCGGCATGCTGCCGACGTCCGTCGCCGGCGGTGAAAACGCGGCCGGAAACTGGTCCCTGATCGCCGGATTCTGCGGACCGGGATCAGAGACGCTTCTCGGATTTTTGGCGTTGATTGAGCCCTGCGGCGGATCGTTCGGATTCCCAAAGCTGATGTCACTCTTCACCGGCGTAGCATTAGCCGGGGTTGTCGCGGCATTCGCAGTGGTCATTGTCGCTGCCGTCATTACACCACCTACTGCTGTCGCCGCCAACATGTCACGCCTTGAGAACATTTGTTACTCCTGAGCTGAAATTCGAATACTTGAGATGTAGTCACGAGTCGTTCGTGCACGAACTAAATTAGCGTTCGGAATGGCTGCGTTGCAAATCTCGTCGTGCGATTGCGCAAAATCGTGGTGCGAGAGGCTGCACAACCAACACCATCGGTACTGCTGCGTTTCTCTCACTCTGCGGGCGTCGGCTGGGCGTGACCGGATACGGCATGATGCTTTTCCCCGAACACCCTTTTCTGCAGCCGGTCGAGGTAGATATAAACGATCGGCGTCGTATAGAGCGTGAGCACCTGCGACACAGCGAGGCCGCCGACGATGGCGTAACCCAGCGGCTGGCGGATCTCGGAGCCGACGCCGGTGCCGATCATCATCGGCACTGCGCCGAGTAGCGCCGTCATCGTTGTCATCAGGATCGGCCGGAAGCGCTTTATGCAGGCTTGGTAAATCGATTCCTCGGTCGAGAGCCCTTCGTTTTGTTCGGCCTGAATCGCGAAGTCGACCAGCATGATGCCGTTCTTCTTGACGATACCGATGAGCAGGATGATGCCGACGATCGCGATCACGCTGAGATCGAAGTGCGCCGCCATCAGCAATAGGAGCGCGCCAACGCCGGCCGAGGGCAGGGTCGAGATGATGGTGATCGGGTGGATAATGCTCTCATAGAGCACGCCGAGGATGAGATAGATGACGAACAGCGACGCCAATATCAGGATCGGTGTGCTCTTCAGCGACGCACCGAAGGCTTGTGCGTTGCCCTGGAAGCTGGTCTGCAGCGACAGCGGCGGGTGGAGCTCCTTTTCGACCGCCTGAATATCGCTGACCGCCTGGCCGATTGCCGCGCCCGGCGCAAGATTGAACGAAATGGTGACCGACGGGAATTGACCGGTATGGTTGACCACAAGTGGCGCGACCTTGATCACCGAATCGACCAGCGTGGATATCGGCACCTGCTGCCCGCTCGATGACTTTACGTAGATGTTGCTTAGCGCATCGGGCGAGTACTGGAATTTCGGGGTGACCTCCAGGACGACGTGATATTGCTGCAGCGTGGTATAGATCGTCGAGACGATTCGCTGGCCGAACGCGTCGTCGAGCGTGTTGTCGATGGTGTAGGGCAGGATGCCGTAGCTCGAGGCGACGTCGCGCTTGATCGTTATGTCGAGCAGCGGGCCCGCATTGAGCTGGTCGGTGGCGACATCGGTGACGCTGTGGAGCGCCTTGACCTTCTCGTAGAACAGGTCGGTCCAATGTTTGAGCTCGCCGGGGTCGGCATCGTTCAGCGTGTACTGAAACTGGGTCTTGTTCAGCCGGGCGCCGATCGTAATGTCCTGCGCGGCTTGCATATAAAGCGTTATGCCCTGGATCTTGGCGAGGTTGGTCTGCAGTCGCTTGATCACTTGGTCGATCGGGCCGCGCTGGGCTTTTGGCTTGAGCTGAATGAAGACACGGCCGTCGTTGAGCGTGTAGAGGCCGCCGCCGGCGCCCGTCGCCGCGCCCACCGCGTCCACGGCCGGATCTTTCATGATGGCGTCGAGCATGGCTTGCTGGCGCTCGGTCATGGCCTGGAACGAAATATCCTGTGCCGCCTCGGACTGGCCGAGGATCAATCCGGTATCCTGCTGGGGAAAGAAGCCCTTGGGAATGATAACATAGAGATACCCGGTCACAGCGACCGTACCGAGCATCACCATGAGCGTGATGAATCGGTGCCGCATCACGATCTTGAGGCCGGCCTCATAGACATTGAGGATTCCATCGAAGCCGCACTCCGAGATGCGGTACAGCCAACCATGTTCATGGCTTTCCGGCTTGAGCAGGTACGCGCACATCATCGGTGTCAGCGTCCGCGAGATCACCAGCGATAGAAGCAGCGCCATGCTCACCGTTATGGCGAATTCGCGGAACAACAGTCCGACATAGCCACTCATAAGGAAGAGCGGAATGAACACAGCGATGAGCGACAACGTGATGGCCACGACAGTGAAGCCGATCTCGCCAGAGCCCTTCATCGCAGCGTCATACGGCGAGAGGCCCTCTTCTATGTGTCTTTGGATGTTCTCGATCTCGACAACAGCATCATCGACCACGAATCCGACCGCAATCGACAGCGCCATTAGGGACAGGTTGTCGAGCGTGTAGCCCATTTCGTAGAGGATCGCGAAAGTGCCGATCAGCGACAGCGGCACCGTGATGGCCGGAATAATGGTCGCCCAGAAGCTTCGGAGGAATACGAAGATCACCATGACAACGAGCGCGACCGTCAGCAGCAAGGTAAACTGGACGTCGGCGACCGACGCGGATGGTCTGGGTCCGATCGGAGATGGCGTCGATCTTGATGGCTGCCGGGATCGAGGCCTTGAGCACAGGCATCATATCGTTGATGCGCTGAACGGTTTCGATGACGTTGGCCCCAGGCTGGCGGTAGATCGCCAGAGTGACCGCTCGCTTGTTGTTTTCCCAGCCCGCAATCAATTCATTCTGTCCCGCACTGATGGTGCGGCCGACATCGCGGATGCGCACCGGTGATCCGTTGCGATAGGCGATGATCAGGTCGGCGTACTGCTCGGGGAGGAACAGCTGATCGTTGGTATTGAACGTGAAGGTTTGGCGCGGGCTATTGAGCTGACCTTTCGGAAGGTCGACGTTCGCCTGGTTGAGCACCGTGCGCACATCCTCGAGGTTGATGCCGCGAGCTGCCAGCGCTGCCGGATCAACCTGCACCCGGACCGCCGGCTGCTCCTCACCTCCGACACCCACGAAGCCGACCCCCGAGATCTGCGAGATCTTTTGCAGCAAAATATTCTGCGCATACGCGTCGACCACGGTGATCGGCAGGCTGTCCGAGCTGATGCCGAGCACCAGGATCGGCGTGTCGGCGGGATTGACCTTCCGGATCATGGGTGGATATGGGATGTTCTTGGGTAGGTACGCGGACGCAGTCTGGATAGCCGACAGCGTATCGCTTTCCGCGCCGTCGATATTGCGGCTCAATTCAAACTGCAGGGTGATCTGCGCGTAACCGAGCGCACTCGCCGACGTCATCTGCGTAAGGCCGGGGATCTCGCCGAACTGCAGCTCCAGTGGCGATGTCACCGTCTCTGCGATGGTCTGCGGGTCGGCGCCGGGCAACTGGGCCGTCACCGTGAGTGTCGGATAGTTGACATTGGGCAACGAAGCCACCGGCAGCAGCGGATAGGCGACCAGACCGCTTACAAGCAATCCCACCATGACCAGAGCGGTCGCAATCGGCCGTTGGATGAAAGGTGCGGAAATGTTCATGGGATCGGCGCCTGCATCGCGTCTTGTGCGGCTTCCTCCTGAGCCGCCTTGCCATGCAGCAGCGTGACATGGGCGCCCGGTTGCAGCTTGTATTGTCCGTCGACCACGACCTGCTCGTTGGCATCGAGGCCGGAATCGATGAGCGCCTGGCCATCGCTGATTTGCGCGACCTTGATTTGGTGGATTGCCACCGTGTTGTCAGGCTTGATGACCCAGACGTAGGGTCCTTTCGGACCCTGTTGCACGACCGCTGCGGGAACAGTCAGACCGTTATGCCGTGTGTCGAGCAGCAGCCGCGCATTGACTAGCTCGCCCGGCCAGAGCTTGTTCTCCTTGTTGGAAAAATTCGCTTTGAGCTGGATCGAACCGGTCGTCTGCAAGATTTCGTTGTTCACGAGGCCGAGCTCGCCTTCATCCAGCTTGATCGTATTGTCCTGGTTGTAGGCGATCACCTTGAGCGGCGTATTGGTTTTTTGCTGTTGCTGCTGGATCTGCGCCAGTACCGTCTCCGGAAGTGTGAAGATCAGCGAAATCGGATCGAGCTGCGTCACGACGCACAGCCCGCTTGCAGTCGATGGACTGATGATGTTGCCGACGTCGATCTGACGAATGCCGACCACGCCATCGATCGGCGCTATCAGGCGCGTGTAGCTGAGCTGCACTTTCGAGGCATCGATCAAAGCCTGGTCGGTCTTGATAGCTCCCTCCAGCTCGCCCACTTGCGCGTTCTGGGTCTCTATCAATTGTGCGGTGGCCCAACCCTTGCCTCCCAGCTGCGTGTAGCGCTTCTGATTGGCCTTCGCATTCATCAGCTGAGCCTGGTCGCGTTGCAGTTGTCCAGTGTACTGGTCGACCAGCGCCTGATAGGGGCGGGGATCGATCTGCGCGAGCGGGTCGCCGGCGTGCACTTTCTGGCCTTCTGTGAAGTTGACGCTGATGATCTCGCCCTGAATCTGGGCACGCACGACGTCGGTGTTGTAGGCGATCACAGTGCCGACGCCGACAAGAAAGACCGGGACATCATGCTGGGTGACGGTTGCAGCGACAACCGGCACCGGAGCCGGCGGTGCGGGCTTGGCTGCGGCCTCCTGCAGCGGCCGTACATGCGCGAAGTAGAAGAAGCCGCCGGTCGCAAAGGCAGCCACCAAGGCAGCAGGAATGATGACCTTCTTTTTCATGGTCGTCCTCGCTGACGGATCAAGAATTGCTTACGGCACGGTGTTTGTGCGGGAAGCGGCCGATGACGATGAAGCGGTCGGAATTGTCGGTACCGCCGCTATCGACCCCACGCTGCCTGTAATGGGCACAACGATTGCCGTTGGTACCGCTGCTGCGGAACTAACGCCGAGATTGTCGATCTCCGTGGAATCCAGTGGAATTCCTGCTCGAGCGCTTGTCGTCGCGGATGACGTTGATGTCGGAGTCGACGGCGTGGCCGCGGCGCTTGAGCCCGCGCCGCACATCCCCGACAATCCTGCCGTTGCCGCCATTCCAGAGGTGACCGACAACCTCGACGTCGCGGCGATTGCCGCCGACATTCCGGATGTCGCGTTGGTGTTAGATGTCGCGGTGAGCAGCGTGGACGCAGCCGCGGGAGTTGTAGCTCCGCTTAGCGTGACGCCACCCCCGTCATAGCAGGAGGGCGATCCGTACATCTGCGCCGACGGTGTCCCCAGGGCCGAGCATGTCGTGCCGCTTGCACCTGTGGGGTAGCTGGGCAGCGCACTGACGATGGGTGACGAGGGTACTGCAGCCCCCATTGGGATTCCGGTCCCGGCGATAGGCGTACCGGGATCGCGTCCCAGCGGCGAGGTGGCGCTGATCGGAGGCGTAGTCGCGCCCATGCCGTCTTGGGCGGATACGGGGCTGCAGCAATACGAGGCGCAAACAACCGCGATCATCAACAACGGCCTCATGAGGAGTCCTCAAATTAAGTTGGTTAAGCGGCGAGAGCGACAGGCCATTAAGGCAAACTACTGCTTTGACAGCCGGGCGAGATCGTACGCAGGCCTCCGGCCCCGATAGTAGCGGGGGTCGTCGTACAGAAATTGCTGGTAGTGGTCGTCGTCGTGGAAGGCGTCGATGGAATCGTAAAGGTGGGAATCGTTGGCGTCGTCGTCCCCATTGTACCCAACGACACACGCGGCGTCGGTATCGCTGCTGCGGAACTAACTCCTAGATTGGCGATCTCCGAAGAACCAAGCGGAATCCCAGTTCGCGGGTTGCCGCCGGGCGTCGTGGGAGCCGTTGATGTGGGGGTCGTCGGTGATGTAGCCATGTTGCCGGAGCTAAATCCGCACAACCCGGACAGTCCTATCGTTCCCATTGTTCCCATTGTGGAGGCTGTCGACATTCCAAGGGTTGGCAGCATCCCGGGGTTTGTCGAAGTTGCTGACGGTGCAGACATTCCCGCTGTCGCCGTGCTGGTCGACGTTGCCGCGGTGCCCGCTGTTGCCGCAGTCGTGGCCGTTGCGGTTCCCATTGCCATTCCGCCGCCGTCGTAGGCATCGGTCGATCCAATTAATCCCGATGGCGAAGTTACCAAGGTCGTGCATGTCGTGCCGCTGCCTGGCAATGCGACTGTGCCTGTCGAGAAAGTTGGGAGCGGACTGACACCGGCTGACGGGATTTCGGTGGCGCCCAGTCGGATCCCGGTGCCGCCGACCGGCGTAGTGGAACCGACTCCAAGCGGTGAGGTCGGGCTGATCGAAGCCGTGGACATGTCGTCGGCCTCGGGCATGTAGTCGAGTTGGGCGAATGCAGGGCTGCAGCAACACCACGCAGAAGTCACCGCAATCAAGAGGATGCAGTGAGGGGCGAGACGATCCCGCCGCGCGACTGTTTCCGGTGGTATCGTAGCGATCAATGATAAGCTCACTGCCATTCTCCGTTCAATCGATTGGGCGCTGTTGGAATTTATCAGTCGTCCGGCAGCGAGGCGCCTTCGCACGAAACTCGTCAGTTTGCAGTTTGGTGCTTGTTCGCCGCCCACTCCCAAATCGCATTATACCGGCGCTTGCGACGGTTGTGGTGACGGGTCATGCGTAATGCTTCTTCATCTTCTCAAAGACCTCGGCGGTCTGGTAGTAGCCGTTGGCTCTGAGGATCTTGCAAAGCAGTTCGTCGGCCTTTCGGCGCGCCGCTTCAGGATCGTGCTTGTGCTTATCCGCAATGTGGCGCATCTCTTCCAAGGCTTGATCCGTCGTCATGGTGCGACTTGCTCACTGCGCATCTTCTCGATCCAGGACTCGACCGTTTAGCCGCACTGTTTCCAGCAATCGTTTGTTCCGACTAGAAGTGAGAATAAGGAAATTGAGATGTATGGCTCAATTGAACCCGGGCCTAGAAAACCGATACCTAAGCCTTAGAAACTCGCGGTCTTATCGGATGGCTCGCCGCTCGGCCGGAGGACGATCTGATAAGCCGAAATTCGTTCGATTAGGAAATCAACCTTCTCAGGAGAGTCTGCGTCGGCGTGTCCTACCCCAGGAAAATCCTTGGCTCCCATCGCTAGATTCACGATCATGTACATGGGATTTTCAGTATAGGATCGGATAAGAAGGTCCGGCCGCGCGCAGGACCGGACGCGTCAGACGACCAGACTTGTCGAGCACATTTGGCAGTTCTCTTGGCTTGATGCCGCGTGCTCCGCTAGACCGCAGGCGAGCACGGCCGCTAGTGCTAGAATGCTGATTATCATGTATTGTAAGTCACTTGCGTGCTTCAGACCGAACGTCGCTGATTATCGCCTTGCGACGGTTGGGCTGCTCCGAGCCGAGTGGGCAGAAGTGTGCTACCCGCAGCCGGGTGCGTTGGGTTCAGCAGAAGATCAAGCGATCGTGAGACAAAAAGGTGCGCTTGAGCACAGGCGGGCTGGGAGTCATTTGTCGCCGAGCGTCGGACATTCTCCCGACAAGATGCTGCCGGCCCGGTCTTCTCCTATGTTAGCTATGCTAACGCACCTGGCTATCGAGTCCGCGTCAAGGCAATACTTGATCGGCTGAGGATTGGCGCGCGTAAAGAATCGCCTTGCGCTGCAAATGATGAGGCTTGGACCTTGTCAGAGATCATGATCAGCCTCCTTAGCGCGCGGTGTCGCTGTCGCTGCAACATGGTCGAGGATGAACCGCCTCATTAGGCTCGTGAGCGCTGCCCGCGCTTCCGCCGGCAGCTCCGGCCATGCGGGGCGCGCCGGTGGCGTCGTTTGACAGGCCGCTCCCGGATAGATCCATCTGATGCTGCGGGCGCGATCGTCGCGGTATCCTTTCCCTGAGTGTCTCGTCACGCGTGACATGGGTCTCTGATCGTGAGAGGCTCCGGATGCGCCAGAAAGCAGGATGGCTGATGGCGTTTGATCCTTCAACGCCAGATCGAGCAGCGCGGAGAGCGCCGCAAGTGCCTCGATGCTGACATACGGTTGAGCTGCCAAAAGCCGGGGTCAGGACATGACCGTCCGGTCTAACATACAGGCCGGCACTTCAAGCGCCCGATCTGCTTGCGACTCTTCCAGAGTGCAGCGGAAGACGACAAAACCATCCTTGTCGACAGCGCCATGAATGCGAACTCGGCGACCAAACCAAGAATGATGCCGATAAAGAACCTCACGAAGAACGGTCCTGTGGGCTTTCTCAAACCTCGCTGTACAACACCACGCGCACGCATTTGTCATCGAACAAGGATGCCCGGTCCCTCGCGGCCTCGAGTGGGCCGGCAATATCGTCTGCCGCGAGGTCCTGGGCGGACTGCACCATCAATATGACCGGATGTGATTTACGGTAGGCCCTAGGAGAAAAACCTGTTGCGAAGTGATCCCGCCGCGATCCTGCCCACGATCGGCAATTCGCGGTTAGCAGCGAACCCGAGCACGTAGCGCGGAGTGACTACTGCGTCACCGATGACGATACCCGCCACCTTGACCCCCTGTTTGTACCGAAAACCTCATTCGAGTTGAAGCCGTGATGGAACGTCTAAGTTGGCGGAATGATCGGGCTGTTCTGTTTCGTTCTGGCCGTCCTGGCTTCGCCATTCAGGTCGAAGTTGCGGCTTGAAGCTGAGAACGCGGTGCTTCGACATCAGTTGATTGTCTCGAGGCGCGGGCCGCATGGTCGCCTTCGGCTCACGAACAATGATCGCTGGTTCTTTATCCAGCTTATCGTTGGTTTCCAGCAATCCTGCAGGTTCTCACAATCATCCGGCCTGAGACCCTCTCGTTGGCACAGAGCCAGCTTTAAGGCGGTCAAGATCCACGCCTTGCGGTGTTCCTGGTATCGCGATGATGATGGTGTCTTTGGCTTGGGCCGGAGGCCCGTCGCTGACGAAGGCCAGCACTGCGCATCCGCAACCGAGCGCCCAGAGGACCAGATGCTTCCGCATGATTTCCTCACTGTTGGCCAAGATCTTCTTCTGAGACTCAGGGGCCGGTCGTGGGCCGCCTTGTCCGCAAGTTTATCCCTGATCGACTTCCCCCGTCCGTCTTACCCGAGCCCATCCTTCGAGATGTGCCGGGTAGAATTTTACTTTCACCCCAATGGCTTTGTCGAGTGTCACCGCGTCGAGCCATTGCAAATCGGCGAGGAACACCGCGAGAACGAGTGTTTCGGCCGCGCGAACCGGTTCTCATCGTCTTGCGGTGGAAGATCGAGAACGACGGCTGCGGGCCGAGCCGCGCCGGCCTTTTGCTCATAAAGCGGAGATGTTCAAGGAAGAATGCCCTGGCGAAGAGGGCTTTAAATCATCTGACGCCCGCTTATGAGGCGCTTAGCGCAGCGCGCATCGCGGGAGGACTTCGCAATGTTCGCTGTTGCGGTAAGAGCGGACGTTAGACGGTCGGGCCGCCGGGACGCGGCTTAGGGCCGCCTGCTCTTTGGATGACCACCCTCATGATGCAATTTCTGCGTCCAGCGGCAGGGTGAACTGAAACGTCGCACCGTGCGGTATGTTTGCCGTGGCCCAAAGCCGGCCACCGTGGGCTTCTATGATGGAACGGCAGATCGAAAGTCCCATACCCATGCCGCCGGATTTGGTGGTGAAGAAGGGGTTGAACAGCTGATCCGCATCCTTTGCGGAAATGCCGACGCCGCAATCCGTCACACTCACGAGCACTTGTTGTGTCCCGTCTTGACGGGATTGGATCACCAGTTTGCGCGGCCGATCCTCGACCGACTGCATGGCTTCAATGCCGTTCATCACCAGGTTCATAATCACCTGCTGCAGTTGGACGCGATCTCCCCAAACGAACGGCAGGTGGTTCGCGAGTTCGATACGTACCGAGACGCGATTCTTCACTACTTCGCCGCGAATGAACTCGATCACCTCTCGGATCGTTCCATTGATTTCGAACCTATCTCTTCGCGGCGGCGACTTTTTAGTAAGATCGCTGATCCGGCTGATTACCGCGCCGGCGCGATTGCCGTCTTTGACGATGTCGCGAAGGATTTCCCGGAATTCGTTCGTATCAGCCATCTCGGCATCGACGAAACGCAACGCGGCTTGCGCGTTGGTGACGATGGCGCCGATCGGTTGCTTCACTTCGTGTGCGATCGAGGCGGTCAGTTCGCCCAGCGTCGTCACGCGCGTAACGCGTGCGAGCTCCATTTGGGCATCGAGGAGGCGTTTTTCACTGGCGCGCAGCTTCTCTTCTGCCCGCTTGCGATCGGTGATATCGCGGCAAACGTTTCCGATGTTCACGGGCTGTCCGGTCTCCGGGTCGTCGATCCGAAAGGCCGAATAGAGGACCGGGATGGGATCTCCGGTCTTGAAATCGCGGAAACGTATCTCGCCCGACCAGGAACCCTTTTCGAGCACCGTCGGCCAGAGCACGTCATTCACAAACTGACGGTCCTCCGGGAAAATATAGTGGATTCCGCGCCTCGCCTTGGCTTCTTCCCAACTGTCGAATCCAACCATCTTCAGCCCGGCCTTGTTCAGGTAGATCGGCGTACCGCCGCCGAGGTCGGCGATCGCCATGAGGTCATCGGCCTGCTCAACTAGTGACGCCAAGAGTTGGCGCTCGAACTCAGCGCGTTTGCGCTCGGTGATGTCGACCACAAAGGAAACCCCTTCGTCTGACTTCCACTCGAAAAGCGCGCGAGCAACCAGGACCGACACGCGGCTGCCGTCTTTGCGAACGTACTCTTTCTCACGCGGTGGGAGAGTTCGAACCGCGTTTAGTTCTGCGATGATCCGTTCGTCGGCGTCGCGCCATTCGGTCGGCGTTAGCTCCGTCCATCGCAGCCGACCCGAGACGAGATCTTCCTGGGTATATCCGACAATATCGAGAAAGGCTTGGTTGGCATCGTTGATCCGGCCCTGAACATCCCAAAACACGATCCCGACGATGTTCGAATCGACCAGCCGCCGGATCCTGGCCTCCCGTTCCTGGAGATCGTTATACAGGCGGGCGTTCTCGAGCGAGATCGCGGCTTGCGACGCCAACAATTTCAGCACCGAGATCCGAGAGGGCGTGAATACACGCGATGCAAGATTGTTCTCGAGATAGAGCACCCCGATCAGTTTGGACTGCTTCACCAGGGGCAGGCAGAGGACCGACCGGGCCTGTTTCTGGCCGATATACTCGTCCGCCGGGAACGGATTCTGCGCCAAGGCGTCGTCAAGGATCACGCTCTCCCGCGTCCGGATCACGTAATGCAGCGCGGATTCAGAAAGCTCCGCCGCTGGCGGGGCCATCTGGCGCAGCATGACCTGAACCTGGCCGCGGTCGGTCGTGGCTTCCGCAGCGATCCGTGGCTCGTCGCCCGGCAACAGGATCAGCAGGCCACGCTCGGCCCCGGCATGCTCGACCGCGATCCGAAGCAGGGTCTTGATGAGCTCACCGAGGACGATCTCGCCGGACACCGCCTGCGCGGCCTTGAGCACGGTCCCGACATCCAGCCGCTCGACAGGTGCGCCAATGGTAGCGGTGGGAGATGCTGGGCCTGGTGCGTCGCGCAGATGCGGATGAAGCTCTTCGAGTTGCCGCACCTTGCCATCGGCTCCCCAACGCAGATAGCCGTAGCGGGCGTCCTGCAAGTACACACGGGCAATCTTGTCGAAGCCACGCGCCGCATAGAAGTGGGACGCGAGTTCGTTGGCAAGCGCTTCATTGTGAACAAAACCGTTTGCGCGAGCCGAGCGGATGGCCCGATCGTAGAGGCCCATCGCGTCAACATCGCGGCCGTCGATACGAGCAATCTCGGCGCCGACCAGCACGGCGCGGTTCTCGAAATTCTCCGGGCAATTCTCCGCCCAGAACTGGAGCTGCCGGTGGTGGGCGGCCAACCCGTCGACATGCTGCCGCCGTTGGTCCGGCGGCGTGGCGTCGCAGGATGCGGCATGGGACAGCGCGCTGTAAAACACATATTCGGCCTTTTCGAAGTAGGATGGCGATGTCCACAGCAACCGTTGCGCCTGCGACGAGGCCTCAAGGGCCGGCGCATAGTCGCCGGCAAAGAAGCGTGCCTGCAGCTTGCGGACCCAGTACCAGCACTCGACAAACGCTAGATCTGGATTTTCTGAGAAATGGCGCTCGATGCGATGCTCATCAAACTGATGATCGTCGAAGGAGCCGAATTTCGGCGTCAAGCCGCGCAGCGTCCGGATCAGCCCGAGCTGGGTGGCGATGCAGTCAACGACAAACCCGAACCGCGCGTTCTGCGCGAACGCGAGGCCACGCTCGGCTTCGCGTTCCACCTCGGCAAGCGGATCGCCCGCGGCCAGAAGGTTGGTGTTCAATTCGTTGCCGCAGTAGGCGGCGTAAGTGAGGTCACCGACCTTGGTTGCCGCCTCGAACGCGCGGCGCACCAGCTCGCGGCCAGCCCGGACATGCCTGGTCCAGGGTAGAACGACATTGCCAAAGTCCATATAGACCCTGGCCTGGAAACGCATCAGTCCGCGTTCGACCAGCTCATAGCCGAGCCGACCAAAGCGGTATGCCGCCTGATAGTCGCCGAAGCGGGGGCCCGTAATGATGCCAAGGTAAGCATATGCGGTGCACGAAGCGTCGCAGTTGCCGCGCTCGAGGCTGAGATTGACCGCCCGGCAGGTGACCAGGGCGAGCAGGTTCGCGTCCGTATAGAATGCAGGTGGCCCAATCTTGGTCAAAACATCCAGCGTCGCAAGGGATGCCGGGTCGCGCATCAAAGGCAGCTCGATCAGCGCCTCGATCGTGTGGCTCCCGAGCTGCGACCATATCCGCTCGTATTCGTGGCGCGCTTCCTCTTCCGTCGGATGTGCCGACCAGTCGATGCCCAGATGCCGGAGGTAGTCGAGACCGACGGCAATGGCGCGGCTGCTCTGATCGAGGGTCGTGTACAGGTCCACGCGCAAGCACGCGACCGTGGCACGCTCGACCGTGTTTGCGGCGCGGGTTGACAGCATCGCCAGGCGCTGCTCCGCTTCCGCTAGCGCGCCAGTAAGGAACTCGCATTCGGCCCGGTGCAGGTCCAGCGCAAAGCTGAGGTCGTACCGGCGTTCCCAGGAGTCTTCCGACAACAGGGCCGCACCGGCGGTGAGATAGGTGAGTGCAGAGGCGTAGGCGGTAGTGGCCTTGGCGCGCTGGCCAGCGAGCAGGTTGAACTCGGCCAGTTGCTCACGCTCGTCTCGTGAGGTGATCAAGGCGGCGCCGCGGTTGAGCTGGTTGACGATTTCGAAGATGGCCTCGTCGCGCTTTTCCGCAGGGGTATGCGCCGCGAGCAACCTTCCGATCAGGAGGTGCGCCTCGGCGCGCAACCGTTCCGGTATGAGTGAATAGGCGGCCTCCTGGACACGGTCGTGGGCGAACCCGTACGAGCTGTCGAGGTGCTTGACCAGCTCCAGACGAAGGGCGTCCCAAAGATCCGAACGGACTTCTTCGTTCGATTTCCCGAGCACGATCGAAAGCATCGTGATGTCGGCGATGTTGCCGAGGCAGGCAAGCTGCTGCAACGCCGCCTGGGTCTTGACGGGCAGGCGGGTCAACTTCTCGACCATAAGGTCCACCACGTTGTCAGTGTACCCCTTTGCGTAGATCGGAAG
>Ga0307474_10001635_pt1 | contig 16168 bp, 12 predicted proteins | sample atmos_gasesECM1C_2_FD_203312 | JGI IMG/M metagenome (GOLD analysis project Ga0307474, IMG submission 203312) | Hardwood forest soil microbial communities from Morgan-Monroe State Forest, Indiana, United States - atmos_gasesECM1C_05 | ecosystem: Environmental > Terrestrial > Soil > Temperate... | reverse complement strand
CAACTTCCCACCCCTTCTGCAGCATGTACAGGCTCACAATCACAAAGGCGATCGCCGCAAACGCCAGCGCGAACAGCGCAAATGCCGCTAGCAGCTCGCGCACAAAGTAAAGCTGCAACGCTACCAGCACCCCCAGAACCCGCCACATCCACTTCCGTCCGTTGTCCTTGGTCTTCATTCTGTCCTCTGTTGCCGTTCCCACTGTATGGCCCCCTACTTCGCTCAATCGACTATTTAGATGCTGAAACCTGTCCTTAAGGTCCATTCCCCTCTTACCTGTACGATTTGACACTATAGGGGGTTCCAATGGCGATGGTACGCAAGGCACATTTTGCGCTTTAAACCAGTCTCCTAGTACGTGCCTTGGCGCGTTTGCACCAGTTAACTGATTTAATTTCAATTGTTTACGATGTATACTGTTCAGGGCACATTTTCGCCGTGCTTTCACCTGTCCTCCCTGTGGAAAACCTGACCTTCCGGACAGGCCTGGGAGCCACGATTTGTGGCGCAGGCCGGACCTAGTCCCGGCCAAATCGAGTGCGCAATCTATTCGCTTTGTATTCGCCTGTCAAGGGTTTTCTTAGCGGAGAGGAAGCCGGTCAGGGTAGAAGAGGCGCGGCGCCACCGCGCTGCTGGCTTGGCGGTCGTCGCAAAATCGATTTGAATTTCGCTATAAAGCCAGGCGATAAGCGGGTACGTCAGTTCACGCCCGATTGCGTGCTCCGCTGCTGTTGTGTGAACTCGCGAATCCGTGATTCCCGCCACTGTTTCAGCAACGCACCGCGTTTTTTGCTGAGGTCGCGTCCATCTCGACCCGCCGGATATTGGACGTTATCGCCAACCAGTCCTTTCCACAGGATCAAGTTATAGGTTGGCGCATCCACTTGGTCGGCCTGGTCAAAGTTAAATCCCGCGGTCTTTATCGACCAGTATGCCGCGTCGTGCCGCGGTTTGGCATAAAAAGCAGAGAGTGCGTCTTTCTTCAGCGGGTTCTTGGCATTGTCGCCCGGCAGTGGCAGTTGCGTCGTACGCAGAATCTCCGGAACGATCGAACGGAAGTCCCACTTCTTCGCGCTCTTCGAGAACACCTCGGTCATCGGCTCTTGCAGCGCGTCATAAGTGCCCAGGTGCTGCATGCCGAGGATGTCCACAATCGTCGCGATCATGCTCACCGTCGTATACCTCTTCGAGACCACCGCGCCCTGCTTCACATACGGCCCCGCCACGAACGCGATGCTGCGATGCGCGTCCACGTGGTCCGGCCCATCCTGCGCGTCATCTTCGATAACGAACACCAGCGTACTATCGCGATACCGCGGGCTCGTGGCGACGATCTCCACGATTCGCCCCACCGCGTAGTCATCGTCCGCTGTCTGGATTTCCGGAGTGTTCACGCCATCGATGGCCGTGCTGAAGTTTCCGGTGTGATCGTGCATCACCCGGACAAACTCCAGGTTAGGGAGATTACCGTCTTTCTCGAATTGGTCGAACTCCCGTTCCCATTCCTTCACCCGATAAAAGTCCGGGAACTTGTTGTCGTATCCCCGGAAGTATGGATCGGTGATGGACTGCAGCGCGGCTTTCGTGGGAAACGAAACCAATGTTCTCGAAGCAAACGGATCGCGAATTGTCGCCGGGATGCCTCCAATTGCCTCCGGAATGCTGTAGCGATTCAGGTCGATGAAGAAGCCGTAATTACGAACCTTCAATCCCGCGCGCAACGCTGAGTCCCACAAGTATCCAGTGCCTTCCTCTCCATCCGGGCTGTCCGGAGCCGAGACGTCTCCCGTCCCCAGCAACAGGTTATTGGCCACCGAAGCGGGCAGCGTGTTCATCGCCGGATTGGCTATGGACCGTTCCACCGGCGTCCCATATCCCACGTTGACGTTTCGATTCGCGCCCTCGTAGTCATAATTAAGGCCGCGCCCCGCATAATTAATCGGTTCGGTCTTCTCAATCGTGTCCGCAGCCCGCGCGGAAGTTGACCAGTTCCAGCCGTCTCCGCTGACTTCCCCGCTGTCGTAGAAATTGTCCAGGTCCACGAACTTATCCGCCAGCGCGTGCCAGTTCGGCGTGATTGCCCGCGGGTACACCACGATCGACGGATCTCCATTTCCCTTGTCCAAATCGCCCAGAATCTGGTCGTAAGTCCGGTTTTCCTTCACGATATAAATGACGTGCTGTATTTTCTGGTGCAGGAACGCCATCATTTCCTTGTCTTCGCCGTTGGCCTTCCCGTTGTAGTAGTTGTTGCGCGCCACCTGCTCCGTCAAATCTTCCAGTGCTTCTCCATGTGGCACCGGTAGCGACAGGAATCCAGCCTTCGTCAATTGCCACATATACGAGTTGCTCGCCGCGCACCCGGCTGCGCTTCCACCCGGCTTCACGGAAGCGGCGTTCCGGCAGGCCTTCGGGTTCGGTCCCGCGTTGCTCTTGCCGTTCACCACATACAGCATCGCGCCATCCGCGCTCAGGCTCGCCGAGTTCGGATACCACCCGGTCGGAATGAGCCCAACAAGTTGGCTCTTCCCACCGTCGCTGCCGTCCGAGGCCAACCGGATTACAGCCACGGAGTTCGCGCCGCCATTCGTGACATATAACCATCCGCCATCATTCGACACCGTCACGCTGTTCGGGCTGCTGCCCTTGTAACCCTGTTCGTTGGCGAACACAGATTTCGGCGCCGTCGTCCCGACCTCCTCAAGCACTTTGTGCGTTTTCGTGCTTAGCACCGCAACCGTGTCGCTGCTGGATTCCGCCACATACAGCCGCGTCTGCTTTGCGTTCAGCGTCAGCCGTGTCGGTTGGCCCTTCACCTTAATGCGGTCCGTTACGACCAGGACATTCCCCGTAAGATCGGCAACAACGATCTCTCGGTCGCGGGCGCTGGATACAAACGCTGTGTTGTTTCCCTGAATCGCAATCCATTCCGGATACGTTCCACCCGCCTTCCCGCCTTCGGGCCGCAGGTCCAGTTCACCAATCACCGTGCGACCTACGATATCCACCAGGCTCACCGAATCATTCTCGTAATTAGCTACCACCAGCCGCTTGCCATCGCCGGTCACCGCCAAGCCCATCGCTCCCGGCGTAATGCTTCCGAATCCGAGGGCACCGCTATGCCCCAACTTCACCGCCGCTCCGCTCTCCGCCCAGCTTGACCCGTTCCGGCTATAAAAATGCACATCGTCGTCCGGACCGCCGCTGACGTAAAACTCCTTGCCGCTCGGATTGAACGCCACCCCATCAAAGGCGTTGGGCACCTGCAAAACTTGTGTCTGTGACGGCTTACCTGTCGAAATATCAAACACAAAAACGTATTCGTTGGATTCCGCCGGATTTGTCTTGCCGGCGTTCGGACCAGCCGTAAAATTCTCGCTGTTGTAACCGCTGGTCAGAATCAGCAGGGTCTTGCCATCCGGGCTGACCGCCGTTGTGACTGCCTGGCCTACCGTAAAACGTGGGTCCGAAACCAATCCTGGATTCAATGGTTGAAAAGTCGAGCCGGGCGCTGCGTTCGGGGTGATTTGCACACCGGTCGGGATAAATGTTCCCTTGCCCCCCTTGCTGTCGTCGTCCGCTCCTCCGGCGGAGATATGACTCACGGCAACGAACCCAAGCGCGCCAAGTCCGAGTGCAAACACCCGCACCTGCAGCCGTCGGGTGAGGCCATTCCCTATCATGCTTCCTCCGATTTTCCTCGCTCGTCTCGACTTTTAGTCTTTGTCGTGCGCTGATAATCCTCGAACAAGGCTGGAACAAGCAAGCAGCAAGTTAGGTACGCTCTGTTTCTACGATTTCTTCCAAAAATGAATAATCAACCAAAATCCATCTGCCAGGAGATGCGGAAAGCGTGAACTGAGCCAGGAAGGACTCTTAGAACGGGAAGCTAATTTCCTTTCAGCGCGTATCCCACATCGAACGGCAGCTTCCCATCAACGCGTAACACCTTGACCGCGCTATTGATCGCATACACATCCAGAATTCCCACCGCTCCCGGTGTAGCTTCCACCGCGCGGAGCAAATCCTCGTCGCTCTCCACCACCCGGACCACGGTCCGCGTCTCATTGAGCTTCGCAATCGTGCTCTTAACCTCGTTCGCCGGCACGCCAAAAAGTTTCTGCACCGCTACGTGCATATCCGTCGATTCCGGATCCTTCATTACCAGCGTAAAGCTCCGTCCGTCCGCCCACATTTTCTGCGTGCCCTTGCAGAGCTTGGCCAATTCCGCCAGCGGCACATCCTGCATCTTGCTTCCCGCCGAGGCAACCACCGCCATGTTTTTGACCGCCGGGATGGCGCTCCCCGCCAGCAATGCACCCACGCAAAGCATCGTCGCCACACGCAGCCCATTGGCTCGCCTATTTATATTCTTCATAACGCGGAATCACTCCATCCTCGAAGATCACTTGCAGTATTCCCACCCACAACCGAATGCACAAGAGCACAACCATCCTCTTGTGTCCAACCGTGCGACTCCCGCGTAATCGTAACCATCCCGCATCGCCTGTCCCTCTGGCCAGTATGCCACCGAGTGGCTCGCACGCTAACGTGATCCTGCAAGGGTCTTTCGCTCGTTTCAAAAAAAAGGGGTCTATACTCATGAACCGCTTCTCAGCGCGCGTTCTCCTTCTGATCTTCCCCTCGTTGTGCGCCACAACGGTGTGGGCGCAAACTTCCGCGTCGCACCTCGCACCGGCCACGGCGCGCGGCAAGAGCTCCGCCTCAAGAGTAGCTCCGACCGGCAGGCAGCAACTCTTCGGCAGCATCCCCCTTTCCACCCGTTCGGAAGAAGCCCGCAAATTCGTCGAGATCTCCTTCGACAAATATGAAAACCACGTCGTTGACGGCGCCCTCGCCAACGCCCGCAGAGCCATCAATCGCGACCCGCAATTCGCCCTCGGTTACGCCGCTCTCTCCTTGGCCTCTCTGGGCAGCATCCCGGACTCCGCCGCTCTTGGACACGCGAAAGCTCTGCTCCCCCGCGCCACCCCCGACGAGCAACTCCTCATCCGCTGGATGACCAGCATCAGCGATCGCGATCTCCTCCCCGCCATCAGCGCCATGAACGATCTCCTCAAACGCTATCCTGACAACAAGCACGTGCTCTACATCATCGCCGATTGGCTCTACTACCAGCAGGATTATGACCGCTCCCGCCAAATGTTGGAGAAAGTCCACAGCCTCGACCCCGATTTCCCCCCCGCGCTGAACCTCCTCGGCTACGCTTACATCCAAACCGGAACGCCCGATCCCGAAAAAGCCATCGCCTCTCTCCAGCGTTACGCCGAAGTTCAGCCGAAATCTCCGAACCCGCAAGACTCGCTCGGTGAAATCTTTCGCCTGTCCGGCGATGACCAAAGCTCTCTCGAACACTATTCCGCCGCGCTCAACATTGATCCCACCTACATCTCCTCACGCTACGGTCTCGGTGATACTTCCGCGCTAATGGGAAATTACCTCCGCGCCCGCGCCGAATATGATGACGCCATCGCCGTCGCCAACAACCCGCGCGACCGCTCGCACTCCGAGTTTCAGAAGGCCCTCGTCTACTTTTGGGAAGGACAGCCTACGGAAGGGCGCCAGGCTCTCGACTCTCTCAACGAAACAGTCCGCCGCCAGAAGGAACCTTATTCCCAGTTTGAGGTCGGTTTCGGCCGCGCCTTGTTAGCCGGCGATCCCGCCTTGGAATTGGAGCATCTCCGCTCGCTCGAGATTTGGCTGCAGAGCCCCAGCGAAGGACTGAGCGAAGCCGATCGCGACACTTTTCGTGCACAGGTCCTGCGTGAGCGCGCCCGCATCTCCGCCGCCCGCGGCGAATTGGCTCTCGCCGAAGCCAGCGTCCGCAAACTCGAGCTGCTTGCCGACCAATCCCGCGATCTTCTGATCGCCAACAGTTTCGAATCCGCCCGCGGCTATGTTCTCGCCGCTAAAAGCGATTTCGCCGCCGCCGTGGACTCACTAGCCGCCGACCCGCGTTCCCTCCTCGCGCTCGATCAACTCGCCGACGCCCAGGAAAAACTCGGCAACGCCTCCGCCGCCGACGCCACTCGCACCCGCATCAAGTATCTCCGCGCACCCACTGTCGACTGGTATCTCCTGACCACCGCTCGCGCACCAGAACCCGCTTCATAACACGCAACAAGATTTCCCCCACATCTTAAGATCATCATCCTGGAGCAGTCCGAACTACACGTGTGCCCGGCGATGTGATAAGAGTGCGTGACGCCGCTACCTATGGGAGGAAGGCAATCATGCGCCCCGCAAGAATCTCTCTCTGCGTCCTTAATATTTTTATTCTCTCCATTTTGGCTCACCCGATTTCTGCGCAAACTGCCAATAGCAAACGTATCGTAATCGCCGCCAGCACAGTGCTCGACGGCAAGGGCCACGTCCTCCACAACACGTGCATCGCCGTCGAAGGCTCAAAAATTATCGCCCTTGACCCCCAAGCCGGTCCCGTCGATTACGATCTCCGAGGCCTGACCGTCCTGCCGGGCTGGATCGATGCCCACGTGCACATTACCTGGATCTTCGGCAAAGACGGAAAAAACGCGGGATCTTCCGGCACAACGCAAGAAGATGCATACAAAGCCGCCTCCAACGCCTGGCTGACCCTGCTGGCCGGATTCACCACCGTGCAAAGCGTCGGCTCACCCACCGACATCCCTCTGCGCGACGCCATCGCCAAAGGCATGTTCCCCGGCCCGCGCATCCTGACCGCCGCCGAGCCACTCCAGGGCCGAGGCGAGCAGACCGGCACCCCAGATGAGATCCGCGCCTACGTCCGCAAACAAAAGGAAGCAGGCGCCGACCTGATCAAGATCTTCGCGTCCCAATCCATCCGTCAAGGCGGAGGAATGACCCTCTCGCAAGAACAGCTGAACGCCGCCTGCGACGAAGCAAAAAAGCAGGGCCTGCGCACACTGGTGCACGCCTACAAAGATGCCGTCCGCGCCGCAACGCTCGCCGGGTGCACCGAAATCGAACACGGTACGCTGGCCACCGACGATGACCTGAAGCTCATGGCTGAAAAAGGTACCTATTTGGATCCGCAGGCCGGACTAATAATCGAGAACTATTTATTGAACAAGGAAAAATACTTGGGCACAACCGGTTATACCGAAGAAGGTTTTGTGGCCATGCAGAAGGTTCTCCCCATGAACCACGAGCTGGTGCAGCACGCGGTAAAAACTCCAGGACTAAAAATCGTTTTCGGCACCGACGCAGTGGCGGGCGCGCACGGCCGCAACGCCGAGGAATTCATCGATCGCGTGCGCGACGCCGGCCAAGACCCCATGCAAGCCATGCTGTCCGCCAACTCCATCGGCGCCGAAGCCATGGGCATGGCCGGCCAGATCGGCTCAATCGCGCCCGGCCTGCAAGCCGACATCATCGCCCTCGACGGCGATCCGCTAAAGGACATCACCGCCGTTCGCCGCGTCGTTTTCGTGATGAAAGGCGGCATCGTCTACAAGAACGCCGCGCGCACCGCCATCCCCGTTTATGCAGGGGTCCAGCCTTGAGCGGTAACATTCACGCGGAAAGGTCGGAGTTAGTGCGTAATGTTCCGGTCGGCAGTCTCACGCCCTATCGCGGGTTCCCCGCCTTCCGTATATAAATCTGCCCCTGAAAATTCGTAAATTGGATCTCCGGCCCGCCTCCATTGATCGTTCCATGCACTGTCTTATCGATCTTCACTCGGTATTTCCCGCCTTTTCCGCGGCTATCCTCTACCACCGGCTGCGCCGCCGCCGCCTTCAGTTGCACGTCAAAATCGCTAAACACGTCCCCGCGGTCCGATCGAATGCTGACGTTAGCCTTCAAATCCGCCGGAAACGTAACGTCAATATCTCCGTTCAGCGAGCTGAATGCCATGGCCTTCTGCGGCTCCACTCGCGTCAGTGTCGCGTACACGTGTCCATTCAAAGCGTGCGCCACTACGCTCCCAGAAACATTGTTCAACGTAACCGCTCCATTGATGTCATCCACATCCAATTCCCCATCCACTCCCGTCACTACGATGTCTCCGTCATTCACAGCCCGCAGCTTCAGCGACGTGTGCACTGGAACAGAAACCGTCACATCGATGGCGTGCATATACGATTCTGTGTTGACACTCACTTCATTATTTTCTTCTTCCACCGTAAGCCCCGTAGTCGAGATCGCCAGCCGCTTCGGCCCGCCCTCGTTACGCGAATTCTCCCGGCTCCGTACATGCGCTTCCACCACCACTTCTTTGCCCTCGTACCCTTTCACCGTGATCCCGCCATTTACCATGCTGACCTTCACGCGCGCCGGCCGTGAGGGATCGCTCAGCGTCACCGGGATGCGGTCCACGCCGGTTTGCGCCGCCGTCCTCTCCGCGCTCAATCCCCATGTTCCCGCCGCGATTGCCGCCAGCGCTAAAACCCGTCCCGAAATCCCCGAAATCGATGAGAACCTCATTTGCTTATTCATGGTTTTCCAGAATACGAATATCTCCATTTAGATTTTCCACCTTGATTTGCGGGCCTCCGGAATTCACCCGCGCTCCCGTGTACCGGTCCGCTCGAAATATCACTTTGTCGCCGCGATGCTCTTCTTTCATTCCCTGCACCGGCAGCGCCGACACGGGAAAGTCGCTGTAGATTCCGCCATTAAAAGTCTTGAACTTGAAATCCGCCGCCAGATCGTGCGCAAACGCCAGCTCCACCGCCCCGTTCACCGTTTCAAAATCCGAAGCCTCCCGCGGGTTCTGCCGGAACGACACCTTCACCGGGCCATTCACCGTCCGCGCCGTCCCCGATCCCGCGATATTGCGAATCTGTATGTCTCCGTTCACATTGCGCACCAGAAAGCTGCCGTTGATATCGCGCACCGACACGTGCCCTTCATTCACCGTTTTTATCTTGATATCGATGTCCCGCGGCACCTGCACCTGAAAATCCATCTTGACGATGTATCCGTCATCATCCCGGGATCGCTCGCAATCATGACAATTGCACCGGAATGGCCCGTTGACGTACAGCTTCAACGCATCACCCTGCTGCGTGACGTCCAAGGTCACGTCTTTGCGCGCTTGCTCGATCTTCCCTTTCGATTCCGCGCGGATGCTCTTGTTCACCGTAACCTGTGCGTGATCCGATGCCGTTCCCACCACCTCAATCGATCCCCAAACATTATCGATCTCCAGCGTCCTTCGACCCGCCCCGGCAGGCATCGCAAACGATTTCTCGATCTTTTCCTGTTCGTGCTCCGTCCATCCCGGCTCATCATGATCAATATCGATATCAATGTCTTCCCGTTCGGAATGCATCTCGACGTCCGTCTCAGGCTCTTCGCGGTCGACGTCCACCTCAACCTCCGGTTCCTCGATATCCACGTCTACATTCACGTCCACGTTCACATCCATATCCATGTCGCCTTCAATATCGGGTTCCGGCTCAGCCCTATCAATGTCCACATCGACTCGAGGAGCCTCCTCCTTCTGCACGCGCCGAACCGTCTCTTGCTCCCGCACATTCCGTGTCGCCTGCGCCGGAAACAACAGCAAAGCCATTCCAGATGCCAGCACCGGCAGAAAATAGGTTCGGTTCATACGCAGCTCCTCAATTCAACTTGCTGATCGCCCAATCCGCTCGCTGTCGCACCGTCGGATTCAGATTCGGAGTCTGCCGCAGCTGCTGTAGCCGCGGCGCCGCCTCGGCGTCGCGCCATTCCACCAGTTGATCGATCAGCGCAACCTGCACCAACGGCGATTGCTGCTCCTGCAAAGCGTCCACCACCGTCTTTTTCACCTGGGGCTGCCCGGCGTGCCGGCTCAACGCGTCCAGCGCCGCCAGCCGCACATCCACGCTCGGGTCATACCGCAACGTGTGCATCAGCGCCGAAAGCACCTGCGGATCGAGCTGCTCCTCGCGCCGCGTCCACGTCACTCCCTCTAGCCTCTGGCTCGCCGACTGCTGCTGCAGCATCGACAGCGCCACCATCTGCCGCATATTCGTCAGTTCCGTATGCATAGCCGCCAAATCCTGCTGCGAACTCGATTTTGCGTTGCCCAGCTGCAACCCAAAGTATGTTCCCAGCGCCACCAACACGATGCTCCACGCCACCGCACCCACCGGCGAGCGCAGCCACTGGAGCACACTCCACATCGACGCTCCTTTGCGCTCCGTGCGCCGGGTCGCTCCTTCACTTCCCCGGCCCGTCTGATAAGCCTGCAGCATCGCTTCGAACCGCACCCGGCCCTCAGCGCTCGGCTGCTCCTCCGGAATCAGCGCCAGCTTCTTCCAGATTCCGGCTATCTCCCTACACTCAACGCAGCCCTCCAGGTGCCCTTCCACAACTTTCCTCTGGTCAACGCGGAGGCCCTCTTGCAAATAATCCGGCAAGAGTTCCGCGATCTTTTCGCAGTTCATGTCATCCTCCGCGGCGGAAGATTGTGCGCCGCCGCACGCTGCGCGGAACCGGCCGGCGCAGCCTGCAATTGATGAAATATCTCCCGCAATTCCTGCATCGCCCGGTGAATCCGCACCTTCACCGTCGCGACCCCGCAACCGACCAGTCGAGCCACGTCTTCGTATGGCAATTCCTGAAACCGGCACAACACCAGCAACTCGCGCTTTTCCTCGGGCAGCTCCATCAGCGCCTTGTGCAACAACTCCGATTCCTGCCGCTGTTGCGCCGGGTCACCAGGCGTAACCGTCGCGGCCATCTCCGGTTCGAATGGCACCTGCGGCCGGCTCTTTCGAAAATGGTCGATGCGTGCATTCCGTGCAATCTGATAAATCCACGCCCGGAACGGAGTTCCGTCCCGGAACGTCTGCCGATGCCGCAAAATCCGCAAGAACACTTCCTGCACAAGGTCCTCGCTAAGCGCCCGATCCCCGGTCAATTTCGTATAAAAATTGTAAAGTGGCGCGTGGTACCGTTCGAACAACACCCCTAGCGTTTCCCCCGCGCCATCACGCACCTGCAGCATCAATTCCTCGTCGGTTACCGAGTGCATTCTCGGATCGTTTTCTCTAGGCCAGCGTACTGCCCCTGCATACACGTATACCGCCAAACCCAAAAAAGGTTACATCCCCAAGCTGTCCTCTGGAAGGTGCCGTTTATGGAGTGCGGTAGCTAGCTACCGCTTTCGCGGTGACAACATCATCGAGGCGGGCTGCAAACGACCTAGGTTTTAGTCTGATTTGCCACAACTGCTGCGTTCAGCGAAACCTCATCGGTACGCCTTTGCGCGAAATAAATATTTTCTCCGGCGGCACAATATTGAATCTTTTCGAGTAACTACCCTCGTTAACCGCGATCCCCACCCGACCCCGCGAATCTATATAAAGCAGAGACTCCCCCACCGCAACGTCCATAAACGTCTTCGCATACGGCAACGCGATCCCCTTCTTGCCGATTTGCATAGTCACCCTGTCTCCGACGTTATAGCCCAATTGCCTGAAGTCCTCCCCCGGGATGTTCGTAACCAGCGACCCGAAGGGATCATCGAGTCCAATAATGTCTCCTTGGATTCCCTTGTCGGAGGTCACCGGAATCTTCGGCGATAGCCGCACCAATTGCTGCACCGGCGGCCCCACTAAGTTGAATTCCCACCCCGCAGCCAGATGCGCCGCCGCGGGCGAAAAAATATCTCGCCCGTGAAACGTCGAAGACAGCGGCGCCTGAATCATCCAGTGCTGGTTGCTGATTTCCCGCGCCTCAGCCAACCCATCGCGGTCCAGCACCGGTGTAATCACGCCGTTGTCCGGGAGAATAAAATACTGCCCCTTCTTCGATTTCACCGCGATCGCCTTGCGCGATGTCCCCACACCCGGGTCGACCACCACCAGAAAAACCGTCCCCGCCGGATAATAGGGCGTCACTCCATACAGAAAGCGTGAAGCCTCCTCAATCGAGTACGGCGTCACCTGATGCGTAATGTCCGTGATCCGAACTTCCGGCGCAATCCCGTAAATCACCGCCCGGCAAATTGCCACCGCATCATTCGCCGTGCCGAAGTCGGTCATGAACACAATAATGGGTCGCGCCGCGGACACCTGGGTGCCGCTCGGTGTCGCTGCCGGCCGCGAACACGCAATCGCTCCCAGCCATGCAAGAACGCACAAAACCGCAAACAAACGTATCCGCGAAAACATTCCTGCTCGTCGACCTCCGCCTCTTCCGAAGAGCGAAAAGTATACCCGATAGGCAAAAAATGAGCCTCGGAAAGAAGCAAGTGACGAGTACAATGCACCTCTCCGGAGAGTGTTATGAAAACGCACCGCAACAGTGCATTGGCGCTCTTGATCCTCATCACTACTTTGGCTACCCTGGCCCTCGCGCAGCAAACTGCGCCACCTGCCAGTAACGTGCCCGCGTTGCCCTCTGATATTCCCGCCGATTCGAAGCGCTGGTCCGTGCTCTCCATGGGCATCCTTGCCGGTCAGCAGGCCACTTGGATCACTCCCGACGGCAAACTCCACGCCTTTTTCCAATTCAACGATCGCGGTCGCGGCCCGAAAACCACCACGGTCTTGACTGTCGGTGCTAGCGACATCCCCTCTTCCGAAATCACCGACGGCAACGACTATCTCAAAGCCGATGTCCACGAAGAGTTTTCGCTCTCCGCCGGCGACGCGCGCTGGAAAAATAAAGCCGAACAAGGCCAGAAAAAAATTACCGGCCCCAGCTTCTACGTTTCGATTTTCGGCCCTCCGGAAGAAAGCGCCTTGCTGGTGCGTGCCGCGCTCGCTAATCAGGGCAAGTTGGCCCTGCTGCCCGAAGGCGAAGCCCGCGTTCGAATGGTAGGAGACCGCGAAGTGGAGGCCGCAGGAAAAAAACAACGCGTCACGCTCTACGCCGTCACCGGGCTCGACTTCTCTCCAGATTACGTTTGGCTCGATGAGTCCCGTCAACTCTTCGCTGCCGGCGAGCGCTGGTCCATGGTCATTCGCGAAGGCTGGGAATCATCGCAAGACATGCTGCTTAAGGCGCAAGATGAAACGAATGAGCTGCGCGGCCGCGATCTCGCCAAAAGGCTCGCGCATCACCCCGATAAGGACGTCCTTTTCCAACACGCCAATGTCTTCGATACCGAAACAGGCAAGATTCTTCCGGATCAGGACGTGCTCGTCACCGGAAACAAAATCTCCGGCGTAAGCTCCTCGAGAAAACCCGACGCCGCCAGCCTGAAACGATTCGAACTCATCGATGCCTCCGGAAAAACGATGATTCCCGGTCTCTGGGACATGCACGCCCACGTCAGCGGCAATGACGGCTTGCTGAATCTCGCCGCCGGCGTGACCACCGTCCGCGATCTCGCCAACGATACCGACGAGCTCCTCGCGCGTCGCAAACGCATCCAGGATGGAACCGAAATCGGCACGCGCATCATTCTCGCCGGTTTCATTGACGGACCTGGCCCGTACCAGGGGCCAACCAAAGTATTAGCCGCTACCGAAGCCGAGGCCCGCGCCGCGGTCGACAATTACGTCAAGCTCGGCTACGTCCAAATCAAAATCTACAGCTCCATGAAGCCCCAACTCGTCCCCGCCATCATCGACGAAGCTCACAAGAACGGCCTGCGCGTCAGCGGCCATATCCCCGCCTACATGATTGCATCCCAGTGCGTCAAACTCGGCTTCGACGAAATCCAGCATGTGAATTTCCTGGTCCTGAATTTTTTCCCCGAAGTAAAGGAAACGCAGACGCGACTCCGTTTGACCGAACCCGCCAAACTGGCCGCCCGCCTCGACCTGGACTCCCCGGAGGTGCAAGCCTTCGCCCGCCTCCTTAAGGAACACGGCACCACTCTCGACCCCACCATGAGCATCTTCGAAAACCAATATCTCAGCCGCCCCGGCGAGATCCCCATTGGTTACGCTCCGGCCTTTCCCCGCCTACCCACGCAAGTGCGCCGCGGCATGCTGAGCGGCGGCCTCCCAGTGCCGAACGGAATGGATGCTACTTTCAAGAAATCCGTCGAAAACATGGTGAAGTTGGTCGGCCTGTTGTACAAAGCAGGAATTCCCATTGAAGCCGGCACCGACTCCCTCGCCGGTTTTACGCTGCATCGCGAATTAGAGCTCGACGTCCAAGCCGGTATTCCGCCAATCGAAGTCCTAAAGCTAGCTACCCTCGGCGCCGCGCGAATCATGAAGAAAGATGCGGAACTCGGTTCCATCGCCCCGGGCAAGCTCGCTGACCTCGTCCTAATCGACGGGAATCCGGCGAACAACATCAGTGATGTGCGCAAGACCTCCCTGGTAATGAAAGACGGCGTCCTCTATCATCCTGCCGAACTTTACGCCGAGCTAGGAATTCAGCCGTGAAACAAGCCCCAAACCCACACTATCTTTCATAGTAGCGCCAGCGTCTTGCTGGCGAGGGCCCTCACTTGCTTCGTCGTCGTGGCGCCAGCATCTTGCGGCTCAACCTTGCCTTCTTTTTTTGCTCGTACAGCATCCAATAAACGCATAGCGCAGCCCCAGCTAAGGCCCAGCCGGCCTCCTGTCTAGCGAAAGGCAAATAAAGGAGAAAGAAAGTGCGTCGAAGTGCGATTTTGGCTGCGTCGTTGTGTGTCTGCGCAACGACATTGTTGTTTGCGGTAGCTGCGTCCGCGGATCAGGTCACTCTAAAAAATGGCGACCGCCTGACCGGCACCATCGTGAAGTCCGATGGCAAGACCCTGCTTCTGAAGACCGATTCCGCCGGCGAGATCACCGTAAAATGGGACGCGGTGAGCGCCATTGTTTCCTCGCAGCCGCTCAGCGTGCAATTGAACAATGGTCAGATCGTTTCCGGAAACGTCACCACCGACGACGCCAAGTTTGAGGTGGCCACCCGCGACCGCGGCCAAGTCTCCGCCCCGCGCGACACCGTGGTCGCCATCCGCAACGCCGCAGAACAAAGCGACTACGATCGTCTGCAGCATCCCCGAATCACCGATCTCTGGAGCGGTCTGCTGGATACCGGCCTCAGCGAAACGCGCGGGAATTCCGCCTTGCTCGCCTTCAACCTCGCCGGAAAAGCCGCACGCGCGACCACGCGTAACAAGCTAAGCCTCTACAGCAACATCGTTTACGCCACCGACGACACCACTCCACCCAGCCGCACCACCGCCAACTCTATTCAAGGCGGCGCCCGCTTCGACTACAACCTCAGACCGCGACTCTTCGTATTTGGCATCGCCGATTTCGCCTACGACGAGTTCCAGCATCTCGATCTGCGCAGCGTCCTCGGGGGCGGTCTCGGCCTTCACGTCATCAAGACCGACAACACCACCTTCGACGTCTTCGCCGGCGGCGACTACGATCGCGAGAAATTTTCGCCCAATCCGCCCCTCATCCTCACCAACACGACGCGCAACGTCGCCGAAATAGACGCCGGCGAAGAGCTAAGTTGGAAGCTCAACAATCGCGTCTCGCTCAACGAACGTTTCTCCGCCTTTCCTAACTTGAGCGACATCGGCCAGTATCGCTTCCAGTTCGACGCCACCGCCGCCACCAAGCTCAAGGCCTGGCTCAGTTGGCAAATCACCGTCAGCGACCGCTACCTCAGCAACCCGCTCACCGGCCTGAAGTCCAACGACGAACTCCTATCCACCGGCCTCCGCCTAACCTTCGGCAAAGGCGCCTTGTGATGCGTCACTGCCGTTTACTTCGGGCCGTCGGCTTTCGCAGTGCTGACCATGGCAAGAACGGCGCGGTAGAACGGCTTCAGGAACTCGGCCGCCGCTATCGGGCTCTTGTTGGCCTGCTCTCCGAGCAGGCCCTGCAAGTGTCCATCTTTCAAGAATATGGTTTGTACCAGGATTGCCGCCGCCGCTTCGTCGCCTGCTGCCATGCTCTTACCCCTTTCCAATGCTCGCTTTTTGCTATCAGATTTACAGCCAAAGTGTAGCATTTTGCGGCATAGCCGACGCCCCACCCCCTGTTACCAAGAATTCATGCGCGATCCGCAGTCAGGGGCGTACAATGGAGCTATGAAGTCCATGAGTGCGCCGGCGGGCATCTTGAAGAAGATCGTCGGTTTTCATATGAACGAAAGCCGCGATTGGGTCGCTGACTTGGAGTGCGGGCATCAGAAACACGTTCGCAACGATCCACCCTACAGGGACCATCACTGGGTGACGACCGCTCAGGGCCGTATCGACCACATGGGTCAGGAACTGAGCTGTTCCGCGTGTCGCCCC
>Ga0307474_10001634_pt1 | contig 16176 bp, 15 predicted proteins | sample atmos_gasesECM1C_2_FD_203312 | JGI IMG/M metagenome (GOLD analysis project Ga0307474, IMG submission 203312) | Hardwood forest soil microbial communities from Morgan-Monroe State Forest, Indiana, United States - atmos_gasesECM1C_05 | ecosystem: Environmental > Terrestrial > Soil > Temperate... | reverse complement strand
AAGGGCGAGAAACGGCAGATCGCTAAAATAATAGCGACCCGAAAAGCCGGCGGCCTGTAAGTGGTCCCAGATCGTCGGCAATGTCGATGTCGTGCTGGTATTCGTTAGGCGATCAGTTTGCGCCGCATGCATGTGAAACCGATTCGGATATGTCTCGGCCATAATGGCGCAAAAATAATTGTCGAGAACGGTAAACGCCGGACCGGCCGCGCCGAGAAATGGCAGATCGCTCTGCCCGTAATAACCGATCGCGTAGACATCGTTGCCCGAGCCGTCGAAAAGAAAGCCGTCGCAGTTCCCGTTGTCGTACTGTATCCGGCCTTGCGTGTAGGAATGTCCTGGATCATTAAATCCGCAGCCCTGGTAATCCGGCGGCAAATAATGCGTCGGATGCGAGGTGCCTGAGTTATCGCTGTAATTTAGTCCGGCTTGTTGTCCGTTCGCTCCGGACAACCATCCAAAGAAATGATCGAACGAGCGGTTCTCCATCATCACCACCACGACGTGCTCGAATCCGGCCGCCTCGGGCGGACGCACCGTTTGTGCGAACGTTGCTCGCGACAAGACCGACACCGCGCTCACCGCGACAGCCGCTCGGTAGATGAAACGAAAAAGGCCTCCCTGAAGATAATGCTGCTTCACACCATGGGAATCGAATCTCATTGTGACGTTTGCGTAACAGCCACGTTACAGTTTGGAATATTCCTTGGTGCTCTATTTATTGACACCAAACATGCAGTTTCGTACGGTTTGACCTCGCACCGAAATTTCACGTCCCCCCAGCCGTGCAACAAAGCGACGATTACGCCCTCAAAGGACTTCGAGACATAGGCCTCGTCTCGCGAAAACCGATCGACGCGACGCGCGAACGCTCGAATGGTTCGGAGAAAGTCCTCGGTGTGCCGATCAAAGATGGAGTCGTCAATGAATCCGATGTCTCGCGGTCAATCGCAGCTCAGGCGAACATGGACTGGATCGATTTGTCCGTAATGGTCATTCCACCGGAGATCATCAAACAGATTCGGGCTGGAGACGCGCGTCGTTTCAAAGTGATCCCGGTAGCGTTTGGCGAAACCGGATTGGTTGTTGCGGTCAGCAATCCGCTCGACATCGACGCAATCGACAGCTTGAGCTTTCTGCTTCAGCGCGAGCTCGAGCTGGTTTGCTCGAGTCCGGAAAAAATTCGTGAAGCCCTCATCAAATATTATGGTACTGCGGACGAAGCGGCCGACGTTATCCGAAAAAAAATCGGCGAAGATGCCGATCTCGGGTTGGAAATCGGCGATGGCGCAGGGACGGCGGACGTTGACGAAGCGGACGCACCCATCATTCGCCTGGTCTCGATGTTGATCATTGAAGCGCATCGCGCGGGTGCGAGTGACATTCACCTGGAGCCGCTCGACAAGAGATTTCGCGTGCGATTTCGAATTGACGGCGTTTTGCAGGAAATGCAGTCGCCTCCGAAACGTTTGCAATCGGCCATCGTCAGCCGGCTCAAGATCATGACCGGATCGATGAGTATCGCCGAGAAACGCTTGCCACAGGACGGTCGAATTCAGGTGAAAATCAAGAACAAGCCAATCGATCTCCGCGTTTCGACAATTCCAACCAATCACGGCGAAAGCGTCGTCATGCGCTTGCTCGACAAATCGAGTTTGATGCTTGGTTTGCCCGAGCTCGGGTTTTTCAGCGATGATCGCGAAACATTCCAGCGCCTGATTCAACTCCCTGACGGAATTGTGCTAGTCACCGGCCCAACCGGTTCTGGAAAAACGAGCACGCTTTACGCCTGTTTGAATCACGTCAACAAATCCGATCGCAAGATCATCACCATTGAGGAACCGATTGAATACCAGATGACCGGAATCAATCAGGTCCAGGTGAATTCGGAAATCGGAATGACGTTTGCGGCCGCGCTGCGCTCGATCCTGCGCCAGGCGCCGAACATCATCATGATTGGTGAGATTCGGGATCTGGAAACCGCCGGCATCGCCACCAATGCATCGCTCACTGGCCATTTGGTTTTCAGCACATTGCACACTAACGACGCCCCTTCCGCGGTGGCGCGCTTGATCGACATCGGCGTCCAACCCTTTCTCGTTGCTTCCTCGGTGCGGGCCGTCATGGCTCAGCGACTCGTCAGGCGCATCTGCCAGCATTGCAAACAACCGGCGGATTTGGGCGAATGCGAGATGCACGCACTACGAATCGATCTCGGCCAACTGCGGGATGCACAAGTGATGCATGGCGAAGGATGCCAACAATGTCGCGGAACAGGTTACAAGGGCCGCATGGGCATTTTCGAAATCTTTATCCTGGATGATGAAGTCCGTCACATGATCACCAGGCGCACCTCGACCTGGAATTTGCGTCAACGCGCGCGCGAACTTGGAATGCGTACACTGCGCGAAGACGGAGTCCGCAAAGTTCTCGCCGGATTTACCACCGCAGAGGAAGTGATCTCAATCACGATCGGAGATGCGAGCTAAACGAAGTTAACAATTTAGTGATTCACCGAATGAAAAAGAACAAACCTTCCAATCGCTAAGCATTCAATCGCTTAATGGCTAATTAAATAACGTGAACGACAAACAAGTCGCCGAACTTTTCGTCGAGCGGCACGTGTTACAGCCCTCGCAAGCCGAGGACATTTTGCACGAAGCGAATTTGAACGGCAAAAGCATGGTGCAAGCAATGGTGGATAGTGGTTTCGTCGATGAACGCGGCTTTTACCGCACAATCGCGGAAGCGGTCGGAGCTGAGTATGTCGATTTAATCGATACGGAAGTTCCGGCCGCCATTCTGAAGTTAATTCCCGGCGGACTTGCTCGTTTGCATCGCGCGCTTCCGATTGGCCTGAACGGAAACACGCTGCGCATTGCTCTTGCCGATCCGCTGGATTCCAATGCCGCGGAAGATCTTCGCTTCGCGCTTGGTAAAGATGTCGACGTCGTTGTCGCGCCAACCGAACAAATCGAAGAGCGAATCAAGGAACATTACGGCACCGACACCGCAAGCATGGACGAAGTGCTTAAGCAGCTCGGTCAAGCCGGAGAAATGTTGCAGATTTGCGATGACGAAAACGCCGCGGCCGTTGAAGCCGAAGCAAACGCGACGCCGATCATTCGGTTCGTCGATTTGATTTTGTATCAGGCGATCCAGAACCGCGCGAGCGACATTCATTTTGAGCCATTCGAAAACGAATTCAAAATTCGCTATCGCGTGGATGGCGCGCTTTATGAAATGTCGCCGCCGCCGCGCCATCTCTCGCTGCCGGTGATTTCGCGCGTAAAAGTGATGGCAAACATGAATATCGCAGAACGTCGATTGCCGCAGGACGGACGCATCCAAAAAAACATCGCCGGGCGCCAGGTCGATCTTCGAGTTTCGACATTGCCGACACAATTCGGCGAAAGCGTTGTGCTACGCGTGCTCGATCGTTCGACGGTGAATCTCGAGCTCGAAATGCTCGGGATGCCCGATTACGTCCGCGATTACCTGGTCGAGCTAATCAATCGGCCCAACGGGATTTTCATCGCCACCGGTCCGACCGGTTCCGGAAAGACGACGACTCTTTATTCCTGTCTGCGAAAGATCAACACGATCGATTCGAAATTGTTAACTGCGGAAGAACCGGTCGAATACGACCTGGAGGGAATCATTCAAATTCCGGTGAGCGAGGCGATCGGGCTCAGCTTCGCTCGGGTATTGCGTGCCTTCCTGCGTCAGGACCCTGACCGCATCATGATTGGCGAAACGCGCGATCTCGAAACAGCGCAAATCGCGATTCAAGCATCGCTGACCGGCCACCTTGTGTTCACCACGCTTCACACAAACGACGCCGCCGGCGCCATCACGCGGTTAATCGACATGGGTGTCGAACCGTTTTTGATTTCCGCGACGCTCGAGGCCGTGCTTGGCCAACGTTTGCTGCGCAGCATTTGTCCAGATTGTCGCGCGCCCTATAAGCCTAACGAATCGTTGCTCGCACAACTAGAGGTTTCAAAGCGCGATCTTGGCGAGGAGCACCTTTTCTACGGCAAAGGGTGCGACGCTTGCAACCATACCGGCTACAAGGGACGCAAAGGAATTTACGAATTGATGAAGATCACCGATCCGTTGCGCGATTTGATCAACCAGCGTGCGGCGAGCGTTGTTCTCAAGCAGAAAGCGATCGAGCTCGGAATGGTGACGCTGCGGCAAGACGGATTACGCAGCATTTTCGCCGGTGACACAACCGTGGAGGAAGTCCTCAAGTATACTTAGTGAATTAGCAATTTAATGGGTTAACGAATGAAATTGGCTGACGCATTTGCTTTTCTTTCAATCTTTAAATCGGTAAGTCGCTAATTTTTTCGCATGGCTCGCTTCACTTATGTAGCGTTCGATTCACGCGGACAGGAGTCGACTGGAGTCGTCGAGGCGTCCACGACCAACGACGCGATTGGGCAGTTGCGTCAAGCGGGATTTTTCCCGACAACCGTTCATGAAGAGAGGAAAGTGGCAAAACGCGCGGCCAATGCAGCCCGCGAAACGCAGCCGCGACAAAATCGCAAAGGCACTGCCCTTTTCCAGCGCAAAACAGTTAAGCCGAAAGTTCTGATGATTTTCACGCGTCAACTCGCAACCCTGATCGACTCGGGGTTGCCGCTTCTTCGTGGACTCAATGTGCTCGACAAACAGGAACGCGATTCGGTCTTGAAAAACACGATCGAAAGACTGGCCGACTCCGTGCAGGGCGGCAGTACCTTCTCCGAAAGCCTTGCCCAATTTCCATTCATCTTTAACGACCTTTACGTCAACATGGTGAAGGCCGGCGAAGTCGGCGGCGTGCTTGAACTCGTACTTACGCGGTTGGCCGAGTTTCAGGAGAAGGCAGCTAAGATCAAAAACAAAGTCGCCGCGGCGATGATTTATCCAATCATCGTGATGACGATGGCGATTGCGATCATGGGATTTCTGCTCGTCTTCATCGTTCCAAAGTTCGAAGCGATTTTTCACGACATGCTCGGCGACCGGCCGCTGCCGGCGATCACCACCTTGGTGATCGGCGTCAGTCGCTTCGTTCAGGCTCATTGGCTCGTCATCGTCGCGATCATTTTCGCGCTGATTGCTGGCTACAAATTCGGCAATCGCACCGCCCGCGGAAAATCAGTATTCGATCGTGCGAAGCTTCATTTTCCTCTTTTCGGGGAAGTCATTCGCAAAACCGCGATTTCACGATTTTCGCGCACGCTCGGAACGCTCGTGACCAGTGGCGTGCCGATCTTGCAGGCGCTGAATATCACACGCGAAACCGCCGGTAATATAGTGATTGCTAGGGCGATCTCGCGAGTTCACGAAAGCGTCAAGGAAGGCGACTCGATCGTACAACCACTTGAGGCCAGCAGCGCGTTTCCACCAATGGTCGTTAGCATGATCGATGTCGGCGAAGAAACCGGTCAATTGCCGGAAATGCTGCTAAAAATCGCCGACGTCTACGACGACGAAGTCGACACATCAGTCGCAGCCATGACGGCGGCGCTCGAGCCGATCATGATTGTGTTCCTGGCGCTCGTTGTTGGCATCATCGTGGTCGCTTTATTCCTGCCGCTGATCAGCATCATCCAGGGCTTGCAGCAACAAACGTAATCCGCCGAACGCGGGACTCTCTAAATCCGAATATAGAAGGTCGAAACAATTTCGAATGATCAAAGTTCAGATCTCAAAACATAAGACTGTTTCGATTAGAGTTTCGAATTTTGAGACTTGTTTCGAAATTTGCGGCCAAGCCGCATTCACGATCATCGAACTCCTTGTCGTCATCGCGCTGATCATCATTTTGGCGGGATTGATTCTGAGCACAGTCGGCTACGTCCAGAACAAAGGGGCACGTTCCCGCACCGAAACTGAAATCGCGGCGATGTCTGCCGCGCTCGAGAATTACAAAGCCGATAACGGAATTTATCCGCGCGACACGACTAATCACACGACCGACAATCTCGACGCCCGAGCGACGATTGATTTCTCCAAGTATCGACCGGCTTCTCAATACTTGTACGGGCAACTTGCCGGCGATCCCAATTTCGATGGGCTTCCAAATACAAATTCGAAATCGTACATGGTATTTAAGCCAAATCAGACCGGAAAAGACGCGAACGGAAAAATCTATCTTCGCGATCCATTCGGGAATAGCTACGGCTATTCCACCGCGTATCAAAAAGATCCGAACACAGGATACAACCCAACTTTTGATCTCTGGAGCACTGCTAGCTCGACCAATCAAACCCAGTGGATCAAAAACTGGTAGCGGCGGATCACCGAACCGCCATGGTTAACTCAGGTTAATCGTCACGTAACCGACGATCACTGTGGATTCGTGTTGATCGTGACTTCAACGCGACGATTTGGACTTTCGTGTTGGATCTCGGCGTCGAATTCTGCTTGGCTCGCATTCGGCGCGAGTGTCCGTGGCGGCACAACGAACTTTGTCGACCCTCGCCCGCGCGCGTCGACGTGCGAAGGATCGATGCCAAGCGCCTGCACCAGATAAAACTTCATGTTGTCGGCGCGGCGCTGGCTCAAATCGCCATTGTATTCATCGGTCCCGATCGAATCGGTATAACCTTCAATCGTGAATGTCGCTTTGGGATTGCGTTTCAAGAGATCGACAAGTTTTCGCAAAATATCGCCCGGTTGAAGTTCCGCGCTGTCGAAGGAGAAGAGTTGGTCTTCGGGCATGCGGATCTTTGTTCCAGATCCGAGAGGCCCTTTTTGGGACAACAATTGATCGAGATCGCTAAATCCGGGAGCGCCCTTCTTATTTGGTCCGGCGCTATCCCCAGGAAGTTTGCTCGTGAACGTATTCGGCCGCTTGATGATCGTGCTGGTAGCCAGTTCCGTCCCGCTCAGCGCCGGCTGCGGCCGACCTGACACTGAGGTTTCGTTGAGTGCCGACTGTTCGTGAGTCGCGTTCGGGCTTGTCGAGAGGGTTTGGGCGGAGCTTCGCTCAATCTCGTTCATCACCGATGTGGCGTCGGCCGGTTCCACTTTCGGCTTGTCGGGCAGGACATTGCTCATGTCGTCCGGCATTTGTGTTGTCGCTTGAATTTCCTCTAACAACTTGTCGAACGATTTCTTCTCATCCGGCTGCTGCTCTTTCGTGTCGTCCGGATTCGGTTTCGAAGCCGGACTTGTTTGGTCGCCACTCGCTTTGTCTATCTGACTCAGGTCGACGGGCTTCACCCGAAACGTCATCGGCTGCTGGACGTCGGCAAAAACCGTCTCCACCGACATAAACCGCGTCCGATAAAAATAGATGCAGAGCGTGATGTGCAGACAGACCGAGACGATCAACCCGAACCAGATCCAGCTCCGCTCGGGACTTCCGGTCAGTAGGGCCTCGTGTTCGATATCGTCGATATCGTCAAAATCCGAAACTCTGGCTGCGCCCTTCATCTTCAGTTAAACACCGTTACCGCGGATTGGTTGTCAATCGTCGGTTCGCTTAGACAACGCCGCACGCCCGCGTGTTCGCTCAATAAAGCCTTGGGCCGCTTTTCGAATTTCACCCGCTACCTGGGCCTCGGGCGAAACAAACTTGGGAGTAAACCACGGAAAGAGCCCTATCAAATCATGGGTGACCAGGATTTGGCCGTCACAATGTTCGCCGGAACCGATCCCGATCGTCGGAATCCCGATCGCGTTGGTAATTTGTTTCGCGATCTCAGACACGACGATCTCGAGCACAACCGAGAAGGCGCCGGCTTTTTCGACAGCGCGCGCGTCGGCAATTAAGGCCTCGGCTTCGGACTGCGTTTTACCTTTCACCTTGTAACCGCCCTGTTCGCGGACTTTCTGCGGCAACATTCCAATGTGGGCCATGAACGGAATGCCGGCGCGCGTAATCGCCTCAATGTGCGAGGCATGACTCACACCTCCTTCCAGTTTAACGGCCTGCGCGCCTGCTTCGATAAACTTTCTCGCGGTCGCGACAGCTTCGTCGGGACTGTTGAAGGTATGAATCGGCATATCGCCGACCAGTAACGCGTTTTTCACTCCCCGCGCAGTCGCTCGCGTGTGATGCAACATTTCTTCGAGCGTAACTTGCGTCGTGTCTTCATAACCGAGCACGACCATGCCTAACGAATCGCCTACCAGAATAATGTCGATGCCGCTCTCGTCGAGCAGCCGCGCCGTCGGATAATCATAGGCCGTCAACGCGGTGATCTTCTCGCCGCGTCTCTTCAAATCGCGATATCTGTCGACCAGGTTGGACATCACCAGTTCTCCGCGAAGCGAGTCACTGTAGCCGAATCCTTCAATTCCGCGAGTAGCTCGCGGACAGGCTCTGATTGCCCAGGCAAAACCAGCTCGGGCCGGATATCGCACAAGGGTTCGAGAACAAACGGCCGCAAATGCATTCGCGGATGCGGCAACTGTAAACGCTCGTTTTCAACGTTCAATTCGTCGGCATAAAGAAGGTCGATGTCGATCTTGCGGGAAGCATTCCGCGCATGATCCCGCGTGCGGCCGAGCGATTCTTCAATCCGAACTAAATGGTCGAGCAGGTCGGTCGGATCTCCGTCGTATTCAATTTCCAAAACGGTGTTGAGAAAATTGGCCGCACCGGGTTCACAATCGACCGGTTCGGTTTCATAAACCGATGAGGCCAGCAAACTCTTGTCGCCAACGAGATCAACAATCGCGCGTCGCGCCGCCCCCAGATTCGCCATGCGATTGCCCAGATTTGAGCCGAGCGCGATCCCGATTTTCATTTCAAATTCCCGTAGAAGCGGGGGTGTCGCCTGCCGATCCTTTTCCCAGAGTGACCGGCATGGCTGCTCCTACAGACCCAAAACATCCTGCATCGAGTAAAGCCTCGCCGGCTTGCCGACGACCCACCCCGCCGCGCGCAACGCGCCACGCGCAAAAATTTCGCGACTGCCCGCTCGATGGGTTAATTCCAGTCGCTCCTCAGGTCCGACAAAAACGACCGTGTGCTCGCCGACAACCTCTCCTTCGCGAATAGATTGAATTGGAACGTCGGACTTGCCGGCCTGCACGAGGAGCTCGCCGAGCGTTTTCGCGGTCCCGCTCGGCGCATCCTTTTTGTTCGTGTGATGGGTCTCGGTAATTCGCGCCACGAATTCTGAGCCGAGAATTTCGGCGGCGCGGCAGGTCAACGCGAACAACGCGTTAACGCCCACACTGAAATTTGAAGCGAAGACAATCGGAAGCGAGCGGGCCGCACTTTCGATTAAGTGCCGCTGTTCGGAAGAATGGCCCGTCGTGCCAATGACGAGAGCTGTGCAACCGTTGACGGCGGCTGAACAGACCTCTTCGATCGCGCTCGCGTTGCTGAAATCAATCGCGACGTCGCAATTCTTCATCGCCGGCTCGATCGGATCGCCCAAATCGCACCGCCCAGTGATCTCGATCTTCGGATCGATTTTCGCCAGATCGATGATTGTCTGACCCATTCGGCCTTTGGCGCCGATCAGCAACACCTGGATCCGATCCGTCATTTGCTTCGCTCGAACTCTTCGAGCGTTTTGCGCAATCGCGCCTGGTTCGCGTCGCTCATCTCGCAAAGCGGCAGGCGCACCTCAAACGAGATTGCGCCGCGCCACGCGAGTGCTGTCTTTGCCGGCACCGGATTTGGCTCGATGAATAAGTCTTTGAAAATTGCTCCCATTCTTCGATGCAAATTTTCCGCAGACTTGAAGTCGCCAGATTCGCAAGCGCGCACGAGTGCGCAGAGCTCGCCTGGAAACAAATTCGAAGCGACGCTGACCACTCCAACCGCGCCAACCGACATGAACGGCAGCGTCAAACCGTCGTCGCCGCTCAAAATCGTAAACTTTTCCGGCAATTTCCGTCGCAGCTCAGCTACGCGGTCAACGCTGCCACTCGCTTCCTTGATCGAAACGATGTTGCGACAACTTTCCGCCAGCCGAAGAACAGTGTCCGGGCCAATATCGACCCCACATCGCCCGGGGATGTTGTAAAGCATCACGGGCAGCTCTGTTGCTTCAGCAATCGCCTTAAAGTGTCGGAACAATCCTTCCTGACTCGGCTTGTTGTAGTAGGGCGCGACCAGCAAGGCTCCATCGGCGCCGGCTTTTTCAGCGAACTTCGTCGCCTCAATCGAATCCCGGGTGGAATTGGTCCCCGCTCCGGCGATCACCTGGCATCGGCCCTTCGCAATCTTGATCGTGCGCTCGATTATTTCGTGTTTCTCCTCACGCGTCAGGGTTGGCGATTCAGCCGTCGTCCCGACCGCAACAATGCCTGTAATTCCTGCAGCGACTTGGCCTTCGATTAAGTTTTCCAGCGCCGCAAAATCTACATCGCCGTTGCGAAACGGCGTGACCAGCGCAGTGAAAGTGCCGCGAAACATCTGGATCAGATCTCGATCGTGCCCTCGAAGGCGAACTCAGCCGGGCCGGATAGCGTCACGTCTGTGAATTTGTCCCCTGCTCTCTTGAAATCGACAGTCAAGTCACTGCCGCTGCGAACGGTAATGTTAACTGGGCCGTCAACCTTCTCGGTTGCAGCGAAAACCAGGGCGCTGGCGACAACACCCGTTCCGCAAGCCAGTGTTTCGTCCTCGACCCCGCGCTCGTAGGTTCGAATCGAAATCTTCTTTGGACCGCGCTTCTCGATGAAATTCACATTGGCGCCCGCTGGAGAAAATTTCTCATGGCGTCGAAGTGCTTCGCCGCGCTTTCGAACGTCGACATCCTCCACTTTGGAAACTGGAATCACAACGTGTGGCACGCCGCTATTGATGAAATGCACGTGCTCTTTCTGGCCGTTCGCAACAAGGTCGATATCGAGGCTCAAATCCTTCGGTTCGCTCAACTGCAACGTAACCAGTTCACCCTGCAATTGGCCGCGAATCAGGCCGGCTGGCGTTTGAAACGAAATTTTCGGCGGCGCATTTGCTATCCTGTTCGCAAACCGGGCGAAGCAGCGAGCCCCATTTCCGCACATTTCAGCTTCGCCTCCGTCCCGATTGTAGTAACGCATCCGAAAATCCGCGCCGTTCGATCCTTTCTCCAAAAGCAGAATGCCGTCCGCGCCCACACCGCGATGACGATCACAAATGCGCACGATCTGCTCAGACTCAAGGCGCACGTCGCCGGAGCGATTATCAATCATCACGAAATCGTTGCCGGCGCCGTTCATCTTGGTGAAACGCAGCACGTTGGAATTGTAGGGGCGCATGTCTTCAGCCGCAAGCAACGCGAGGTTGTATGATTGCCTAAAACCGAATTTGCCGTTTATTCCCGGGCTATGCGCAGGCTGGTTACGCTCTTGGCAGTTTGTTTTGTCGCCAACACCGCGTCCGCCGGAGGCCTGAACAATCTCATTCTTGAACAAATGGAAAAGATGCCGAGCGGCGGCAAGTACTCGGTGTCCCACTTCGCAAAGATAAAGTTGCAGTCCGCGGCCCATTTCGAGTCCGGAAAATTTTTCGTTATCCCGACGAAGCCCTACGTCAGTTTCTGCTCGGGCGCCACCTACCTGGTTTTCATTAAGACTATCGAAGAGTTACGCGATCACGGTCAGTTGCAGCTCGATTTCGCCACCTTAAATCAATTAATCATTCGTGATCAGCATGACGGCGAAGGCGTGTGGGGGCGCTGGAACGCGAACGGCCCCGGTACGGCGCGGCTGTTCTATGAGCTTGGACTCGGCCACAACTTTGCCGATTTCTCGCAGGCACAGCCGGGCGACTTCATGAAAATTTTCTGGAACAACAATGTCGGAAAACTCGAAAGCGGTCATTCAGTGATCTTTCTCGGTACGAGTCAGCACCCCGATGGCGAATACGTGCGCTTCTGGTCGAGCAATATCGGTATGGGCTACGGCGAGAAAGAAGTTCCCCGCGCCAAAATAGCCAACGCGATTTTTTCACGACTGGAAACGCCTGCAAATCTTGTGCGAATCCACAACGCGCCCGCCACGGACAGCTATCTCGCGTCCCTTCTTCGCAAGAAATCAAACTTCACCGAAGCGCGGCAGAAATGCGGAATTTGATTTCAATTCAATGATTTAGCGATTTCATCGCCGTTGCAATTTGACTCGCAAACGCGCTGACTCTCTCAACCATCTCCCAGTTGTCACCGTGTTGGCTGATGAGATTGACAATCGCGCTGCCAACCACGACCGCCTCGGCATGTTGCGCGACTTCGCGGGCCTGGTCCGGATTTGAAATTCCAAAGCCGACAGCGATCGGAAGGTTGGAATGCTTGCGCACCTCATAGACTTTTTCTTTCAACGAGCTCGCAATGGATTCTTGGGCGCCAGTGACCCCTTCGCGCGATACGTAGTAAAGGAAACCTTTCGCGCTATTTGCGATTCGTTCGATCCGCTCCGGGGGCGTAGTTGGAGCAATCAGTCGAACACGCACAACGTTACCGCTCGGAAGATCGACGTCTTCCTCAGGCGGCAAATCAAGAATCAATAATCCGTCAATCCCCGCACTCTCAGCTTCGCGATGAAACTTGTCGGCACCGAATTGAAAAATCGGATTCAAATAACTATAAATTACGATCGGGATTTGGGATTTACTCCGGATTTCCCGAACGCAATCGAAAACGCCGCGGATGGTAGTGCCAACCGCCAGTGCGCGTTGTGCCGCGAGCTGATTGACGATTCCGTCCGCCAACGGATCCGAGAATGGCAAGCCCAGCTCCAGTAAATCCGCTCCGGCGCGCTCCAACGCGAAGGCAAGGTCGACCGTTCGCTCCAGGTTCGGATCGCCCGCGCAAATGTAGGGAATGAAGCCTTTACGTTTCGCAGCACGCAGCTGGGCGAAACAATTGTCGATGCGGTTCTTCAAGGGTAGGTTTGCAACGTCGAACGCCGAACGCCGAACGTCCAACGCTCAATGGCAGAAAAAGAGAAGACGCTGACTGTAAATGAGATCTATCAGTCGATCCAGGGCGAGAGCACCTGGGCGGGCGAGCGCTGCGTCTTCGTCCGGCTTACGTTCTGCGATCTGCGCTGCAATTATTGCGACACGGAGTACGCATTTTACGAAGGCAACAAGACGCCGTTAAGAGAAATAATCGACCGCGTGTCAACTTTCGACTGTCCACTGGTCGAAATTACCGGCGGTGAGCCGTTGCTGCAGAAGAATGTATTGCCACTGATGTCGATGTTGTGTGACGCCGGCCACACCGTTCTGCTTGAGACCAGCGGCGCGCATGATATTTCGAACGTCGACTTGCGTGTGCATCGGATCATGGACTTGAAAACGCCGGGAAGCGGCGAGGCTGAAAAAAACCTTTGGTCGAACATCGAGCATCTGACAAAGCGCGACGAAGTGAAATTCGTGATGGGGTCGCGCGAAGATTACGAATGGTCGCGCGAGAAAATTGAAAAATTCGACTTAACCCGACGCTGCCGCGTGGTCTTGTTCTCACCGATCTTTGGCCGGATCGATCCTCAGCAGATCGTGGAATGGATCCTCGCCGACAAACTCGACGTGCGCTTCCAGCTTCAAATGCACAAGTTCATCTGGACCCCTACCCAGCACGGAGTTTAGCAATGTCGCAAGGACCAAACCTGTGGATTGTGATTTCGAGACCGGACCGGTTGCCGAATGCGCTGGTGGCGGCCGACGCGCTGCGGGAACGGTTTCCCGGTGGAATTCATTTGCTTCGTGAAGAATCGAAATGGTGGGGAAACGCGAACTGGCCTGAATTCGTCGGTGGGTTTACCGACGTTCACGCGTTTCCAAAGGTCCGCACTTGTCGAGGCCTGAAAGATCTTCCACGGCTCTACCGCGAAAACATGGGTCGACAACGCGGCGTCGGAGCGTTGCCCATCGACCCCGACAACGACGTCTTGCTTTGTCTAGCCGGTCTGCTCGGCATCGGCAATGCCGCCCTTTCCGCACATCCTGACGTTTACAAAATTTTGTCAGTCTCTCAGAAAGCTTACGGCGAATTGACGCGCACCGGCGACCGCGCCCGTTATCGCTTCACCACTTCGGGTTGGTTACAAAACCGCTTTGTCGAACCGATGGCCGGGGTGGAACGAACCATTCATTACAAGCCGCGGATCAATCCGGGCGGCGACGGCGTACGATTACGCCGGTTACAAAAGGACCCAGAGGAACTTTTCGACGTTATCATTTTCATGAGCAACAGCGGCGGCGAATTGCCAGCCCGCGCCGAACATCAAATCATTCCTTCACGGTTTCCCAGCATCGCAGAGCTTCACGATTTCCCAACGAAACTCGGTAATGCCCAAGATCGACAACGCCGCGTTATCTTTTTCGGGACGCCATTTCTACTTGTGCGAAATCTGCCGCCCGAAGTTTACATTGAACACCTGAATCGTTGTCTCGATTATATTCGCCGCAATTATCCGGGGCGCGATTTGATTTATCGTCCGCACCCGTTCGAGAAAGGCGAGGCTGCCAGACTCAAGTTCGAGGGTTTTCGGATCGAGGACGATCGTGAAGTCGCCGACCTGTACTTTTTGCGGCACTTCGCCGAAATCGAGGCCGTCTATTCGGTTTCGTCCACGGTTTCACGAACGGCGCTCAACAACGGCCTGAATTCCTACGCGCTGTGGCGTTGCTTCCCGTTTTCCGAAACTCAAACAGAGTTTTTCCAAAAAGTAATGGGCGATGTGCCATCCGAGTTCGAAATCAACGATCTGAGGGGCGCGCCGATCGCGTATGAAGATCGACAATCGCCGGTGTTAGGCCAAAACAGTTTTTCAAACGCGCTTCAGCGCGCGGTGGATCTAAAAAATGTAGCCACCTCTCTGTAAGGCGTTCGACAGGGCCGTCCGGCTTGGTGTACTACGGCGCAGCAAGCAGGCCCGTGACTACAAGCTAATGTTTCGGCGCGCGAACGGTGCCAGTTTCGATTGCAACCTTGCGCTGTTCCACGATCCGGTTGGCGATTTCCTCGACCATTTGTTCGAGCAAAAGCCGCAGGTGGGTGTTCGGTCGAAAATCAGACGGGGCGATGTGTTTAACGCGATCAGCGTGAGTTGAAAGCTGGTAACATTTCCGGAACCCAGCACGTTTCGGATCGTCCGGATTGTAAACAGCGATGGCCTGGCCGCCGTTTTTCTTCATCACGGTGAAGCAAGGCACATCAGTAGGCCCGTCTCCGATGTAAATCATGTTCGGAAACGGAATTGGTCGAATGTCCGCCTCCATGTGGTCGTTGACGTCCTGGGACATGTCGAGCAGGCCCTTGTTGATCCGAAACAGAAACTGCGTCTTCTGGGTGTGCCCGATGACGCGTCGCGGAAACGTGATCCGGCCGTCCTGATCTTCATCGAACTCGCAGCCAAAAATCGCACGGGCGTAAGGCTGGAGCCGGCTGCCATCGAGCAACACCTTGAGGCCCGAAGAGAGGATGTAATGCTCAACGGTCACGCCGTGCGCTTGATGTTCAGCGCTCAACAGGCCGTTGCGAAATTCCTCGAACATTTCCGGCAAACCTTTGTAAAAATTTAATTTCACACCGAGCTTCTTGAGCTCGGAATTCTTCGGACGATCCATCGCGAGCATATCGAGCAGCACCTTCATGTAAGCGATCTCATTGTCGTAACCGTGATCCCTCACCAGTTCGTGGCATCGCGTCCAAAATTTCGGTCCGTCAATCCCGAACGCAGGAAAGATGACGTCGTCCTGCATGTAGCTCGGACTCAGCGTTTGATCGTAGTCGTAAACGATCGCTATGGTGTTTTGCGGCGCCGACACGAGAAAAATTAACGATTCAGCGATTCAATGATTTAACGATTCTCAAATAGTCGAGTGAAAAAGTCTTCAAAGAGTGAATCGTAGATCGCGCCGCGCTCGGGATGATATTGGACGCCCAGCCCAAACGGATAGTTCTGGAGGCGGATTTGTTCAATGATGTCGTCGTTAGCGCACCAAGACTCGACGGCGAGCCCCTGGCCTAACGAATCTACCGCTTGATGGTGCGAGCTGTTCACTTTGTCGAAACGATGTGCCGCTTTCGCGTCGGAGCGCAGGAGTTGAACGTCGTGATCTTTTTGCTCCGGCAACTTGTGCCCCGGAATGTCCAGCTTCAGTGTGCCGCCGAGCGCGACGTTGAATAACTGCATGCCTTTGCAGATAGCAAGGATTGGCAAACCGCGCGCGAGCGCTCGATCCACAGCCGTAAGTTCCCATCGATCGCTCGCAGGATC
>Ga0307474_10001633_pt1 | contig 16179 bp, 16 predicted proteins | sample atmos_gasesECM1C_2_FD_203312 | JGI IMG/M metagenome (GOLD analysis project Ga0307474, IMG submission 203312) | Hardwood forest soil microbial communities from Morgan-Monroe State Forest, Indiana, United States - atmos_gasesECM1C_05 | ecosystem: Environmental > Terrestrial > Soil > Temperate... | reverse complement strand
CTCCTCCGGCACGAGCGAACATGGCCAAGATCCACTACACCGACCATACCGGCGAAACCCGCACCGTCGAAGTCGAGAACGGCGCCACCGTCATGGAAGGGGCGATCCGCAATGCGATCCCGGGCATCGAGGCCGAGTGCGGCGGCGCCTGCGCTTGCGCAACCTGCCACGTCTATGTCGATGAGGCCTGGCGCGAGAAAGTCGGTCCCCCTTCGCCGATGGAAGAGGACATGCTGGACTTCGGTTTCGACGTGCGGCCGAATTCGCGGCTGTCGTGTCAGATCAAGGTGAGCGACGAGCTGGATGGTCTCTCGGTCTCGACGCCGGAGCGTCAGGCCTAGTGTGGCGGAGCATCGCTCGCGGCAGGCGGAACTTCGTTTTCATCTCGCCGCCGTTGGATGCACTCAATTCGAGATCGGAAATTCCGTTCCGCGGCGAAGCCAAGGGCGGAAATTGGCGATGATTTCCGGCGTGAGCGGCGTCGGCTTGCGCGAGATTTCGTCCAACAGCACCGTCACGGTTTGAGCCGACGCCACGCACCGGCCTTCCGAGAACACCACCTGATCGAAAGTGACGGAGGTTCGCCCGAATTTCGAGACGCCAAGCCCCATCTCGATCGCGCCGGGCCACCGCAGTTCGGCGCGGAAGTGGATATCGAGCCGCACAAGGATCCAGGCCAGCCCATCGGGCGTCAGACCATAGCCGCGATCCTTCATCAGCGTGACGCGGCCGGTCTCGAAATAGGTCGCATAAACCGCGTTATTGACGTGCTGATTGGGATCAAGATCGGCAAAGCGCACATTGTCGGTGAGCCGGTAGGGAAAATCCTCCAGGCACGGCGTTGCATCGAGACGGGCAGGGGCATTCACGGGCACGTTCTCCGAAATTTGCGCTCCATACAGCGCAGTTGTCGAACGCCCGCAAGGGGTGGCCGTCCCGGTACCGCAATAATATGGGCTTCCCTCCATGTTCCGTGTTGGTTAGACAGGCGCGAGCAAAGAGGGCTTACCGGCCCCGTCCAACCGAAAAGAAACGATATGAGCGAAGCGATCAAAACCGACGTGTTGATCATCGGCGCGGGGCCTTGCGGGCTGTTCGCCGTCTTCGAATTGGGCCTTCTCGACATGAAGGCGCAGCTGGTCGACATCCTCGACAAGATCGGCGGGCAGTGCGCCGAGCTCTATCCGGAAAAGCCGATCTATGACATTCCGGGGATCCCATACGTCACCGGCCAGGGCCTCACCGACGTATTGATGGAGCAGATTAAGCCGTTCAGCCCGACTTTCCATCTCAATGAAATGGTGGAGAAGATCGAGAAGATCGGCGACCCCGCCTTTCGCGTCACCACCGATGCCGGCAAGGTTTTCGAGTGCAAGGTCGTTGTGATTTCGGCCGGCGGCGGTTCGTTCCAGCCCAAGCGTCCGCCGGTGCCGGGCATCGAAGCCTATGAAGGCAGTTCGGTGTTTTACGCCGTACGCAAGATGGAGCAGTTCCGCGACAAGGACATCCTGATCATCGGCGGCGGCGATTCCGCGTTGGACTGGACGCTCAACCTGCATCCCATCGCCAAGCGCGTCACGCTCCTGCACCGTCGCGACGACTTCCGCGCCGCGCCTCACAGCGTCGAGCAGATGCGTGCGCTGGTAGCCGCCGGCAAGCTGGACCTGAAGATCGGACAGGTTACCGCGCTCGAAGGCGAGGCTGGCAAGCTCACGGGCGCGCAGGTGAAAGGCAACGACAACGCGGTCTCGAAAGTTGCCTGCGATACGATGCTGCCATTCTTCGGCCTGACCATGAAACTGGGGCCGGTTGCGAACTGGGGCATCGCGCTCGAGAACAATCTGGTTCCGGTCGAGACCTCGGCCTTTGAAACCAGCGTGCCCGGAATCTTTGCCATCGGCGACATCAACACTTATCCCGGCAAGCTCAAGCTCATCCTGTGCGGTTTCCACGAAGGCGCGTTGATGGCGCAGAAGGCGCACCGTTACGTCTATCCGGACAAGCGTCTCGTTTTCCAGTACACGACGTCCTCTTCCAGCCTGCAGAAGAAGCTCGGCGTCAACTAGATTGGCAGGATGTGAGGTGGCAGAAGGCGCTCTCGATGGCCCTCCTGTCGCCACATGTCCGGTGATGGCGACGCGAGAACAGATATTGAAAAAAGCTGCGCCGGATGCGACGCCGCGGGCACTGGAAGGCTCGCCGAAATGGCCGTAATCTGCACATCATTCGACGGGCTGACCAGGTGATGGCAATGTGGAATCTCGTATCCAGTTTGCGGCCGGCACTTCCGCTTCTCGCGGCCGTTGCGATGTCGTTCGCCGCCGCAGTTCCGCCGCAGGCGGCCGAACCCACGGCTGCCGGACTTTGGCAGAAAATCGAGGACGGCAAGCCTGTGGTGTGGGTTCTCTTCGTCGACCACCATGACGGCTTCTTTGAGGGCGTGATCGCCAAGACTTTTCCAAGGCCCGGCGAAGTCGAACATGATGTTTGCACAAAATGCACCGACGATCGAAAGAATGCGCCGGTGCTCGGAATCTCCTTCATCCGGAACATGAAGCGCAACGGTCTTGAGTACGAAGGCGGCAATATCCTCGATCCGCGCGACGGCGAAGTCTGGCGAGCGAAGATGACCGTCAGTCCTGACGGCAAGGATCTCACGCTGCGTGGTTATGTGCTGACACCGTTATTGGGCAAAGACGAAGTCTGGCATCGTCTGCCGGACAGCGAGTTCGCTTCCCTCGATCCAGCTATCATAGCTAAATACCTGCCGGGCCAGGCTCCAGCGGCGAAGCCGCCCGCAGGTGCCAAGAGGTCCACTGCGCCCGCAAAACAATGAGCTGATCGATGTCGCCAATTAGCGGGAGCGCGTGCGCGAGCGGCGTTCGAACCGCAGCGTCTTGACTTGCGCAACTTCAGGCTCTTCGACTGAAGCGGTGGCGATCGAAGCCTCGTTCAGTTTGCGGCGCTTCTGCCAGGGCACCACCACGTTGAGCCAGATTTCGCGGCTGCCCATGATCGAGATCGCAATGCCGAAGGGGATCATGAAGTAAAGGATGCGAAACACCACCAGGGTTGCCAGCAACTGCTCCCTGCCGAATTGAGGAAGAGCGACCAGCATCGCGGCATCGAAGACGCCGATCGAGCCCGGCGCGTGACTGGCGAAGCCGAGCAAAGTCGCTAGGATGAACACCACGGCCAGCGACATGAAATTGATGCCGGGATCACCTGGCATCAGCAAGTACATGGCCATCGCGCAGAAGCCGAGATCGAGCACACCGATCAGGATCTGCACCAGGGTGAGGGGCGCCGAAGGCAGTTTCACTTTCCAGCCGTTTTGCCCGAGTTCGCGCCGCTCTTCGCCGAGGCTGAGCCAGACAAGGTAGGCGAGGATGGCACTGAGCACCCCGAATGCGACCAGCCGGTTGAGCGCGGAGGGGAGTTGGTCCATGGCCGATGCCGCGCCGGGATGCCAGGCCATGCCGATGCCAAGTACGAAGGTGTTGCCGAGCCAGAACGTCAGACCGGAGAGAAAGCAGATCTTGGCGACATCGACGGCGCTCAGACCATACTCCGAATAGATCCGGAAACGAATTGCGCCGCCGGTGAAGACGGTGGCGCCGATGTTGTGCCCGATCGTATAGCTCGTGAAGCTGGACAATGCAGCGATCCGGTAAGGGACGTGTTTCCTGCCGATCGTCCGCAGCGCGAAGAAATCGTAGAAAGTCAGTGTGCAGAATGCACCGACCACGCACAGCGCGGCGAGCGCGATGCGATACGGCGCTATTTCGGTCAGCGCCACCAGCATGACGCCGGTATCTATTCCCTTCAGGGTACGGACCAGCGTCGTGATTGCAAAGGCGACGATAATCAGGCTTGCGGCGATTCCGACTTGTTTCCAGCCGATCCGATGCTTCAAGCCACGCCCCAGCGTGGCCAACACTCGATACATTCGTCCTCCCGGCAGGGCGGCAACAGAGTTGCGAGCCACTCGCAGCGATCGTCGCAACCAAGCGCTAATCGGCCTGATACGAAAACCCATAATGCAAAAACGTTCCGTTGTGCAATCCTTGACAAGGAAGGCGTTGTTCCCGGAAAGCAGGCGCCACCGTCATAGTTCGTACATATTTCCAGAGGCGCGACATTCGAGCCCCGACCCCGCGATTTCGGTGTGCGCGCATCGCCTGTTCCTTCCGCGGGATGAGGTTCCTTCTTGCTGATGGCGTGTGAGGCCCGAGTTCGGAACAACCGTCAGCTCCGCCGGTTAGCGCTGGTATCCGCAGTCGAACATATCGGTGCGCTCGATCAATCGAGAAGCGCGGTTATGTTCCCGAAGCATAAGGAATCGCGTCATGGGACTCTTCACCAGGGACATCAGGAACCTGAACGACCTGTTCGTGCATCAGCTGCAGGACATCTACTATGCCGAGAAGCAGCTCGAGAAAGCGCTGCAAAAGATGTCGGGCAAGGCAATAGATAAGCAGCTCAAGCAGGGCTTTCTCACGCATCTCGACGAGACCAAGACTCACGTGAAGCGCCTCGAAGAGGTATTTCGAATGCATGGCGCGGAGATGAAGGTGGTCGACTGCCCGGCCATCGATGGCATCATCGAGGAGGCTGACGATGTCGTCGGAGAGGTCGCGGACGATACCGTGCTGGATGCGGCATTGATCAACGCCGCGCAGGCCGCCGAGCACTACGAGATCGCGCGCTACGGCAGCCTGATCGCCTGGGCCAAGCAGCTCGGCCGCAACGATTGCGCCAGCATTCTGCAGAAGACGCTCGATGAGGAGAAGGCAATCGACAAGAAGCTGACCTCGCTCGCGGAGAGTAAGGTCAACCTTCGCGCTGCGGGCTGACCGGCAGGTTGAGACAAAACGTCGCGCCAGACAGAGCGCGGCGTTTTGTTTGCTTTCCGATTTTTGCCGCCTCGAAGGATCGCTTGGTGAGCGGTGAAATAATACTCAACCGTAGAATCAATCTGCGAGCCGCCGAGCGACAGGTCTGACATACTTCGACATTGGACGAAGTTTACCCTAGAAACGATTGGATAGAATGCCGCGTTGGTCTCCGAATGGAGGGTGATCGATGCGCGCTACTTCTCTGAAGTTCCAATCAATGCCGGCCCCGACGCCGAAGTCCCGACCCGACCGCGCACACCGCGCCGAGAGTCTCTGGAATTCGTGGACGCTGGTAGCCATGAGCCTTGGCTACGGTGTGGTTCAGCTCGATGTGACCATCGTCAACACCGCGCTCGCGGCCATTGGCACGTCGCTGGGCGGCGGTGTTTCCGAGCTGCAGTGGGTTGTCAGCGCCTATACCATCGCTTTTGCAGCCTTCATTTTGACGGCGGGGGCACTCGGCGATCGGATCGGCGCCAAGCGCATGTTCACCGCCGGGTTCGCGATTTTCACCGCTGCCTCGCTGGCGTGCGCGCTTGCACCCAATGCCAGCGTGCTGATCGCCGCAAGGGGCGTTCAGGGAATAGGCGCGGCCATTCTGGTTCCCAATTCGCTGGCGTTGCTCAACCACGCTTACGCGGACGAAAAACGGCGCGGGCGGGCGGTGGGCATCTGGGCCGCCGGAGCCAGCCTTGCGCTCACGGCAGGGCCGCTGGTGGGCGGAGGGTTGATCGCGCTTGTCAGCTGGAGATCGATCTTTCTCGTCAATCTGCCGATCGGACTGGGCGGGCTATGCCTGAGCTGGCTTTACGTGACTGAGACGACGCAACGCCGGCAGCGCGAGATCGACCTGCCGGGCCAGATGGCGGCGATCGCAGCGCTTGGGTGCCTGGCCGGCGCCATCATCGAAGGAGGTGCACTCGGCTGGAGCAATGCTTTCGTGATGGCGGGCTTTGTGGCCTCAATGAGTTTAACGGTGCTTTTGGTCGTGCGGGAGCTGCGTGCCCCGCAGCCGATGCTGCCGCTTTCACTGTTCAAGCACCGTCTTTTCGCGTTGACCTCGCTGATCGGTCTTCTCGTCAACATTGCCTTCTACGGGCTGATCTTCGTCTTCAGCCTGTATTTCCAGCGCGTCAATGGATTGTCTCCATTTGAGACCGGTCTTGCCTTCGTTCCGATGATGGGCGCGGTGCTGCCGGCAAACCTCTTCGCTTCGCGTGTTGCGGAGCGCATCGGCGCGAGCTCAGCCATCGCCATCGGAGCTACACTATCTGCGTTCGGCTGTCTCATGCTGCTCGGAATTGAGTCCGGTACGGTCTATTGGAAAACGCTGCCACAGCTCTTCATGGGTGCCGGCCTTGGCTTGCTGGTGCCCCCGCTCACGTCGGCGCTTTTGGGAAGCGTCGAGAAGACGCGCTCGGGCGTTGCGGCCGGTGTGCTCAACGCGACCCGACAAACCGGCAGCGTGCTGGGAGTGGCGCTTTTTGGCTCGCTGGTCGGACAGGCAGAGGCCTTCGTCACCGGCGTTCACGAGGCGCTGATCATTTCCACCGGCCTTTTGCTCGTGGTGGCGATGCTGATCTGGTTCGGGGCCAGGAGCACTCGCTGAAATTCACGCCCGTCGCAGCGCAAAATGGGCGCCGCAGAACGCCATCACAGCGCCGAGGCCAAGCGCTGCGAGCCCGGCGAGTACGCCTGCAACGGTCGGAAGCGGGCTCGGCGCCGATGCAGCCTGACCTGCGCCTGCCAGCACAAGCACGCCGACCGCTATCAGGAACTGCCGCATCCGCGGCGGAATTTGCCCCGACACTGCGCTGTCCATCAGGGTCGCGGTGAAGTAGCCGCCGCAAAAACCCACCGTTGCGATCAGCCACCACGCAAGTGCCGCGCCCGCCGGCATGAATTCGCGGGCATCCGATCGCCACAGGCCGCCGAGATCCAGACCAAATCTTGTGCCCAGCATGTGCACGGCGAGCGCCAGCAGCACTCCCGAAATGGCGGCTGCAGCGAGGATCAGCCGGCGCGGAAAATACGTCGTTTCAGCCATGTCCCGTTTGTAAGATAAACTCGGCCATGTGTGCAAGCCAACGTGGTGTGCAAGCGAACGTGACCGAGCCGTTTCGTTCGGGAGGGATCGATCATGATTTTCGGGCTTCTCGCGTTGATCGCGGCGGCGATATTTGCTGGCGTTGCGCTCTATGTGAATATCGTGGAGCAACCGGCTCGGTTGTCGCTGGAGGATCGCGCGCTGCTTATTGAATGGAAACCGGCCTACAAGCGTGGAGCGGCGATGCAGGCGCCGCTCGCGCTGGTCGGCTTTCTGCTTGCAATACTGGCGTGGTGGCAGACCTCGCATGCCGGCTTCTTGATCGGCGCCATCTTGATCCTCGCACCGTGGCCATGGACGCTGATCGCCATCAAGCCCACCAACGATACGCTGATGGCCACCGATCCCGACCAGGCCGGTCCGCGAACGCGTTCGCTCATCATAAAGTGGGGCGCGCTCCACGGCGTGCGAACGGTTTTGGGGGCGCTCGCCACGGCCGCCTTTCTGTGGGCATGCATGCCGAGCTAGAACCTATCGTTTGAAGCTTCAGTGAGGTTTGGTCCCATGCCGCCCGATTTGTCGAACGAGGCTCCCCCTAGCACCCGTTATGCCTACAAGCCATCGCTGTTCGGCACAGCGTATCAGTTCGAACTGACGGAGCAGGGCTTGTCGTGGCACATCGCCGGCCGCTCCGCCCTCTGGCGTTACGCCGATATCGTGAGCATCCGCCTGTCGTATCGTCCGGTGTCGATGCAGTCGCACCGGTTTCGCGCCGATATCGGCAACGTCGGCGGCGCACGGCTTTCGATGTTTTCGACCAGCTGGCAGACCGCGGCGCTGATGACGTCGCAGGATCGCGATTACCGCACCTTCATCGCAGCCTTGCATGCGCGGATGGCGAAAGCGAAAAGCCCGGCACGGCTCACCGGCGGGCTCGATCCCAGGGTTTACGCAGCGGCGATTCTCTGTTTGACGCTGGTGGTGTTGGCGATGGCCGGACTTCTGCTGCGTGCAGTAGCGACGGGCGAATGGGCGGGCGCGCTTTTCCTGGTCGGCTTTGCGGCCTTGTTTGCCTGGCAGGTGGGCGGCTTCATCACGCGCAATCGCCCGCTCGTCTATACCTTTGATGATTTGCCCAAGGCATTGTTGCCGTAAACGGCCCGTCAGCCTCGAAAATACGCGTCTCCGCTCTCAGCGCACCACCAGGACGGAGCATTTGGCATAGCGTACGACATGGCCGGCGTTGGAGCCGAGGAAATAGGTTCGCATCGCAGGCCGGTGCGAGGTCATGACGATCAGGTCGGCCCTGATGGCCGCGGCCTCTTCGAGGATCTCGTGATAAATGCCGCCTTGCCGCACCGAGGTGGAAATGCGCTGGGGAGCGATGCCCGATTCGCGCGCGACGATGGCGAGCGCCTCTTCGGAGGTCTGGCGCTGCTGGGTATCGAAATCGGCCGGCACATATTCGGCGAGCATCACCGGCGTCATGGGCAGCACATTGAGAAGGCGCACCATGCCGTTCCATGTCTGGGACAGCGTCGCAGCGGTGGCGATCGCGGGTTTCGCCAGATTGGTGTCGGCGAGATCAAGCGGCACGAGGATGGAGTTGAACATCTATCGGCTCCACTGCTGTCACCAGCCTATCATATCGGCTTGCTGCCGTCAGAGGTCGGTCGTCGCGCTAGCGCTTAAAAGTCTAACATTCGCTTCTCGTTACAGGTGCGAAGTACAAATCCCCTTGCCTAGGTCTGTCTCAGCAATTTGGGGCTGACGAAAACGGCCAGACGGCCGCGGCGGAATGCCACGTCAGCCCAGTCGTCAATATCGAAGTCGAAAATGGCCAGTCCCGAAGTCGGCAGATTGTCGGTCAGCGCCTTGCGCCCGGCGTGATCGCCGCTGCCGGCCAGCGCCAGCGCCAGTCCATGCATTCCCGGATTGTGCCCGACCAGCATCAGCCGTTTCGGATCGGCAAACGATGCGTCACGAATGGCCTCGAGCAGCTGCGAGACGTCGGCGCCATAGAGTTCCGGCACCAGTTCGACCTCCGGTTCTGAGGCCAGTTCCTTCATTGCTTCCCAGGCGACTTCCCAGGTCTGCAGCGCCCGCATGGCGTGGGAAACCAGCACCAGATCGGGAAACGGCGGGTGCCGGCCGATCCAGCTACCAATCTCGGCCGCGTCCCGGTGACCGCGGTTGTCGAGCCGGCGGTCCTCATCGCGGCCGCTTGGCGCTTCGTTCTCTGTTTTGGCGTGCCGAAACAACATCAAACGGCGCATGTCGCATCCCGACTCGGTTTGTGCACGCGGATTAATCTACAGAGTAGCATCCAGGACAAGGTGACAAGGGCAAGATCGATCCGTAAGAAAGCGTCATGATCGGGGTTTCTGCAAGAACGTCCAGTGGACCCAATGCCGCCACGGGCGAGCCAAGCGAGCGGGCGCGGCTTTCGTTCGATCTGGACGTTGACATCTGTGTCGTCGGCGCCGGCCTTGCCGGCCTGACGGTCGGGCTCGAGGCGGCGCGGCTCGGCGCCAGCGTCGCCATTCTCGAAGGCCGGAGCATCGGCTGGGCTGCATCGGGGCGCACGCTTGGCGTCGTCATGCCGGGCTACGATCTTTCGATCAAGGATCTGATCGCGCGCGTCGGCTTCGAGGACGCAAGAGAACTCTGGTCACTGTCGAAGCAAGGCGTCGAATATGTTCGCTCCCATGCCAGGGAGGAGTTGATTGCGAACATTGCCGCCAGCGATGGCGTGCTCGAAGTCTCCAACGTCGATGTTGGCGACCGCCTGATCAGCCAACTGCAGATGCTCAGCGAGGATTTCGAAACGGAAGTGGAGGGGTGGCAGGTCGATCGCGTGCGCGATCATCTGAAGACGGATCGCTATTTCCATGGCGTGTATTTTCCAAAATCGTTCCAGATCGACGGCAGCTTGTATGTCCATGGCATCGCAGTGATGGCAAGGCGCGCCGGGGCGCGAATCTTCGAGGACACGCCGGTGGTCAGCATCGACGCCTCCGGCATTCGCAAACGCATCGTCACGCCGTCGGCGCGATTGCGCGCCTCGCATATCGTGCTCGCCGGCAACGTTCACCTCGGCGCGCCCGCGCGGCGGCTCTCGGAGACGCTGCTTCCGGTCTGGCGTCACGCCGCAGTCACGGCACCGCTTGGCGAACGTCTGGCGGAAGCGATCGCTTTCAAGGGATCGGTGATTGACACCGATGGCATCGATCAGTTTCGCATCGTGGGCGGCGACCGGTTGATGTGGGCGAGCCCGGAGACCACCTGGGATGCCCACCCGGCGCGTTTCGCATCCGCCATTGCGCGCAGGATCGGCACGATTTTTCCACGGCTCGGACGCGTCGAAATCGCGGATGTGTGGAGCGGGGCGGTCGGCCAGACCGTGCACGGCATGCCGCAGATCGGTCAGTTGCGAAAGGGCTTGTGGGTGGCGAGCGGATTCGGCCGCCTGGGTCTCGCCACGACCGCCATGGCCGGGATGCTGATTGCCCGCAGCATTCTCTGGGGCGATGAGCGCTGGCGCCTGTTTTCTCCGTTCGAACTGGTATGGGCGGGGGGCATCACCGGCCGCGTCACCGGACAACTGATCGGGATGTGGGGACGGGCGAGCTCGGCTGCTGCCGGGGCCCTCTCGCGGTACCGCGAGAGGGCGCGGGACCAGGAGCGCCTGCGCGTGGCGCGCCTGGCCGAGGCAAACCGCCAGGCAGGTGTCCGGCCCCCACGGCCCCGTCCGCAAGCTAGCCGTCCAAACCCGGAGCGTCCCCGAGCCGAACGCCCTCGGTCCCCCGCTGCCGCTGGCATCAGCGAAGGCGAGGGTGCATCGAGCCCGTGAGGATCGGTGACATGAGGAACATCGGACCGGCTCCTCGCAAGAAAGTGAGCAGCTTTGCCTGCGATCGGTGTAACTTTCTTGGCTAACGCCCCGTATTTGAAAGCGAACATCCCGAAAAGTCGCTTCGAACGGAGACCCTCATGATCGACCGCCGTATCCTGCTCGCCTCTACCGCTGGTTTGCTTGGCTTTGCGGCCCTGCGTTGGCTCAAGGGCACACCCGCAAGGGCGGGCAAGTTCGAGATCGAAAAGACCGAGGCGGAATGGCGTGCCCAGTTGACGCCGCAGCAATATGAAATCATGCGCAACGAAGGCACCGAGCGTCCGTGGACAAGCCCGCTTCTGAAGGAGCATCGCAAGGGCATCTTCGCATGCGCCGGCTGCGACCTGCCGCTGTTCTCCTCGGAAACCAAGTTCGAAAGCGGCACCGGCTGGCCGAGCTTCTTCAAGCCCCTCGACAATGCTGTCGGCACGACCGAGGACCGAACCTTCGGAATGTTGCGCAACGAAGTTCATTGCCGCCGCTGCGGCGGACATCTTGGTCACGTCTTCGACGATGGGCCGAAGCCGACAGGCCTGCGCTACTGCATGGATGGCGTCGCGTTGGTGTTCCACCCGGCGGCACCATCGGCCACCTGAGCGGTCGAAGCGGGCCAGAATCTTTCCCGGCAATTGTTGCCTGCCCGGCAATTGTGCCCCGGTCAAAAGACCGGGGCATTTTCATTTAAGCACCTGAAATTTCTCGATTTCTGCATCTGGCACGGTGCTTGCGACGTCTCCTTCGATCACGGCTGTGCGTGGCAATGCCTCTGGCTGCACGCAATCGAATGTGGAGACAAAGTTATGGGTATCTTCGACGCGCTTAATACCTCGGTCGCCGGCCTGCAGGCCCAATCCTTCGCGTTGCAGAACATCTCCGGCAATATCGCGAACGCCTCCACCGTCGGTTACAAAGGCATCAACACGACGTTCGAAGATCTCATCCCCGACGCGCTGACGCCCAACAAGCAACCCGCCGGCAGCGTGGCCGCCTTCTCGCAACAGACAATCACATCGCAAGGCAACGTCTCGAGCTCGACGCTTGCGACCAACATCGCAATCAACGGCGACGGTTTCTTCTCGGTGCAAAAACCAACCGGCATCACCGACAACGTGCCGCAATTCTCGGGCGTCGTGGACTATACACGCCGCGGCGATTTCCAGGTGAATGCCAACGGCAACCTGGTCAACGGCGCCGGTTACTATCTGATGGGTGTCGCGGTCGATCCAAAGACCGGCAACCCGCTCGGAAACGTTCCGCAGGTCCTGCAATTTCAGAACAATTTCGTTCCGGCACAGGCGACCACCACTGTTACCTATTCAGCAAACCTTCCGACCACGCCGGTGACGGGCGCAAGCGCGTCCGCTCTCCCCGGAACGATCACGGCCGCGGGCGGCCTCAACCCGGGTGATTTCATTGGAAACAATCCGGAAGTGGCGGGCACACCGCCGCCGCCTTTCGTCAACGCTTCGGTCACGGGCCAGATAGCCGTGGACAACAACGGGAATGCGATTACCACCGCGACGAAACTTAACGCGGCTGCGCCAATTAGCTCGTTAAAACCGGCCATTGCCGTCGGCGACACCATCAAAGTTAACGGTACGACTTACACATTCGTCAACACGGGCACAAATATCGCCGCGGGACAAATCGACGTCACCGACACCGTTGGAACATTGCTTGGGGCAATCGACACGGCCACGGGCAATACCACGAATCCCAGCACGATCTCCGCGACTGGCCAGGTGACGCTGAACACGGGTATCGCCAATGACCTCAAGATCACAGACTCAGGCACCCCGCCTGTGTTCTCATCGCTGGGTTTCTTAACCACCCCTGCGGCCACCCGGACCGGCGGCGGTACGGTCGGCACCGGTTTTGTGATCGGCAACGACCTCACGGCCTTCGACAATGAGAGCATCAGCGGCGGTGCGGTGACGGTCTTCAACTCGGCCGGGACGCCGATCAACGTCCAGTTGCGCTGGGCCAAAACCGACAGCGCGAGCCTCGGTGCTGGGCATACAGACAGCTGGAATCTGTTCTACCAGAATGACCCCAACGCTACCGGTACCACCGTTGCCTGGACCAATGTGGGTCAGAATTTCACCTTCAACGCCAACGGCGCCCTGACGAGCCCCGCGGGCGGCTCCGTCGCTATCCCGACCCTGACGGTGGGCGGCCAGACGCTCTCGAACGTAACGGTCAGTTTTCCTGCCGGAGGCCTGACCCAATTCGCCACCTCGGGCGGCACGGCAACCGTCGGCGGCATCACGCAAAACGGTTTTGCCGCGGGCCAGCTTCAGTCGGTGGCGATCAACAACAGCGGTCTTGTGGTCGGAACCTTCTCCAACGGGCAGAACATCGATCTGGCAGCGATCACGCTCTCGCACTTCAACGGCACCAATTTCCTGAAAGCGCTCGATGGTGGCGCCTATGCGGTCACCGATCAGTCCGGCCCCGCGATCATCGGCGCGTCGGGAACGATCTCAGGTTCGTCGCTTGAAGGCTCCAATACCGACATCGCCGACGAGTTCACCAAGCTGATCGTGACCCAGCAGGCCTATTCGGCGAACACCAAGGTGATCACCACGGCCAACGACATGGTTCAGAGCTTGCTGAACGTGATACGCTGATTGCGCTCGCACGAGTTGGCGTGATCTCATGCAAGGCGGGCAACAAAGATGGGTTTGAGTTCAGCCCTTGCCAGTGCGCTTTCCGGTCTGCGCGCCAACCAGATCGCGCTTTCGGTCACCTCGTCGAACGTCGCCAACGCCAATACGCCCGGTTATGTCACCGAGAGCACCAATCAGGTCGAAGTGCCGAGCGGCGGTGCCGGCGCATCCGCCCAGGTTACTGGTGTCACCCGCGAACTGGACACATTCATCCAGGGACAGCTGCGCACCGAAATAGGTGGCGGCGGCTTCGCCAACCAGACCGCCAATATCCTCGGCCAGCTGCAGAGTTTATACGGAACGCCCGGCGGCACCGGCACACTGGAGACGGCGTTCAACAATTTTACGTCGGCGGTGCAGGCGCTTTCGACGAGCTCCACTGGCTTGTCCGCGCAGACGACCGCTCTTAACGCAGCGCAGGCGCTCGCGCAGCAGCTCAATGTGACCTCGCAAGGCATCCAGGCGCTTCGATCGAATGCCGAACAGGACATCGGCACTTCCGTGACGCAGGCCAATACGGATTTGAATCAGATTGCAGCCATCAACACCAAGCTGCAGGGCCTCAGTCCGACCGATCCCACCGCCGCATCACTCCTGGATCAGCGCGACAACGCCATCAACGATCTGGCGAACCTAGTGGATGTCAAGGTGATCACCGACAATGCCAATCAGGTCAGCATCTTTACGACCACGGGCGTTCAGCTTGTCGGCGCTGGCCTGGTTTCGCAATTGTCTTTCAAGTCGGGAGGGGCGCTGACGCCCAACTCGCTGTACAACACCGATCCGACCAAGTCGGGCGTGGGGTCACTCACGATCACGCTTCCCAACGGCGCCGCCTTTGATGCGGTCGCGAACAAGGCTTTCAGCTCGGGAAGGATCGCTGCCGACCTGACGCTGCGCGACCAGACTATGGTGCAGGCGCAAACCCAGGTCGACCAGCTCGCCGCAACGCTGTCCAGTTCGCTTTCCGATCCGACCACCCAAGGCACGGCGGTGAGTTCGGGAACGCAGTCCGGTTTCGATCTCAACGTCGCCAACCTTCAGCCGGGCAACACGATCAACCTGAGCTATACGGACAATATCACCGGCAAGCAGCAGCAGGTGTCGATCGTGCGCGTGGATGATCCGACCGCGCTGCCGCTGCCGAGTCCGCCTGGCGTCAGTCCAAGGGTGATCGGGGTCAATTTCTCGGGTGGCCGGGCCTCGGTCGTGACGCAGCTGAACGCGGCGCTTGCGCCCAACCACCTGCAATTCTCCAATCCCGCAGGCTCGACGCTGCGCGTGCTCAATGACACGTCGCCGGATGCGACCGTCAACGCGGCTTCCGTCACCACTACGGTGTCTTCGCTGACATCCGGCAATCCGCAATTGCCGTTGTTCACCGACGGCGGTGCGCTCTATACCGGCGCGATCACCGGCAACGGCTCGCAATTGACCGGCCTGGCCGGACGGATCACCGTCAATCAGGCGCTGCTCAACAATCCGGCGAATATCACCGTCTTCAATAATTCGCCGCCCACGCCGGTCGGCGACACCACCCGTTCCGACTTCATCTTTTCCCAGCTGACGAGCGGCTCGTTTACCTACGCGCCGCAAACCGGACTTGGTTCGCCAACCGCGCCGTTCAGCGGCACGATCGGCGACTTCCTGCAGCAGTTCCTCAGCCTACAGGCAAATGCTGCCAGTTCGGCGACGCAGTTGCAGCAAGGCCAGAGTGTAGTGGTCAGCACTTTGCAGCAGAAATTTGATTCAACGTCCAAGGTCAATATCGACAGCGAGATGTCGAACCTGATCGCGCTGCAGAATTCCTACGCCGCCAATGCCCATGTCATGTCAGTCATTCAAAGCATGATGGCGACGTTGGAGCAGATCCAGTTGTAAGGCAGTCCAGATGGCGATTAATGGTATCATAGGCCCCGGCGGTTCGCTGTTCGGTCAGGCAGTGCAGAACATCAACGCGCAACTGACTGATCTGTCGACCCAGCTTGCGACCGGGAAGAAATCGACCACCTATTCCGGCTTGGGCATCAATGAGGGATTTGCGATCGCCGCGCGCTCGCAACTCTCCGCGATTTCGGCATTCACCACTACGATCACCAACGTCAACACCACCATCGACGCTGCCAACACCGCGCTGCAGTCGTTGTCGACCATCACCGGGCAGGTCCAGAGCAGCGCCGTGTCAGGGCCGCTGGACATCAACAGCAACGGGCAGACCGTCGCGCAGCTCAACGCCCAGGCTGATCTGACTTCGATCGTGGGCATCCTCAACACCCAGGCCGGTGACCGATTCCTGTTCTCCGGCAGTGCCATCCACACCCCGGCGGTCGCTTCCGCCGACACCATCCTGAACGGCAGTGGTACGCAGGCCGGCCTGAAGCAAGTGATCGCCGAGCGTGCGCAGGCGGATGGCAGCACGGGCCTCGGCCGTCTCGTGATCACGCAGCCGACCCCGACAACGGTCTCAGTCGCCGAGGATGTCGCCGGTTCGCCATTCGGCTTGAAGCTGAGTTCGGTGTCGTCGTCGTTGACCGGTGCAACGGTGACCGGTCCGTCCGGCTCTCCAGCCGCAATTTCGATTGCCCTTGGCGCCACCAATCCCAACCCGGGAGGTCAGGTGACGATCAATTTCAATCTCCCGGACGGCACCACGGATTCCGTTCAGTTGAC
>Ga0307474_10001632_pt1 | contig 16184 bp, 14 predicted proteins | sample atmos_gasesECM1C_2_FD_203312 | JGI IMG/M metagenome (GOLD analysis project Ga0307474, IMG submission 203312) | Hardwood forest soil microbial communities from Morgan-Monroe State Forest, Indiana, United States - atmos_gasesECM1C_05 | ecosystem: Environmental > Terrestrial > Soil > Temperate... | reverse complement strand
CCCGTCGGTCACGGCGCGCGCGATGGCGGCGACCTTTCTAGGTTCCGTCCCATAGGCCCGGTTCCCGATCACGGCGTCCGCGCCCGCGACCGGCACGTCCGCCAGCGGCAGGCAATCGGCATTGATGCCGAGCTCCGACAGGTCAGACGCGATCAGCCGGGCGCTCAAGCGCGCCGCAGCCAGTCCGAGCGCGGGGTCGAGATCGTAAAGCGTCCCGAACAGGGACCCCGGCGGATAGGTCGGCCAATGTGGTGGACCGAGGCGCTGCACCCGGCCACCCTCCTGGTCGATGAAAACTGGAACACTGGCGCGGCCGGCACACGTCTTCAGTTCGTCAACCAGCGAGGCAACTTGCGGCGGCGTTTCAACGTTCCGTTTGAACAGAATGAAACCCCAGGGACGCTCATCCTTGATGAACGCACGCTCGGCTGCGTTCAAAGCTGTTCCGGATATGCCTGTGATGAATGCTTTTGGCTGCATCTCGTGTCCCGGTTCTGACAAACGTGTCCTGTCGAGGCGGGTTCGATCACGAATGTCAGAACCAAAGGGACACTAGTGGATTTGGCATTCGCTATGCGAACTCGGGCTCATGCGGTAGCGAATGCCAAATCCACTCCACCGAGCGCATTAGCCGCCCGACGTCGCGCGGGTCAACACGGCTTGAACCGAGTGCCCGCTAATTCCTCTGGATGACGCACTGGCCGCCGGCGGATTTGAGACTGCCGCAGAACTGTGACGCCTCTTCCGACGAACCGAACGGACCGACCATCGCCCGGTAATAGGTCCCCTTGTCGCCGAGGTCGGCGCGCTTGATGACCGCCGCGCGCGAGCCCAGCACCGACGGGAACTTGCCTTGCAGCGCCTTGAACGAGGCCTGCGCATCAGCTTCGCTCCGTTGCGAGGAGATCTGCACGAGGTAGCCACCGCTTGCGGCAGCGGCACTCGGCGTGGCGGGAGCGCTCGGTGCGGCCTGAGGCGCGTTGTTCGCCACCCGCTGAAGCTCAGGTGGGGGCGCGTTGTCCGCCTGCGGCGCCAGCGACAGCGGTGCGTTGGCATTGGCGGCATTGGGATTGGTGGGCCGAGCCGCCGCCGCTGGCGTACGCGCCGCGGACTTGGCTGCTGCCGGCGGCGGCGGAGCGTTCGCGGGCACACCCGCATCGGCCTGGTCACCGCGCACCGGCGTCGTTCTCACCCTGTGGGGCTCGTTATTCGCAAACGTCCCGTTCACGTTATTGGCCGCCGCGGGAGGCGCAGCACCCGGCACCAGCGTCGACGGCAGCGCCGCACTGCCGTTGGGCGTGAGCGGCGGGAACACGACGCGCGGTCCGGTTCGCGCGTTGGGATCGACCGGCGTTTCCTCACGCGAAACGATCTTCTCGGTGCCGTCGCCGGCAGACATCCGATCCGGCACCTTCGCTGCGACATCTGCGGGTGCAGGAATGATCTTGGTCGGACCCACATCGGCGCGGATGATCGGCGGCTCGCCGCCGCGAGTGCCGCCGGTATAGCTGCGATAGGCCAACGCGCCGCCGACGCCGAATACCGCAAGCGCCAGCACGGCAGCAACAGTGATCATCCCGCCACGGCGGCGCGACTGCGGCTGCTCGTCGAAGTGCTGATCCTCGTCGTAGGCGTAGCCATCACTGGCATAGTTCTGATCGTGCTGCGCGGTCTGCGCACCTGAATCGAAACCGCCATAGAGCGCATCGTCATAACGCGACAGATCCGGCTCGTGGTCATGAGCAGAATCGGCGAACAGTTGTTCAGACTCGTATTCCGGCTCGGCCGGCGGGTGCGAGGCAGCATAACGATGCAGCGGATGCACTGACGCCGGATAATCATCTTCCGGCGGCGGAGGTGGCGGAGGCGGCGGCGCTTCCTGCCGCGCGGCGCGCTGCATCCAGGCAGGCGGCGCGGGTGGCGGAACGTCCTCGGGCTCGTCCTCCCCCACATAGCTGTCGTAGGAGGGCTCAGGATCGGCCGGCCTCGCCGGCTGTTGCTGCACCGGCAGATTGGCCCGGCTCATCGGGCGCGTGCCGAATGGATCGGTCTGGCCGATCAGACGCGCGAGTTCGGCCAGCGGATCGCTTTCCGCAGATTGGCGAAATCCCCAGTCACGATCGTCATCGTTGCCGGTCGGAAAGGCTCTGTTCTGATATCGATCAGCCATTGTCGTGATGCGTCCCCTTAGGGAAGGTCGCCAACCCGCTTCAAATCGAACCGGCTTCTGCCGGATACCTCCCCAAAATCCCCCAGGGGCGGCGGCACTTCGTCAGCGCATCTCGTTTGGCGCACCGACGCCGAGAACTCCCAGGCCGGATGCCAGAACCGTGACTACGCCCTGCACCATCGCCAGCCGGGCTGTGGTCATCTCGGCATCATTATTGATAATAAAGCGTAAATAGGGCAAATCCCGCCCCTTCGTCCATAGCGCGTGAAATTCGCTGGCGAGATCATACAGGTAAAAAGCGATTCGGTGAGGCTCGTGCGCCGATGCTGCAGCCTCCACCGTGCGGGGGTAGACCGCAAGCTTCCTGAGCAGGCCCATTTCCGCCGGATCGGTCAACCGCTCCACTGCAGCTTCTGCCAGATAGGCGAGCCGTGCGGCCTCCTCCTCCGGCAGGTCATGCAAGACCTCCTCCCGTGCCGTGCGGAAGATCGAGTGGCCGCGGGCGTGGCCGTACTGCACGTAAAACACCGGATTGTCCCGCGACTGCTCGATGACCTTGGCGAGGTCGAAATCGAGCACCGCGTCGTTCTTGCGGTAGAGCATCATGAAGCGCACGGCGTCCTTGCCGACTTCGTCCACGACTTCACGCAAGGTGACGAAGTCACCAGAGCGCTTGGACATTTTCACCGGCTCGCCGTTGCGCAAAAGCTTCACGAGCTGGACGATTTTGACATCGAGCGTCGCCTGCCCGTCCGTCACCGCCTTGATCGCAGCTTCGACGCGCTTGATGTAGCCGCCGTGATCGGCGCCCCAGACGTCGACAAGATTTCGGAAGCCGCGATCGAACTTGTTCTTGTGATAGGCGATGTCGGACGCGAAGTAAGTGTAGCTGCCGTCGGATTTGAGCAGCGGCCGATCGACGTCGTCGCCGTAGGCGGTCGCGCGAAACAGCGTCTGCTCGCGGTCCTCGTAGTCGTCGACCGGCGCGCCTTTCGGCGGCGGCAGACGCCCTTCGTAGACGTCGCCCTTGGCCCGCAGAAAATCGATTGTCGCGCCCACGCGGTCTTGGCCGCCGGCAATCAGCGAGCGTTCCGAGAAAAACACGTCGTGCTTGATGTTGAGCGCAGCGAGATCGCCCTTGATCGCTTCCATCATCATGTCGATGGACTTTGCGCGCACGAGCGGCAGCCACTCAGCTTCCGGCATCGAAAGAAGCGCCTTGCCGTGCTCAGCGGCCAGCGCCTGACCGACCGGCTTCAGATAATCGCCGGGATAGAGCCCTTCCGGGATGTCACCGATGTTTTCACCGAGCGCCTCGCGATAACGCAGGAAGGCGGAGCGTGCGAGCACATCGACCTGGGCGCCGGCATCGTTGATGTAATATTCTCTGACGACATCGAAGCCTGCGAGCTGAAGCAGGCTTGCCAGCGCATCGCCGAAAACCGCACCACGGCAGTGTCCGACATGCATCGGCCCGGTCGGATTGGCCGAGACGTATTCGACGTTGACCTTCTCGCCAGCGCCGATCGCGCTTTGCCCGTAAGCATTCCCGGCGTGCAGTATCGCGCGTAGCGTGTCGGTCCAGACCGTCACTTTCAAAGTCAGGTTGATGAAGCCGGGGCCGGCGACATCAACCGACGTGATGATGTCTTCGGCACGCAACCGCGTCGCAATCTTCTCGGCAAGGTCACGCGGCTTGGCTTTCGCTTCCTTCGCAAGCACCATGGCGGCGTTGGTCGCCATGTCACCATGGGTCGAGTCTTTCGGCGGCTCGACCACCACGCGCGACAGATCGATGCCGGGCCCGAGTTCCGCCGCGCAGACGGCGTGTACGCGGGCGAGCACCTGGGCGAAAAGATGTTGTGTGGAGGAGGTATCGGCCATGGCCGCCGCCTAACGCAAATCCGGCGTCGAGTCAAAAAGCCGCCGATGTTCGGTCAGCGCGAACAGGTCGGTCATTCCGGCGATGAAATTGCCGATCCGCCTCGCCCGCTCGGGCTCGGCCTCATTCCGGCTTTCGGATGGCAGCCACTCGGCAGGCATGGCGGCCGGATCGGCTTGATAGCGCGCAAACAGATCGGACACGAGCTGTTCGGCGTCGCGCATCACCCGCATCACCCGCTCATGGCGGTACATCCTGCGTTTCAGGAAGGCTTTGATCGCAGCTTCGATCTCCATCGTCTCTGGCGTAAAGGTGATCAGCGCCTCGCTTTGCGCGCGGACGTCGTCCGACGAGCCCGGCCGGGCCTCTGCCAGCCGGCGTTGGGCTTCCAGCATCACGGCGCCGATCAAATGGGAAATGAGCTCGCGCACAAGTTCGGCGCCACGCCGGCTCTCGTCGAGGGCAGGATATTGTGCGTCGATGTCGGCAATGATGGCGGCGGTCAGCGGAATCTCCTTGAGGTCGTCGATCCGAAACAGCCCGGCGCGCAGGCCGTCGTCGATATCATGCGCGTCATAAGCGATGTCGTCGGCGATCGCGGCGGCTTGCGCCTCGAGCGAAGCAAAACTCCACAATTTCAGATCATAGGTTTTGACGAATTCCGAAATACCGACGGGAATGCCGTGGTCGCGGTAGCGTCCGACCGGCGTGCCGTCGCGCGCGGTCAGTGGGCCGTTGTGCTTGACGATGCCCTCCAGGGATTCCCAGGTCAGGTTGAGGCCGTCGAATTCGGGATAACGGTGTTCAAGCGAGGTGACGACGCGCAGGGTCTGCGCATTGTGATCGAAGCCGCCATGCACGCGCAGGCAGGCATCGAGCGCCCGCTCGCCGGCATGGCCAAACGGCGGATGACCGAGGTCGTGAGCGAGCGCGAGCGTCTCGGTCAGGTCTTCATCGAGCCCCAATTGGCGCGCCAGCGCGCGGGCGATCTGGGCGACTTCCAACGAATGGGTCAGCCGGGTCCGGTAATGATCGCCTTCGTGGAACACGAAAACCTGGGTTTTGTGCTTCAAACGCCGGAACGCCGTGGAATGAATCACCCGGTCGCAGTCGCGCCGGAACGGGCTGCGGGTCCGGCTTGGCGGCTCAACAAACTGCCGTCCGCGGCTGCGATCGGGGTCGCAGCCATAGACCGAGCGAGGGGCAGCCATTCCAACTGACACGGGGTAATCTCTTTCTGAACGGGTTTGATTCCGGTGCCCGCTGTACTTAACTATGATAGGCCGGTTACGAGATAAATACGCGCCTTCATCAGGGTTTTTGAAAATGACCACAGCCGTCACCATCAGCGAGCGGGCCGCCCGCCGCATTGGAGAGATCCTCAAGAGCGAGGGCGATGGCGCGATGCTGCGGATCAGCGTCGAAGGCGGCGGCTGCTCGGGCTTTCAATACAAGTTCGATGTCGAACGTGCGCGCGCCGAGGATGACCTCGTGATCGCCCGCGACAGCGCGGTGGTGCTGGTCGATCCGGCGTCGGTGCCGTTTCTTGCCGGTTCCGAAGTTGACTTCGTCGACGACCTGATCGGCGCGTCCTTCCGCGTCAACAATCCGAACGCGACCGCGTCCTGCGGATGCGGCACCAGCTTCTCGATCTAGAAAACGTCGGTCCCGATGCGCATTGCCACCTGGAACGTCAACTCGGTCCGGCAGCGAATCGAGAACCTGATGAGTTGGCTGAAGGAATGCTCTCCCGATATCGTCTGCCTTCAGGAAATCAAATGCACGGACGACGCGTTTCCGCGGCTTGAGATCGAGAGCCTCGGCTACAACGTCGTCACCCACGGTCAGAAGACGTTTAACGGCGTCGCGCTGTTGTCGAAGCTTCCGTTCGACGAAACCGTGTCGGGACTTGCCGGCGACGATGAAGATGCGCATGCGCGCTTTGTCGAAGGCGTGGTGACGCTCAAGCACGGCGTGCTTCGGATAGCGTGCCTTTACCTGCCCAACGGCAACCCGCCCGACACCGATAAATATCCATACAAACTCAAATGGATGTCGCGGCTTCTCGAGTATTCAAGACAGCGGCTTAAAGCGGAAGAACCGCTGATCCTGGCCGGCGACTTCAACGTGATCCCCAAGGCCGGGGACGTTTCCAATCCGGCCGCGTGGGTCGGCGATGCGCTATTTCGCCCCGAAACCCGCGAGAGTTTCCAGTCGCTGCTCGGACTTGGGCTCACGGATGCGCTACGCGCGGTCACCGACACGCCGGGCCAATACACCTTCTGGGATTATCAGGCAGGCGCCTGGCAGAAAAACCAGGGCCTGCGCATCGATCATCTCCTGCTGTCGCCGCAGGCGAGCGACCGCCTCGTCGACGTCGGCATCGACAGCTATGTGCGTGCCTGGGAAAAGCCGTCGGATCACGTGCCGGTCTGGATCGATCTGGATCTGGAAGCGGCGTAGCCGTAGCTGTCCTGTCGCTTCAGCGCGCTGCTGAACCAACCATTTTCGCCATCGGATAGGACGACGCCGTTCCGAACTTCCCGAGCGACGGCCCGACATCGCGATAACCGCGCGCCAGATAGAAGCGATGCGCCGTCTCGGTGCTGAGCAGCGTGATCTGGACGGCACCGCGCGCGATCGCCCTCGCCTCGAGAGCATTGAGCATCGCCGCGCTGACGCCACGGAAGCGCGCTACCGGCGACACGTAGTTTAGCGTGATCTCGCCATCATCCCTGACGCCGCCGACAGCCAGAATGTCATCACCCTCGACCGCGACCAGCAGCAAGGCGCCGGCAGCATCAGCCCAAGCGGCGACATTCTCTGGCGTCTTGCCGACGAGCCAGCGCTCCAGAATGTCGGGATTTCCGCGGTGATCGGCGATGCAGAGTTCAGTAATGGAAGCCCGGACGACGCGACAGGCTTTATGGGCATCGTCAGATCGGGCATCTCGGATAATCATCGTGTTCCCCTCTGAACGGGGAACACGCCGCGCTCCCCCGCGCTAATTCGTACCGTCGCGCACCCAGTGCTTGACCATCTGCAGCGCCATGGAGACGTCGTCACCGCTCGCCTTCGCAACCGCCTTGTTGTAGCTGTCACGGATCCAGACTTCTTCCGGCGCGCCATCGCGCGCCAGCATCAGCCACATCAATCCGCGCGCGGCCTGCCGCGGCAACTGATCGCCGTTGAACAGCATCTGGCCGAGCAGCGCCTGCGCCTGGTGCTGGCCCTTTTGCGCGGCGAGGAACAGCCAGCGCGTGCCGTAACGGAAGTCGTCACGGGATGCACCCGCGCTCCTCAGGTAGAGCCGGGCCAGATCGTATTGCGCGTCCGCATTGCCGAAGTAGGAGGCTGCATAGGAGAACATCTCCCGCGCACGCTCGGGGTCCGGCGAGATCTTCGAATTCGGGATGCCGCTCAGATAATACCGCCCGAGCGCCACAAACGCGTTGGCGACGATCGCGGCCTGCGGGGCGGACGGGCTGTCCTCGGCATGGGTATTGGCGATGCCGCTGAAATACTCGAACGCCCGCAGATCGCTCTGCGCGACGCCGTCCCCATCGGCATACTTGCGGCCGAGCTTCCACTGCGTGACGGTTTCGGCAGCGTAGGCCGAAGCCGAGCCGTCGAGACCAGAGGGGACGCCCTTCTTCAGGATCGGCGCTGCGCCGGGCGGGGATGAAATGACCGGGATGGGCGAATCCGGGTTCACCGGAGAGCCGTCGAAGGCGAATCCGGATGTGGCCACCGGAATGGCCCCCAAAATCAGAGCAAAAATGATCCGCTCAGATGTCCGCATAACACAACTTCTCGTGCGCCCCGCCGGGGTGGGTGACAGCTCCAAATACCGCCGGACCAACCTGCTGGGCGTACTTCCACAACACACCCGACGTATGGTTAGTCGCGCGAGGCCGCCAATCGGTCTTACGTTGGGCCAGCTCCGCTTCGGTCAACTTTACGTTAAGAATTCCCTCGACCGCGTCGATCTCGATGATGTCACCGTCGCGCAACAGTGCGATCGGGCCTCCGACGGCGGCTTCCGGCCCGACATGGCCGATGCAGAAACCGCGCGTTGCGCCCGAAAAACGGCCATCGGTGATGAGGGCGATCTTGCCGCCCATCCCCTGGCCCGTCAGCGCTGCAGTCGTCGAAAGCATTTCGCGCATCCCGGGACCGCCACGCGGTCCCTCGTACCGGATGACGATGACCTCGCCTTCCTTGTACGTCTTGTTCTGCACCGCCTCGAAGGCATCCTCTTCGCGATCGAAGCAGCGGGCGGGGCCAGAGAATTTCAGGTTGGCCATGCCCGCGACCTTCACGATCGCTCCCTCGGGCGCGAGGTTCCCCTTCAGGCCCACCACGCCGCCAGTGACGGTGATCGGCTTGTCGGCGGGCCGCACCACATCCTGGTGCGGGTTCCATTTCACGCTCTTGAGATTCTCGGCCATGGTCCGGCCCGTAACAGTCAGGCAGTCGCCGTGCAGGTAGCCATTGTCGAGAAGCGTCTTCATCAGAAGCGGTATGCCACCTGCTTCGAACATGTCTTTGGCGACATAACGGCCGCCCGGTTTCAAATCCGCGACATATGGGGTTTTCTTAAAAATCTCGGCGACGTCGAACAGATCGAACTTGATGCCGCATTCATGCGCGATTGCAGGCAGATGCAGCGCAGCGTTGGTCGAGCCGCCGGACGCAGCGACCACGGCAGCCGCATTCTCCAGCGACTTGCGTGTGACAATGTCACGCGGGCGGATGTTCTGCGCGACCAGGTCCATGACCTTTTCACCGGCGGTCATGCAGAAGGAATCCCGGATTTCATACGGTGCAGGAGCACCGGCCGAATACGGCAGCGCCAGACCGATGGCTTCGGATACCGTCGCCATGGTGTTGGCGGTGAACTGCGCACCGCACGCACCGGCCGAGGGGCAAGCGACCCGTTCGATTTCGTCGAGATCGGCATCCGACATCGCACCCACCGAGTGCTTGCCGACCGCCTCGAACATGTCCTGCACTGTGACTTGTTGACCACGAAAATTGCCGGGCAGGATCGAACCGCCATAGATGAAGATCGACGGTACGTTCAACCGCACCATCGCCATCATCATGCCCGGCAGCGATTTGTCGCAGCCGGCAAGACCGACCAGGGCGTCGTACGCGTGACCGCGCACGGTCAGTTCGACGGAATCGGCGATGCATTCGCGCGACGGCAGCGACGAGCGCATGCCGTCGTGGCCCATCGCAATACCGTCAGTCACGGTGATGGTGCAGAATTCGCGGGGCGTGCCGCCGGCGGAGGCAACGCCCTTCTTGACGGCCTGCGCCTGGCGCATCAGCGCGATATTGCAGGGCGCAGCTTCATTCCAGCACGATGCCACGCCGACAAACGGCTGGTGGATCTGCGCGGTCGTCAGCCCCATGGCATAGAGGTAGGAGCGATGCGGCGCCCTCTCCGGCCCCTCCGTGACGTGTCGGCTCGGCAGCCGCTTCTTGATGTTGGTCTTGGCGTCCATTCTTGAACCCGTTTCCCCGGCCGTCTCGATCAGAGGCGATTTTCCATCGATCTTGATCGAACGTCGTGGCCTTCAAATCGCTCCCATCATGATCTCATGGAGGGGTGTGGCCAAAAAGCGGCGCTGACGTGCAGGACCCGGGACGAGGGCCAAATCTTCAAGAAGTGTTGCAGCCAAGACACAATCGTTGCCGCAAAGCCACCACTCAGAGGTATTATTGGAAAGGCCGGCCCTTGCGGGAACCGGCCTTTGCCGCAGCAATCCGGTCCGTTAGTGGCCGGCCGGGGCCGAGAAGCCGCCGCTATAGCGATATCCCTCCGGCTCATAGCCCGGCGTCGCGAAGGCGTTGCTGTCACGGAATTCGGTGGTCGCGCGATGATGAACCTTGCCGCGATGCTGTTCGGTCGCAGCTGCAAACTGCACAGCAGAGAGAACGATCAACGCAGAACCAGTGATGGTGAGAATAGTCTTTTTCATTTTTAGTCTCCCTAAGACAGTCGAGCCCAGAGCCCGGCGCCCTGTTGGCTCACTGTCTTCGGCAGATAGTTGCAGTCGCACCTATTGGTATGTCGCCTGGCATCACGATGCAGCGAGCAAATTTATTGATCAAAAAAATTTCCGTCTAAATATTCAGCACGCGCCCATACGCATCGAGCACAGCTTCCTTCATCATCTCCGACAGCGTCGGATGCGGGAACACGGTGTGCATCAGTTCTTCTTCCGTAGTCTCGAGATTCATTGCGACCACGTAGCCCTGAATCAGTTCGGTGACTTCGGCGCCGATCATGTGCGCGCCGAGCAGTTGTCCCGTCTTCTTGTCGAACACCACTTTGACAAGGCCTTGATCTTCGCCAAGCGCAATCGCCTTGCCGTTGCCGACGAACGGGAAGCGGCCGACGCGAATCTCGCGCCCGCCCTCTTTCGCCTTTGCTTCGGTGAGACCGACGGACGCCACTTGCGGATTGCAGTAGGTGCAACCCGGAATCAGATTCTTGTCCATCGCGTGCGTGTGCAGCCCCTTGATGGTCTCGACGCAGATGACGCCTTCATGCTCGGCCTTGTGCGCCAGCATCGGCGGACCCGCGACGTCGCCGATGGCGTAAATACCGGGCACGCTGGTCCTGCCATAGCCGTCGATCACGATGCAGCCGCGATCGGTTTTGACGCCGAGCTTTTCGAGGCCGAGATTCTCGATATTGCCGACGACGCCGACGGCGGAAATCACCCGCTCGAATTCGACCGTCTGCGGAGCCTTGCCGTCATCAATGGTGGCAACCACGCTGTCGCTCTTCTTTTCGAGCTTCGTCACCTTGGTGTTGGTGACGATCTTGATGCCCTGCTTCTCGAAACGCTTGCGAGCCAACCCCGCGATCTCAGCATCCTCCACGGGCAGAATTTGCGGCAACACTTCGACCACGGTCACGTCCGATCCCATGGTGTGAAAGAACGAAGCGAATTCGATGCCGATCGCCCCCGACCCGACGACGAGAAGCGACTTCGGCATTTTCTCCGGCACCATCGCCTCGAAATAGGTCCAGACCAGCTTCTTGTCGGGCTCCAGGCCCGGCAGCACGCGCGGCCGCGCGCCGGTCGCGATGATGATGTGCTTGGCCTGGTAGGCGCCCTCGCCCAGCGTGCCCTTCGGCCCTTCGACGGCCGACTTCTTCACGGTGATCTTGCCGGGTGCGTCGATCGAAGCGTCGCCCCAGATGATCGTGACCTTGTTCTTCTTCATCAGGAAGCCGACGCCGTCGTTCAGGCGCTTCGACACCCCGCGCGAACGCTGCACGACAGCTTTGGGATCGTAACCAACCTTCTCGGCCGAGAGGCCGTAGTCTTTGGCGTGCTGCATGTAGTGATAGATTTCCGCCGACCGCAGCAGCGCTTTGGTCGGGATGCAGCCCCAGTTCAGGCAGATGCCCCCGAGATAGGATTTCTCGATGATCGCGGTCTTGAAGCCGAGCTGCGCGGCCCTGATCGCCGTGACATAGCCGCCGGGGCCGGAGCCGATGATGATGACGTCAAAGGATGTGTCGGCCATGGTTACTCGCTCTTTGCTTCCTTGCCCTCTCCCCTTGTGGGAGAGGGTGGTCCGGAATGCCGCTCGCGGCATGAAGGACCGGGTGAGGGGTTACCTCAAAAACAAGCCGCGAACCCCTCACCCAGCTCGCTTCGCTCGCCACCCTCTCCCACAAGGGGAGAGGGAAGAAAGAGCCAAATTCGGCGGCTCGCGCTGACTCACACCATCATCATGACGGGATTTTCGATCAAGAGCTTGAACGCGCCGATCAGTTCGGCGCCGAGCGCACCATCGATCGCGCGGTGATCGCACGACAACGTCACGCTCATCATTTGCGCGATCTCGATCTTGCCGCCACGCACGACGGGACGCTCCTCGCTGGTGCCGACCGCGAGAATCGTCGCGTGCGGCGGGTTGATGACCGCCGTGAAGTGATTGATCCCGTACATGCCCAGATTCGAGACGGCCGTGGTGCCGCCCTGATATTCGTCCGGCCTCAGTTTGCGGGCGCGGGCGCGGGCAGCAAAATCCTTCATCTCGCTCGAGATCGTCGAGAGCGATTTGGTCTCGGCCTTGCGAATGATCGGCGTGATCAGGCCGCCGGGCATTGCGACAGCAACCCCGATGTCGGAATGCTTGTGCTTGAGCATGCCGCCTTCGGTCCAGCTCACATTGCAATCGGGCTTGCGCTGCAACGCGACTGCCATCGCCTTGATGACGAAGTCGTTGACAGACAGCTTGTAGAGCGGCTTCTTTTCCTTGTCCTTCGGCGCGGCTGCATTGATCTCCTCGCGCGCAGCCAGAAGCTTGCCGATGTCGCAATCGATCGTGAGGTAGAAATGCGGGACGGTCTGCACCGAGGCCGTCAGCCGCTGCGCGATCGTTCGCCGCATGCCGTCATGCGGGACGACCTCGTAACTGCCGGGCTCGAAAAGCGCCAGAATCTGCTTGTCCGACATTGAAGGCGCGATCGACGGCGCGCCGCCCGACGCGGCAGCGGGCGCCTTCAGTCCCTTCCCGGATTTTGCTTCTGCGACGTCGCGCGCGATGACGCGACCATGCGGTCCCGTGCCCGTGATGCGGACGACGTCGATGCCGGCTTCCTTGGCCAAACGGCGCGCGAGCGGCGACGAGAAGGTGCGCGCGTGGCCGTTGGCTTGCGGCGCAGCGGCGGGTTGAGGCGCTGGCACAGCAGCGGGTGCGGCTGGCGAGGCTGAGGCTGGCTTTGGCGCGGGGGTTTCGGCCTTTGCAGGAGGAGGCGCCGCCGCGGGTTTTGCGCCCGCCGAAGCGCCGGCCGATTTCACATCCTCGCCGTCGCCGGCGAGCACTGCGATGATGTCGTTGACCGGGACGTCCTGCGTGCCTTCGGGCACCAGAATCTTCGCGATCGTGCCCTCATCGACCGCTTCGACCTCCATGGTCGCCTTGTCGGTCTCGATTTCGGCAATCACATCGCCCGATTTGACCTTGTCGCCTTCCTTTTTGAGCCACTTGGCGAGGTTGCCCTTCTCCATCGTCGGCGACAATGCGGGCATCAGAATATTGATTGGCATGTGCTTGGCCCCGCTCCCTCAGCGATAACAAACGGCTTTGGCAGCCGCGACCACTTCAGCCACCGAGGGCAATGCAAGTTTTTCCAGATTGGCGGCGTAAGGCATCGGAACGTCCTTGCCCGAAATGCGCGCCACCGGTGCGTCGAGGTAATCGAAGGCGTGCTCCATGATCCGCGCGGCGATTTCGGCGCCGATGCCGCACTGCTGCCAGCCTTCCTCAACCGTAACGGCGCGCCCGGTCTTTTTCACCGAAGCGACGATGGTTTCGGTATCGAGCGGACGCAGCGTGCGCACGTCGACGACCTCGGCCTCGATGCCTTCCTTGGCCAGTTCATCGGCTGCCTTCAGCGCGTAGCTCATGCCCATCGACCAGGAAACGATCGTGACATGGGCGCCGCTTCGCACCACGCGCGCCTTGCCGATCGGGATCACGTAGTCATCGAGCTTCGGCACCTCGCCGGTGTGACCGTAGAGCACTTCGTTCTCGAGGAAGATCACCGGATTGGGATCGCGGATCGCGGCCTTGAGCAGGCCTTTGTAGTCGGCCGCCGAGTACGGCGCGATCACCTTCAGTCCCGGCACTTGCGAGTACCAGGCCGAATAATCCTGGCTGTGCTGGGCGGCGACGCGCGCGGCCGCGCCGTTCGGGCCGCGGAACACGATCGAGCAGCCCATCTGGCCGCCGGACATGTAGAGCGTCTTTGCCGCGGAATTGATGATCTGGTCGATCGCCTGCATGGCGAAGTTGAAGGTCATGAACTCGACGATCGGCTTCAAGCCCGTCATCGCAGCACCGACGCCGATGCCGGCAAAGCCGTGTTCGGTGATCGGCGTATCGATGACGCGGCGGGCAGTGAATTCCTGCAACAGCCCCTGGCTGACCTTGTAGGCGCCCTGATATTCGGCGACCTCCTCGCCCATCAGAAAGACGTCCGGATCGCGGCGCATTTCTTCCGCCATCGCATCGCGCAGTGCATCGCGGATGGTCATTTTCACCATTTCGGTGCCTTCGGGCACTTCCGGATCCGGCTCGGCAACGGCAGTTGGCGCCGCCGGCGCGGCGTGGGCGGGTGCTTCCTTCGCTGCCGGCGCCGCTGGTGCGGCCGGCGCTTCGGCGGCGGGCTTGGCGGGCGCGGGCGCCTTGGCGAGATCAGCCGCGCTTTCACCGTCGGCAAGGATGGTCGCGATCGGCGTATTGACGGCAACGTCAGCCGTGCCTTCCGGAATCAGAATCTTGCCAAGCGTACCCTCATCGGTCGCCTCGACTTCCATCGTCGCCTTGTCGGTCTCGATCTCGGCGATGACATCGCCCGACTTGATCGTCTCACCTTCCTTCTTCAGCCACTTGGCGAGATTGCCCTTCTCCATCGTTGGCGACAGCGCAGGCATTAAAACTTGAATGGGCATATCAACTCCGCAAATTCACTTTGGACCGCGCACATCCAGCGCCTGAACGCTTATCGGTAGATGTCGGTATAGAGTTCGGACACGTCGGGTTCGGGATCGTGCTGGGCAAAGTCCGCCGCCGCGTTGACGATCTCGCGCACCTCCGCGTCGATCTTCTTCAGCTCGTCCTCGCTCATTTTCGCTGCGAGCAGACGCTCGCGGACCTGCTCGATCGGGTCGCTGTCGTGACGAACCTTCTCGACCTCCTCACGGGTGCGGTACTTCGCCGGATCCGACATCGAATGCCCGCGATAGCGATAGGTCTGCATTTCGAGGATGTAGGGCCCTTTGCCGGCGCGGCACCAGGCCACCGCCTTGTCGGCCGCAGCCTTTACGGCGCGCACGTCCATGCCGTCGACCTGATCGCCCGGAATATTGAAGGAGACGCCGCGCTTGGAGAAATCGGTCTGCGCTGACGAGCGCGTTACGGAGGTGCCCATGGCGTAGCGGTTGTTCTCGATGACGTAGATCACCGGCAGCTTCCAGAGCTCCGCCATGTTGAAGCTCTCATAGACCTGACCCTGGTTCGAGGCGCCGTCGCCGAAATAGGCGAGGCTCACGAAGTCATTGCCGCGATAGCGGTTGGCGAAAGCGAGCCCGGTACCGAGGGAGACCTGGGCGCCGACGATGCCATGGCCGCCGTAAAAGTTTTCGGCCTTGCTGAACATGTGCATCGAGCCGCCCTTGCCTTTGGAATAGCCGCCGCGGCGTCCGGTCAACTCGGCCATCACGCCCTTGGCATCCATTCCGCAAGCGAGCATGTGCCCGTGATCGCGGTATCCCGTTATAACCTGGTCGCCCTTCTTCAGGGCCATCTGCATTCCGACGACGACGGCTTCCTGTCCGATATAGAGATGGCAGAAACCGCCGATTGCCCCCATTCCGTAAAGCTGGCCGGCCTTTTCCTCGAACCGGCGGATCAGCAGCATGTCACGGAGCGCCTTCAACTCCTGGTCTCTGGTAAAGGGCGGCGGCTCCCCCTTCTCTTGAGCAAGTTCGTTGGCGGCGCTTTTTTTGGGTGAGGCCATGGCGTTTCCGGATGAGAGAGCGAATTTGCTTTGTCTAGCTCAACTCAAACTGCCATGAAAGGATTTGCGTAGGCCGGAAAATGACTCCCCATGCCGCACTGCAACGCGCCACGACATTTTCGAAATCTATTTGGAACGAATTTGTAATTTGACGATCACGGATTGAGCATCCGAACGAGATCGTGCGGGTTGGCATAATCAAGCTGGTAGCGCGCACGCTCGTCGAGCATGTCCGGGTCGAGCCGATCGGACCGCAACAGCGAGACGCGCTGTTCGCCCGCGATCCGCTCTTTTTTCAGACGCGCCAGTTCAGCCGTCAGCGCAATGATCTCCTGATCGAGCTCCTGGCGCGCATTCAGGCCGTATTTTCCGGTGTAGGCGTTGACGCCGAAATAGCCGACCATGCCCGCCGCCATCGTGTAGAGGGCGAGACCGGTCAGGAACGATTTGAGGCGGCGGCGCGAGACCATAGGTTAGTGGTCCGATTCTAACATTCGCATCCCTTCGCAGCGGCCACCTTTGCGAATGTTAGAATCAAAGGACCACTAACGAATACAGGACTCTAGTGAAGT
>Ga0307474_10001631_pt1 | contig 16188 bp, 7 predicted proteins | sample atmos_gasesECM1C_2_FD_203312 | JGI IMG/M metagenome (GOLD analysis project Ga0307474, IMG submission 203312) | Hardwood forest soil microbial communities from Morgan-Monroe State Forest, Indiana, United States - atmos_gasesECM1C_05 | ecosystem: Environmental > Terrestrial > Soil > Temperate... | reverse complement strand
CTTGAGTGTCGCGGGTTCCTTTGCGTACAGGTAGCCGGTGCGGTAGCGAAGAGAGACTCCACGGCGGCCGACGAGCTTGACGGTCAGTTTGTGGTAATCGTCGTCGGCCGGGCCCTGGGGAGAGAAGCTGAGCTGGTAAGTGGCATTACCGTCTTCGACAATGCCGGAGAGCGCCGCAGCAAAGTCTCCCGAACGCCGGACGGCGCGGCCTCCCGTTCCCGATGCCAGGTCGCGCACGGTCCCCTGGATGGGATGAAGATCCTGGCTCATGGCCGCGGTAATCCGCCCAGTTCCGGTGTCCCGTGCCGAAGTGCCTCCAGCGCCTGACCCGCTGGCAGCGGCAGCAGTGGCCATGTTGTCCTGTTGGGCCGGGGCAAGCTGCACGTTTGCATGCTGCATGTCGGCTCCCACTCCTCCGACTTCGAGTTGCGACACATCGAACGGATACACGGCAGCGTGCGCTTCGTTCATCACTTCCTGCGCGCGCAGGGCAAATGATTCCGAGAGCTTCGGGCTCTTGTCTATCCCGACCTGCTGATCCTCCCAGTCTGCCAGAACATTGTCGCTCGAGACCCAGACCACGCTCTTGTGGCCTGGGATCGACGCAAGGTGGCGTGCCACCTGGGCAAGGATGACCAGCGAAGCGCGCGTGGGATTGTCGCCCATCGTCATCAGCTGCGGGTCGACCGGCTGCTCGGCGTCGGGCTGGGCGCCGTGATTACCGTTTACTGCGTTCAGGTCGGCGGCGTTGTGCACGTAATCGAACTGCTGGCGGTTGCGCGTCTCCTCTTCCTGAGCCTGTTGGAGAGACTGTGCCGTTGGCATGAACCGTGTGAGCCGTGCGATGAGCGCCGCGTGGTCGGCAGTGACTTCGGCGAGGACGCGGAACCCGAGCCCGTTCATGGTGTAGAGGCCCACCGGCTCCTGAGCGGGCAGCGTGCCGAGGAATGCGAGCATCTGCATGCGGGCGTTCTGCATGTCGGTCCACGCAATGTGGCTCTCGTCGATCAAGAGGACGATGCTGCCTGCGGACTCCCTCGGCGCGCCTGCCGGAGCGGGGTCGGGAGCGCGGTTCGAATAATCGCGGCGCGGCTGTTCGACCGATAGGGCTGCTGGAACCCGAACGTCGCCGGACGCCGGAGGTGCACTGAAGAAGCGGATCTCCCGCTTGCTACTACCGTCGTAGACCTCGAAATCCTCCGGCTTGAGGTCGGTCACGGGATGGCCCTTTTTGTCGGTCGCGACCAAGCCGATGTCTACTAGGCGCGTGGTGACCTTGAGCGAAAACCCGGTGTCACCCTCGGCCGCGCCTGCGGGAGTATCGGGGAGTCCCTTGGCTTCGCTTAGGCTGATCTCCTTTGCGGAGGGCGGGGCCGGCGCTGTGTCGAAGGGTTGTGCTGTCGCCACCGTTGCTGGGGTGGGGTTCGGGGCCTGCGGAGCGCTTGCCGGCGGCTCGCCTTCTGGTGCAGCGGGTGAGAGAGCCGGCTGAGGCGTGGCAGCGGCGAACTCAGCGGGCGGCGGGTTGGAGGTGTGTTGCCCTGTCTGCCCCAGCTCTTCAGCTTTGCCCGCGTCAGCGACGATCCGGGCAGTCGAGCCGAGCCGGTTGTAGTCGGTGAACAATGTCTGGTTGACTAGCAGCATTGATCCCCGGGGTCCGTCGATTGTGAGCGTCGGCCACGCGCCGTTGCTGGTTGCAGCTGCGCTCGCCACCGTCGGGGCCCCAGCTTCCTCAACCGAAATAGCGAGGCTTCGGACCGGGCATACGAACCTCCGGTCACCAATAACCACTGGAGCGTACTCCACAACTGTGGCAGCGCGGGAGATGGGACTGCCCGGCTTGAGCTCTGCCTGGAGCGTGATGCGCATGACGGCTCCGTTTGCCGGGTCAATGGACATCTCGCCGTGGTAGCCGGGCGTGGTGTTGAAGGTCACCCCATCCTGGAGTGCCGGTTTGCTGGAGTAGGGAGATGCGGGCGAACTCCTGGGGCCCGCCTTGAGTACCGGCCGGTCGCTGCCGGGGATCGAGCAGCAATAGTGGACGGCGTAGTGCGACGCGGCTGGGGGTACCGAGTACCGGTATACGGCCACCACACCGGTAGGTACCCGCTCCCAGTGGTGGAATGTGGAGATCCCACCGGCGAGGTCGGTGAGGATGACGGAGAGCTCAGGTCCGAATTCGCCCCAGGTGTGCAGACCGACTTCCTGGGCGGCTTTGGAGCTAGATGAGTCCGCATCGGCGATCTCTCTTCCGTCGCGGAAGGTGACCCTGCGGCCGGTGGTTCCCACCTGGTGCAGGCCAGCGCGTACCGGCCAATCCCCTTGTTTCAGCACTTGCGGGCTGTCATCGAACCGATGAGTAGTGCGCGTGGCGAAGAAATCGGGGAGCTTAGGGACGGTCGTGACAACATATCCCCGGGCGGCGTCCAGCATGCGGCGCTGTTCGGCCGCGTCCGGAGGTGCCGTTGCGGGAACTTCAGTCGCTGGGGGATCGAGAAAGGCCGACTGGTCCGACAAGAGCTGCAGGGCCACGGCCGTTCGTGGCTGCAGCGGAAGGCGCGCGGAGATACGGTCGAGCGTGGCTGTAGTGAGCCGCTCGGAGAGCTCCATGGTGCTGATCTGGCGGGCAATATCGGCGTCTAAGCGGTGTTCCGCTATGGCGGCGGAAAGCACCTCTTCCAGCTGCGCCACCGAGGTGCGGCGCGCGGCATGCGCGGTGAGCGCCAAAACCCCCAAAGCGATCAGAATCAGCTTGCGCATGCACCAGACCCTATCATTCACGGATTGCCCGCTGCTGAATGGACGGCCGATTCGAGGCCGCGGTCTCTTGCCCACTCGATCGAGCACTGTGTTAGCCGTATGCGGAGAACCGGCCTCGACGAATCCGCTCAGTTACTCTACACATCGAAAGCTACGGCGAACAAACCGCAACGTCGATAGAGCCGAGGGGGGTCGCCCTCGAATTGCGATGGGGTTGTTATTCTTAGGCTCGTTTGCCGGAGGTCTGAAGTGAGGGAAGCAGTCATCGTTTCAGCGGTGCGGACGCCGATTGGGAAGTTTCAGGGGGCGTTGCAGCTGTTTGCGGCTCCCCGGCTAGGAGCGCTGGTGGCGCGTGAGGCGGTCCGCAGAGCGGGCGTCGACCCAACTTCGGTGGACGAAGCGATCTTCGGTTGCGTGCTGCAGGCGGGCCTGGGGCAGAATCCGGCCCGGCAAGCGGCCATTTATGGGGGTCTGCCAGCTGAATCTGCGGCACTTACGGTGAACCAGGTTTGCGGATCCGGGCTGCGTGCTGTGGCCCTGGCGGCACAGGCCGTCCAGACCGGCGATGCCGAAGTAATGGTTGCGGGGGGAATGGAGTCCATGAGCAATGCGCCATATTTGCTGCCGCAGGCGCGATCGGGGTACCGCATGGGCAACGGAACTCTGGTGGATGCCATGGTGCAGGACGGACTCTGGGAGGCGTACCGAGGCTTCCACATGGGTATCGGCGCGGAGATGATCGCCGAAAAGTACGGGATCACGCGCGAGCAACAGGACGCTTTCTCCGCCGATTCGCACCGTAAGGCCGCGCGAGCGACTGCGGAGGGTCTCTTCAAAGAGGAGATTCTGCCCGTGGAGATTCCGGCGACCAGGAAGGGCGAAGCAGCCCGCATTTTTGCAATCGACGAGGGTATCCGGCAGGACACAACGGTCGAGATTCTGGCTAAGCTGAAGCCGGCTTTCAAGGAAGGTGGTACGGTGACGGCCGGCAATGCCCCAGGAGTGAGCGACGGTGCTGCCGCTGTTGTGGTGGTGGGCGCGGAGGAGGCGCAGAGGTGCGGCCTGAAGCCGCTGGCGGCGATTCGCGCGCATGTGACGGCAGGCCGGGAGCCGGAGTGGTTCGGGCTCGCGCCCATCGATGCTGTACGCAAGCTGATGCGGAAGGCCGGCTGGAGCCTGAACAGCGTGGAGTTATTCGAGCTGAATGAAGCATTTGCGGTTCAGGCACTGGCGGTGATTCGGGATTTGGAGCTGGATCCGGCGAAGGTGAATGTGCACGGCGGAGCGGTGGCCCTTGGCCACCCCATCGGCGCCAGCGGTGCGGCGGTGCTGGTGAAGCTGCTTTCGGCCATGGCGCAGCAGGGCAAGACCCGGGGTGTAGCGGCGCTCTGCCTGGGGGGCGGCAATGCCGTTGCGATGGCGGTGGAACGGCTCTAGCCGCGCCTCAAACGGACGGGGGGTTTGCATGACGGAAAGTGTCCGGAAACGAACAGTCGATTTTGCCAGCGGTCATGCTGATTTCCCCCGTGGCGGCACCCCTTCCCCTTTATCCCAAAGGAAACACGCCGGATAGGGAGGCGAACCCTTTGGCATGGGAAGTGCAAGTACCCGCGCGCAATGGATATCGCGCGCCCTGACATCAAGCTAAAGAAGCGCCGCCAGCTGTACATCTGGGTTGGCGTCGCAGTTGTGGTCCTCGTAGCAGCCGGATTCGGCGTATCGCGGCTCAAGCCGGCATCACCGACGGTGGACGCCTCCGCTGTGTGGCCGGACACCGTAAAACGCGGCAACATTATTCGCCAAGTTCGCGGATCGACGGGCACCCTGATTCCTCGGGAGGACAGCATCCAGCTGATCCCCGCGCAGACCGATGCTACGGTGGTGCGTATTCGCGCGCTGCCGGGCACAATCGTGACGCCGGACACCATCCTGCTCGACCTTTCCGATCCTGAGCTGGACCAGAAACTGCTCAACGCCAAACTGGCACAACAGCAGGCTGAAGCTGACTACAAGGCCCTGGAAGCGCAACTGCAAAGCACGCTGATGGACAAGAAGATTATCGCTGCGCAGGTCAACGCCGACTACACGTCGGACCAGCTTCAGGCTCAGACCGATAAGCAGCTTCTCGATCTTGGCGTGATGGCGGGCGTCGCCTACAACAAGTCGAAGAACACAGCCGACCAGCTAGCCTCGCAGCATAAGCTCAGTCTCGAACAACTCGAAGTCAACGAGAACAACATCAAGGTTCAGCTCGCCTCGGGACAGTCGAAGATCGACCAGGCGAAGACACTGGTGGATCTCTACCAAAAGCAGACGGCGGCGCTGGAAGTGCGGGCTGGAATCTCCGGAGAGGTAGCTGCCCTACCCACTCCCATGCAGGTGGGCACGCACGTGGCCGCGGGAACACCGGTGGCCGAGGTGATCCAGCTGGACAAGCTGAAGGCCGGGCTGCAGATCGCCGAGACACAGGCGCACGATATCCAGATCGGCCAGCCGGCCACGATCGACACCCACAACGGCATCGTTCCGGGACATGTTTCGCGCATTGATCCCACCGTATTGAACGGAACGCGCACCGTTGACGTACAGCTGGATGGGCCGTTGCCTCCGGGCGCAGTGCCGAACCTGAGCGTGGACGGAACCATCGACCTGGAGCACCTGAACGATGTGCTCTACGTGGGCCGCCCGGCGCTGGGGAACGAGAACTCCACGCTGAGCCTGTTCAAAGAAGAGCCCGATCACAAGGGGGCTGTCCGCGTGCCGGTGAAGGTGGGCAAGGCTTCAGTGCAGTACATCACGGTGCTGGACGGGTTGAGGGAAGGCGACACGGTGATTCTGTCGGACATGTCGCGGTACGACGGGGTGGATCGCATCCGGCTGGAATAGATTGCTGAGCAATCAAGTGGGATCGTGAGACGCAATTTGAAGGAGAGGGGACGATGGCGCAGGCGATTGCTACAGCCCGGCACATGACCGCAGCTACTGCAGCTGGCGGGCCGATCCTGGCTGACCGCATCGTCTCCATCGACCTCATGCGCGGCGTGGCGCTGGCGCTGATGGCCGTCGACCATTTGCGCGATTTTCTCACCAATATTCCTGTCGAGCCCGAGGATGTGGCCCACACGTGGCCGGCGTTGTTCTTCACGCGCTGGATTACGCATTTTTGCGCGCCCTTGATTTTCTTTCTTGCCGGGACGGGCGCTTATCTCTATCGACTGCGGACAGGATCGGCGGCTACGGCATCGCGATTCCTGTTTACGCGTGGATTGTGGCTCGTGCTCCTCGAGCTCACCATCATTGAGTACGCCTGGACTTTCGTATTCTGGCGCATGGGAGGCGTGATCTGGTCGCTGGGTTGCTCGATGATTTTGCTGGCGATTTTGGTGCGGCTGCCGGATAAAGTGACGCTGGCGATAGGGGCCGCGATCGTGGTGCTGCACGATCTGTTCGACGCCGTGAAGCCCGCGCAACTGGGCCGCTTCGACTGGCTTTGGTCCGCTCTGCACCGCAAGGGCGTAGTGCCCCATACGCATTTCTTCGTGCTCTTCCCGCTGCTGCCGCTGGCGGGCGTGATGATGCTGGGCTATGTCTTCGGCAAGCTGTTTGAAAAGCCGGTTGCGGTGCGCTCGCGCATCACGCTGTGGATCGGGATCGCGGCTTCTGCGGCGTTCGTGGTGCTGCGCGCGTTCAATGCGTATGGCAATCCAACCGCCGGGGTGGCGCGCAATTCGCCCGGCGAGTGGCACGTGCAAGGTTCGTTTGTGATGAGCGTGGTGAGTTTTCTCGATACCGAGAAGTATCCCGCCTCGCTGCAGTACCTGCTGATGACGCTGGGGCCGTCCTTGATTGCGCTCGCCCTTGTCGACCGCATGGGCGGTTCCCGGATGTTCCAGATAATGAGCAAGCCGATCGTAGTGTTCGGGCGCGTGCCGTTGCTGTTTTACGTGCTCCATCTCTACCTCATCCATTTTGCGGCCATTCTGCTCGCCTATCTCTATCACCAGCCGGTGGGCTGGCTGTGGAAGGGAAGCTTCTGGATGAACGAGGTCCCGTCGGAGTATGGACACGGTCTCGGAATGGTGTACGCGATGTGGGCGGTATTGCTCGTGGGTTTGTATTTTCCGTGCGCGTGGTTCGCCGAGTACCGGCACCGCCACAAGACGCAGTGGTGGTTGAGCTACTTCTAAGCTGCGCTCACACGCAGATCGGGCCGAGGCACGGGGAGTCGGCGAACAGGCAGCAACGAATTCAGATCACAGAGGAGATGGAAACGAGATGAATGACAAGCTCATTGACATTGAGGACCTGACCAAAGTCTTCTACACGGACGAAGTGGAGACCCATGCGCTTTCCGGCATTCACCTGACGATCTCGCGGGGTGAATACGTGGCTATGTCGGGCCCGTCGGGCTGCGGCAAATCAACGCTGCTCTCGATCCTCGGACTGTTGGATACGCCCACCGGCGGCAAGTACCTGCTCAACAACAAGCCGGTGGAGAACCTGAGCTTCAGCGAGCGCTCGCGCATTCGCAATCAGGAAATCGGCTTTATCTTTCAGAGCTTCAACCTGATTGGCGATCTCACGGTGGAAGAGAACGTCGAGTTGCCATTGACCTATCGTGCCGGCATGCCGTCGGCCGAGCGCAAGAAGCGCGTGAAGGAAGCACTGGAGCGCGTGAACATGGCGCACCGCATGCGGCATTACCCGGCGCAGCTCTCCGGCGGTCAGCAGCAACGTGTTGCCGTTGCGCGTGCCCTGGCCGGCTCGCCTTCGATCCTGCTGGCCGACGAACCTACCGGCAACCTGGACTCGAAGAACGGCGAGGCCGTGATGCACCTGCTGGCCGATCTGCACCGTGAGGGATCGACAATCTGCATGGTGACTCACGATCCGCGTTTTGCCAAGCATGCCGAGCGCGAAGTGCACCTGTTCGATGGCAAGGTTGTTTCGGAACAGGAACTGCAGAAGCTGACCGCGGAAGTGGAGGCGTAGGGAGCTCTCGCTCTCTCTCCGCGGTTCTGCAAGGCAAGCTCTTCGGCGTGAAGCTCATGGACACGGCGGCGCCGGGCGCCGCATCGCCTGTCCCGGTGGGGGCGAAGGCGTCGGCGAGATTCCGCCCTACGATAGGACGCTTCACGAATGGAGCCGGGCGAGGTTTGCGGACATTCGATTGAGCGGCATACGGAGTAGCTGGCAGGAATGATTCCCGCACGCCGTGCGGCAGCGATTGAGCCGATGCAAGCTCTCTGCACGGCATAGGAGGTCCGGGTTCCATGCACACGTTTGTCCAGGATTTGCGTTACGCGCTTCGGCAACTGCGCAAATCTCCTGGCTTCGCTGTTACCGCGATTATCACGCTCGCGCTCGGCATCGGAGCCAATACGGCGATCTTTACTCTCGTCAAAGGCATCCTTTTGCGTTCGTTGCCTGTCGCTGATCCCGCACAGCTTTACCGCATCGGGGACACTGACAACTGCTGCGTGAACGGCGGTTTTGTCGAGCGCAACGGCGACTTCGACATCTTCTCCTATGATCTCTATCGGCACCTGAAGGATTCGGCGCCGGAGTTCGAGCAACTGGCGGCGGTGCAGGCCGGGCTGCAGCGCTTCAGCGTGCGGCGCGGTGAAGAGCGAGGGCGCGAACTGCGCGGCGAGTGGGTCTCAGGGAACTACTTCTCGACCCTGGGCCTCGGCTCATCGCTGGGGCGGGTGCTGAGCGACAGCGACGATCGGGAAGGAACGCCTCCGGTTGTGGTGCTCAACTATCATGCGTGGCAAAACGAGTTCGGCGCAGATCCTTCGGTCATAGGCTCGCCGATTTCGATTCAGGCGCGCCTGTTCACGGTAATCGGAGTCGCTCCTGCCGGCTTCTTCGGCGATCGCGTGACCGACACACCGGCCGATTTCTGGATGCCGCTCTCCACCGAGCCCTATGTGCATGACGGGCCCAGTGCGATTCTGCACCATGCGGACTCGAATTGGCTCTATCCGCTGGGCCGCGTGCGTCCGGGCACCAATATTGCTGCGCTGCAAGCGATACTCACTGCGGCGCTGCGGCAATGGCTTTTTACGCGCGACGCCTACACCAGGCAGGGCGGCTCGAAGATCATACCCAAGCAGTACGTGGTGATTGTTCCGGGCGGCGGGGGCATTCAGAATCTGCAGCAGGAGACGGGCAGAGGCCTGAAGATGCTGATGATTCTGTCTTCCGTGGTGCTGCTGATCGCGTGTGCCAACATTGCCAATCTGCTGCTGGCCCGCAGCACCGCGCGGCGCGCAGAGACGGCGGTGCGGATGGCGATGGGCGCGGGGCGGAAGCGTGTCATCCGCCAGGCCCTGACGGAGTCAATGCTGTTGAGCTGCTTGGGCGGTCTCGCGGGCCTCGCTATTGCGTATGCCGGTTCGCGTACGATTCTCGCACTGGCGTTTCCTGACGCGCCCAACCTGCCTGTCAGCGCCAACCCATCTTTGATGGTCCTCGCCTTTGCCTTTGCGGTTTCCCTGGTCACGGGGCTTCTCTTCGGCCTTGCCCCAGCGTGGCTTTCCCTGCAGGCGCAACCGGCTGAAGTTCTGCGCGGTGTCAATCGCGCAACCAGGGATCATTCCGGTATCTCGCAGAAGGCGCTGGTGGTGTTGCAGGCGGCTCTTTCGGTAGTGTTGTTGGCCGGCGCGATTCTCATGACGCGATCTCTGGCTAACCTCGAAAACCAGAACTTCGGCGTCCAAACCAGCAACAGGTTTGTGATGCACTTCGACCCGGGGGGAGCGGGATACACGGTGGAGCGATTGCAGGGTCTCTACCGCGAGATCGAGGCGCGATTCTCGAGTCTGCCAGGTGCGGCGCACGTGGCGTTGGCGCTCTACAGCCCCCTCGAAGGCGACAACTGGGGTGAATGCGTGATGCCGCAGGGTCACCCGACACCGAGCGCGGAGGAGCCGTGCGGCTCGACCTGGGACCGCGTGAGTCCTCAATTTCTTCAGTCGATCGGCGTGCCTATGGTGCGTGGCCGTGATCTCAGCGACGACGACACCGCGACTTCGCAACAGGTTGCCGTGGTCAATGAGACATTCGTAAAGCACTTCTATCCCAACGAAGATCCCATCGGAAGGCATTTTGGCATCGACGAGCCAAAGCACTCGGGGGCTTTCGAAATTGTGGGAATCTTCCGCGATTTCAAGATGAACAATCCGCGCGAGCCGGTGAGGCCGGTCTATCTACGTCCCATGAGCCAGCAATTCAAGGAGTTTGCGCCACCTTTCGACGGAGGCGAAACGCAATCGATGTTCGCCGGCTCGATACTGATCGATTTCAAATCGCCGCAGCAGAACGTCGACGAATTGCTCCGCCGGACGCTGGCATCGGTCGATCCGAATCTGACGGTTGTCGATTTGCAGACCTTCGACCGGCAGGTCAATGACAACTTCACGCAGGATCGCCTTCTGGCGCGGCTCACCAGCCTGTTTGGCGTGCTGGCACTGATCCTCGCATCCGTGGGCCTCTACGGCGTCATGTCGTATTTGGTGGTCCGGCGCACCGGGGAGATTGGTATTCGAATGGCGTTGGGCGCGACACGAACCAACGTGATGGGAATCGTGCTGCGGGGAGCCGGTTTGCAGCTTGGTATTGGGTTGGCAATCGGTATCGTCGGAGCATTGCTGGCCGGACATCTGATGGGAAGCCAGCTGTACGGGGTCAGCTCTTACGATCTTGCTGCGCTCGCCGGCGCAACTGTGGTGCTCGCTCTCTGTGCTACTTTGGCAGGTTTGCTACCGGCGCGCCGCGCAGCCTCCATCGAGCCCATGAAAGCACTCAGGACGGAATAGGAGGTCACGATGAACTCGCTGCTATCCGATCTTCGCTTCGTGCTTCGTCAGCTGCGACGGTCGCAGGGCTTCGCATGCATGGCGTTGCTCACGCTGGGGCTGGGTGTGGGGGCGGTTGCAGCGGTGTATAGCGTGGTTCAGAGCGTTCTGCTCGCCCCTCTGCCGTACGTGGATCCGGGCCGGCTGGTCGGCCTTGCGTTCACCTTCCCGCATGAAAGGCCCAACGCGGAACAGACCGGCGCGTCGGCGGATTTTCTTCGCGAGAATATGCAGGAGTTCAGTGCGCTCGCGGTAATGGACGACAACGGGCCGGCCATCAACCTGTCGTTGGACGGAGGCCATGCGGTGCAGATTACCTCCCTGCGTGTCTCAGAAGGCTACTTCCGGACGCTCGGAGCGATGCCGGCGCTGGGCCGTACCTTTATTTCGGATGAAGATCGGCCGGGAGGCGGAAGGGCGGCGGTATTAAGCCACAACCTCTGGGCCGGCGTCTTCGGCAGCGATCCCTCGATTATTGGACGCGCCATTCGCATCAACCAGGAGGCCTTCACGGTGGTCGGGGTGATGCCTGCGAGCTTCGCTGCCACGACTGAGACGTCGCAAGGAGTCTTTGGCTCGCCTGATATTTGGGAGCCTCTGCAACTGAGCCCCAAGGATCCCGGATACGACGGCGACAACTATCAGATGATTGCGAGGCTTCGCCCTGGAGTCTCCATGGAGCAGGTCAAACAGCATCTGACAGCCCTGTTGCCGGCTTTTTATCAGAAGTTTCCCGGTTTCAAAAAGTGGATTGACAGCGGACATCAAGTGAACGAGTTCCGCGCCTGGCCACTGCAGGATGTTCTTGTCAGCCAGGTGCGTCGCAGCCTGCTCATGGTGATGGCGGCGGTTGCGGCCGTGCTGCTGCTCGCATGCCTCAACCTTGCAGGATTGATTCAAGCCCGCTCGATGGGGCGGACGCGCGAGTTCGCACTGCGCTCGGCCTTGGGGGCGAAACGTTCCCAGGTGATCCGCCTGCTCGCGTGCGAAGGCGCCCTTCTCGCAATTGGAGGCGGAATGATTGGCGTCGTCGTGGCCCGTACGGCAACCGGTTTTCTGCTGCGCGCCGCGCCCATCGCATTGCCCGCCATACACGGGGAAGAGCACCTGGGACTGCTGTCTCTCGTGGTGCTTGGCGTCGTGCTTGTGGTTACCTGCATTGTGTCTCTGGTGCCGGCGCTGATGATAGTACGCAGGGGAAGAGCGGTGCCGAGTCTGGGGAGCCAGTCGATCGGCGAAACCGTGTCGCAGGCCCGAATCTCGCGAGCATTGATCGTTGCGCAGGTGGGCCTCTCGATGGTCCTTCTGGGTACGGCATCGCAGCTGCTGGGTACATTCCTCAAATTGAGCACGCTGTCGTCCGGAGTCGACCCGAAGGAGCTTTCGGTGTTCCAGGTATCGCTCAAGGGCGATCCCTACGCCGACACCCGCCACACAACGCAGTTTGTCAATACGGTACTTGAAGATCTCCGGCACCAGCCCGGTGTTGACAGCGCTGCGGCCATCAACGGACTGCCGATGGACCGCGGGCTCAATATCGGCGGCTATCCCGCGAACAACCGCGACCTCAGTCGCGTAGTCGAGTTCCGCACTGTCACGCCCGGCTACTTTCGCTCCATGGGCATTCCGATCCTGGAAGGCAGAGACATCGAGGAGTCCGACCGCGCCGGCGCAGACCCGGTGATCTTGATCGGAGCCGCCACAGCGCGCCGTTATTGGCCAAGCCGCTCGCCTATCGGCGAGTCGTTCCGCGTTGGCGGCGAAAAGAATTGGCGGATCATCGGCGTTGTCGCGGACGTTAAGAACCACTCCCTTCTCGACGGCGAAGATGTGGTGCTCTACGCGCCGATGACACAGTTGTCCGATGAGTTCACGGGCATGATTAACAATTGGTATCCGACCACATTCGCAATCCGTGTTGCGGCCAATGTGAATCTGGCGGCGGCAGCGCAGCGTGCGGTCAATGATGCGGACGCGCAGATTCCCATTGCCCGTTTCAGCACCATGCAGGCTGTGATCGACTCAACAATCCGGGAGCCGCGCTTCTTCTCGCTCCTCGCGTCGGGCTTCTCGGTATTTGCCCTTGCGCTTACGGCCATTGGCCTGTTCGGTCTGCTCAGCTACCAGGTTGCGCAGCGGACCCGCGAAATTGGGACGCGAATGGCGCTGGGCGCCGATCGCGCCAGTGTGCTGCGCATGTTTCTGCGCCGTGGATTGTTCCTGGCGTTAGCAGGTGTAGCGCTCGGGCTGGCCGCCGTGTGGCTCGTACACCCGGCCGTCCAGCATTTGCTTGCCGATACCGGCATCGACGTGACCCGAGGCGCGAGAAACGTGATTATGAACACTACGCTTGCGGCAACTCTGGCGGCGCTTGCCATGGTGGCTTCGGCGTTGGCTGCAAGCTGGCTTCCCGCACGGCGCGCCGCATCCGTTGAGCCCATGCAAGCTTTGCGCACAGAATAAGAGAGGATGTAATGAGCTCGCTGCTTCAAGATCTCCGTTATGCGTTGCGCCAGTTGCGCAAATCACCGGGATTCACCATCACCGTGGTGCTTACTCTGGCTCTCGGCATTGGTGCCAATGCATCCATCTTTACGCTCTTCGACCAGGTGCTGCTGCGCATGCTGCCAGTTGAAAAGCCTAAGGAGCTAGTGCGCTTTGAATGGAGCGGCGGCTTCTCGGGGTCCATGAGCAGTTTCGGCGGGGAAAGCGACGAGCGCCACAATATCTTCTCGTATCCCATGTACCAGGATCTGCGCAGCCAGAACCAGGTCTTCCAGGGCATCCTCGCATCGGAGGAAGCGAACCTCGGTATCTCCTGGCGCAACCAGGCAGAGGACCGCAATGCGGAGGTGGTCAGCGGCAACTATTTCCAACTGCTGGGCCTCAAGCCATTCGCCGGCCGCCTCTTTACTGAGCAGGATGAGACCGGCAAGAATGCAAACCCCGTTGCCGTCCTCAGCTACGACTACTGGAGAACGCGCTTCGCGGCATCGCGCGATGTGATTGGCCAGACAGTGTTGGTCAACGGGCATTCCTTCACCGTTGTGGGTGTGGCCCCCAATCACTTCGACTCCGCGATCGGCGGCTACAAGCCCAGCATCTTCGTCCCGGTCACGATGGTTGAGGCTGCGATTCCGTGGAGAGGGCCGCTCGACGACCTCAAGAATCACAAGTCGGCCTGGCTCGTGCTGGTTGCCCGACTCAAGTCGGGTGTAACGGCCGCGCAGGCCCAAGCCAGCCTTGCGCCGCTGTGGCACTCACTGCGAGAGAACGAATTCGCCCTCTACAAATCCAAGTCGGACCGCTTCAGGAAGAACTTCATCGAGAGCTCCCATCTCAAGGTCGTCGACGATTCCAAAGGCTTCAATCCCAATCGCAGCGACCTTCAAAAACCGCTCGTGATCCTGTTCAGCATGACCGGACTGCTCGTGGCCATGTGCGCCATCAACGTCGCCACCCTGCTTCTTCTCCGCGCCTCGGCTCGTGCCCGCGAGATGTCGATGCGCTACGCTCTCGGTGCGCGCAGAGGCCGCATCGTGTCGCAGTTGTTTGTTGAAGGCGGCATGCTGGGAGCTGCGGGTGCTATCGCCGGGCTGGCGCTGGCGCCGCTCGTCTCCCGTGTTCTTGTACGCCTGATGACGAGCGCCGATCCGGGAACCGAGCCATATTCCTCTTCTCTCGATGGCAGAGTTCTGCTCTTCACGCTCAGCTTGTCGCTGGTCGCCAGCATCCTGTTCAGTATTGCCCCGGTGGTTCACTTCATGCGACCCGACCTGACGAATGCACTGCGCCAGGGCGCTGGAACTGCGTCAAAGAGTTCGCAGCGGTTCCGCAAGTTCTCGGTGGGACTGCAGATCGCATTGAGCGTCATGCTCCTCAGCGGCGCTGGGCTGTTCGTTCGCACCCTCGACAACCTACGCGCGCAGCAACTCGGGTTCGAAACCGGCCATCTTGTCACGTTCGGTCTCGACCCCACCAACTCTGGCTATGGCGAAGATCGGACGCCACAAATCATCACCGACGCACTCCAAGTGTTGAGCCGGATTCCCGGCGTGACCGCAGTTGCCGGCACCACCGATCCTGAAATCGCTGGGAACAACGCAGGCTCGAATTACAGTATTCAGGGATACAAGCCCGGCGACGACGAGCGCATGACCTTCGAACAATCGCGTGTCACGCCGGGATACTTCACGACCTTGCGCCAGGCCTTATTGGCCGGGAGGGAAATCACAGCGGCCGACACAAATGGCCAGCCCAAGGTTGCCGTCGTGAATCTCGCCTTCGCCAAGCGATTCTTCGGATCGCCGCAAAACGCGATCGGCCGTCTGATCCAGGAGGGTGCCAGCGATCATCCGAACTACGACATCACCATCGTGGGAGTGGTGGGCGACATCAAGCATTCCGATCTGCGCACAACGCTGGGTCCCGCGGTCTACGAACCCTATTTTCAATCCAAGCATCCGAACGGTGTGGTGATGTACCTTCGCACCTTCGGACCGCCGGAGAGCATTGAAGGCGGAATCCGCGGGACGATCCATCAGCTCGACTCGACCCTCGTGGTCGACGGACTCCGCACCATGAAGGAGCAGGTGGACCGCAGTGCGTCCGATGAGCGCGCTCTCGCTTTTCTCGCCATCGGCTTCTCCGCGCTGGCCATGCTCCTCGCTGCGGTCGGATTGTACGGTGTCCTGGGGTACTCCGCAGAGCAGCGGACCCGGGAAATCGGCGTGCGCCTCGCCCTCGGGGCACAGCGCTCGACTGTGGTTCTCCTCATCTCCCGCGAGATGCTGATTATCGCGACCATCGCCACCCTCATCGCCCTGCCCACCGCCGGGGCGATCGCGCAGGTCTTCCGCAGCCAGCTCTACGGGGTCACATCGTTTGACCCTCTCACGTTGGGATCCGCAGTGGTGCTGACCGCGGCCATGGTTGCCCTTGCCGCAGCGCTGCCAGCTCGCCGCGCTGCGAGTGTACAACCGATGAATGCCTTGCGAACGGAATGAGTGGATAGATCGAAGCAACAGGGTCTGCGACTGAAGATAGGGCGAAAGGGAAAGAGAGGTCCGGATGTACCGACAGAATCTTCGCTACGCGTTGCGCATGTTGCGCAAGAATCCGGGCCTGACCGCGACTGTGGTCTTCACGCTCGCGCTCGGCATCGGCGCAACTACGGCCATCTACACGGTGGTCTACGGCACTCTCATTGCGCCCATGCCGTATCCCAATCCGGATCAGCTGGTGATGGTCTGGTCGACAATTCACGGCCAGCGTAACGGCGCATCGTCGGCCGGCGACTTCCTCGATTGGGTGGAGCAAAACAAGTCCTTTCAAGGTCTGAAGGCATTCAGTGGAACGAGCTTCAACCTGGGCGGCAAACAGGAGCCCGAGATGGTGCCGGCTTCGATGGCCACACCCGGTATGTACAGCATGATCGGCAATCGCTTCTTCCTGGGACGCGACTTTCTTCCCGAAGAAGGGATCCTCGGCAAAGAGCACGAAGCAATCCTGATGAACAAGTTGTGGAGAAGGCTGGGAGCGGATCCGAAGATCGTCGGCAAGCAGATCA
>Ga0307474_10001629_pt1 | contig 16207 bp, 11 predicted proteins | sample atmos_gasesECM1C_2_FD_203312 | JGI IMG/M metagenome (GOLD analysis project Ga0307474, IMG submission 203312) | Hardwood forest soil microbial communities from Morgan-Monroe State Forest, Indiana, United States - atmos_gasesECM1C_05 | ecosystem: Environmental > Terrestrial > Soil > Temperate... | reverse complement strand
GCGGAGACGGATAGAGCAGGGAAGTCGTTAGTTTAAAAGTGGGTTAGCGAGAAATTGCTTGCCATGAATGGTTCCGTCACAATTCGCCTGCCGGAACTCGGGATTACCGAGGAGCAGGAGCATACCGTTGAACCGTCCGTCTCCGAAAACCAAGTTTCGGACGAGGCCTTGATCGCCGAAGTTTGCCTTGGCAGCAGGGAAGCGCTTGCGACCCTGTTTCGTCGCCACGCACGTCTCGTACGCAGAGTAGCGTTGCGAGTCCTGAAGGACGCATCCGAGGCGGATGACCTTGTTCAAGACGTCTTCCTGCTGATTCATCACCTCTGCAGAACCTTCGATCGATCCAAGAGCCCCGCACAATTCTGGATTCTGCAGATGGCCCATCGACGTGCCATCTCACGTCGCCGTTATCTCAATTCCCGCCACTTCTATACGCAACTGGAACTTGACGAGCAATCATTCCAGGTCTCGGAACTCCGATCCGGGCATTCCGACGATCCAATTGACTCAATCTTGGCTGAATTGGATTTGCAAAAGATGTTCGGAACCCTATCGGAAGACCAGCAGAAGACTCTTCGGCTGCACTTCATCGAAGGCTATTCGCTGGATGAGACCGCGAAAATGCTTGGACAGACCAAGGGCAACGTCCGTCACCATTCCTTCCGAGGATTGGAACGGCTGCGTAAACAGATTTTTGCTAGCAAATTGCCGGGCACGAGAGCAGTATGATACAAGGTTTGCCCAAGCCAGGAGCAGGGGCGTTGCCTCAAAGCGGACCCCATGACGAATTCCTAGAGCTCTGCGCTGCTTCGACCTCCGGCGATCTAACCGACGACGAGCAGAAACGGCTACAGGAGCATCTTGCCGTCTGTGCGTCTTGCCGGGAAGCCCTTCGCCAGTACGAATCCATAATCAGTAATGTAATTCCCGTCATCGCCGCCGGCGAGGCACCTGAACACGTGCAACCAGCCGAGACTTGGTCCCAGGATCAGCAAGAACAAGCCGAAAAGGCATTGTTTGACCGACTAGCAAGGGAAGGGAAGCATCCACCCGAAGAAAACGGAAAAAGGAATGGTTCGTCGATCTTCCCCCATCGCATCCTCCCGTTCTCCAGTGACTCCACGTGGCGGAATGTGTGGATGCTGTATGCCGCCGGAATCCTTCTTTTCTGCGCGCTCAGTTTCTTCGCCTACCGCGTTGGAATGCATCGAGCGACTGACGTCGCCAAACGTCCCCAGCCACAAGCGACCAAGCAGGAGGCCGTTCCCGCCCAGGCTTCGCTTGAAGAGCAGTTGAGTGACGCCGGCCATGACCATGTCGTTGTCAACGGAGAAATCGCTCAACGCGACAAAATGATCGCGGATCTTCGTAGGCAACTGACGCGACAGTCCGTGGAAATAAAAGAAATGAAGGCAGCGCAAAATCAGCTTGAGAGCAAGCTGCGCGCGGGTGATACAAGCAGACAAGATCTCAGTCAGGAAAAAAACGAGCTGACTGAAAAGATGGAATCTGCGCAGAGCAACTCCCGCTCACTGCAGGAAAAACTGGACTCGCTCGCCCAGCAGTCAGATCAGGATGCAGCCCGTGCCAAGACATCTGAGGCCAAGGTCAGCGACCTCACCCATGAGCTTCAAGAGCAGCAAGGTGCGCTCGACCAACGAGACGAACTCCTGGCCCACGACCGGGATATCCGCGAACTGATGGGAGCCCGCGACCTGTATATCGCGGAAATTTATGACGTGGCTGGTACCGGCGAAACCAAAAAACCGTATGGTCGCGTTTTTTATACGCGAGGCAAGTCGCTGATTTTCTACGCCTACGATCTCGACCAACAGACAGAACTAAAACGCGTGAGCACCTTCCAGGCTTGGGGCCGGCGCGGACCAGACCGGCAGCAAGCCGTAAACTTGGGCGTTTTCTACGAGGACAACGCCACGAAAAAGCGCTGGATTCTAAAATGTGATGACCCGAAAACACTGGGGCAGATCGACGCGGTATTCGTGACAGTCGAGCCTAACGGCGGCAGTCATAAGCCCAGTAGCAAACCTCTTCTCTTCGCCTATTTGAAGGTAAACCCCAACCACCCGTAGTAGTCCTGTGTCCGGTATACCGGCCAATCCCATCATCCTGTCCGTCCTAAAATTAAATCGAAGACTCGTGGTGTCGGTCGCGGATCTTCCCGCGAATTAACGGATGGAGTGGCGGAAAATCCGTTGCTCGCTGGAGAGCCCAAATGCGCTTCCCCCGTTTTGTTCCGTTTCTTGTTTGCATAACGCTGAACATGTTCTCCCTGTTCGCGCAGTCCCCCAACGGGAACATAAACGGCCTGGTCTCTGATCCTGCCAGTGCGGCGGTCGTTGGGGCGGAGGTGTTGGCGGTGAACGATGTCACCAGAGTGCAATACCCGACCAAAACCAACAGTGAAGGCATTTACGTTTTGCCGAACTTGCCACCCGGCCCTTACCGCGTCCAGGTCTCCAAGATTGGATTCAAGACGCTGGTCAAGCCTGACATCACATTGAACGTTCAGGACTCGCTGTCAATTAACTTCACTCTCGTGGTTGGCGCGTTCCACGAGATCGTGACTGTGCGAGGCGGAGCACCGCTCGTGAATACGGAAAATGCGACGGTGAGCACGGTTGTCGATCGGCAGTTCGCTGAAAACCTGCCGTTGAATGGGAGGAGTTTCCAGGCCTTGATCCAACTCACGCCAGGAGTGGTTCTAACGGCGACTAACTACTCGGACAACGGACAATTCAGCATCAACGGCCAGCGAGCCGCCTCGAATTACTGGATGGTGGATGGCGTGGGCGCAAACATCGGAATTGGTGTGAGCTCAACCGGAAGCCTTGGAAACGGCCTGGGAGGAGCGACTGGATCATTCAGTGCCGTGGGAGGGACGAACAGCTTGGTCTCTGTTGACGCGATGCAGGAGTTCCGAATCCAGACGTCTACCTACGCCCCGGAATTTGGGCGTGCTCCCGGTGGTCAGATCTCTATCGTTACGCGCTCCGGGACGAACCAGTTCCATGGCACGGTGTTTGATTATCTTCGCAACGGCATGTTTGACGCCAACAACTGGTTTGCAGATCGGGCGGACTTGCCTAAGCCAGAAGAGCGGCAGAACGATTTTGGTGGAACTTTCGACGGTCCCATTGTTAAGGATAGAACTTTTTTCTTCTTTTCCTACGAGGGCCTTAGGCTGCGGCTGCCGGATACGACAATCAGCACAGTTCCTTGCGACAGTCATTGTGCGGCCGCCGGGGATGTGCGCGCCGCCGCAACATCTTCGATACAGGCGTATCTTGATGCGTATCCGTTACCAAACGGGCCGGAAATACTGACGCCTTGCAATCCTGCAGCCGATCCCACGTGTCTGCCTTCTGGCACCAAACCAACCGGATCGGCTCAGTTCAATGCCAGTTATTCCAATCCAGCTGCATTGGACGCTTACAGCATCAGGATTGATCACAAATTGAGCAGTAACGTGAATCTTTTCGGCCGGTATAACTATTCGCCTTCGGGTCTGGACGGACGTGGCAATGGGAATTCCTCGTTAAACACGATTCAATCGACAAAAATCACCACCCAGACGGCAACTGCGGGAGCAGATTGGGTTCTGTCCTCGATCTCTACGAATGAGCTTCGCTTCAACTACAGCAAAACAACCGCTTCTGGTCGGTTTACTGAGGATCAATTTGGAGGGGCGAGGCCCCTGGCATCCTTGCCATTTCCAGATTCCTTCACGTCTCAAAACGGCTTCCTGCAATTCGCGATCCTCGGCCTAAAACAGGAAAATCTCCAGGTCGGGCGAATCGGCGACAACGTGCAACGACAAATTAACATTGTTGACGGTTTTGCAACCCAACGTCAGTCACATAGTTTGAAGTTCGGGGTGGACCTCAGACGATTGACGCCCGCGTTGGGGCCACAGGCATATCGACAAGATGCATTGTTCCGAAACGTGTCGTTGGCCGGAACCGGCACCCCTCTGGATAGTTTGACCGAATCCAACGTGGGCGCAGATTTTCTCTTTCGAAACCTAGGTTTGTATGCCCAAGACACGTGGCGACTCCACCCGCGTCTCATGCTTACCTACGGGCTAAGATGGGATGTTGACTTTACGCCCAAGTCGACCGCGGGGCCCCACTTTTCAGCCGTCACCGGATTCAATCTCAACAACCTTTCGCAGTTGGCCTTGGCACCTGCCGGAACTCCGCCGTATAAGACAAGCTATTCGAATCTGGCGCCGCGGCTCGGGTTGGCATACCAGATCTTTGACAGCCAAGAATGGCAATCGGTCATCCGAGGAGGAGTCGGTGTCTTCTACGATCTAGCGACATCGGAAATGGGAAATCAAATCTCACTCGGAGCCTATCCATTCGGTGGAACCAACGGGCCCAATTTCGGTGGGACTTACCCGCTAGGACCTTCTGCGGCTGCGCCACCTGCAATCACTGTCCCTACAGCAACCAGCGGACTCTTGTTCTCCATCGATCCAGACTTGAAATTGCCCTACACGCTGGAGTGGAATATTGCGTTCGAGCAATCATTGGGCAAGGAACAGACGCTCTCTGCATCCTACGTTGGGGCCAAGGGGAGTCGATTGTTGCAGTCCGCCCAAGTGCAGACGCCAGCCTTTGCGTTCGCCCAACTCGTGACAAACGCAGGCACGTCGGATTACGACGCTCTTCAGTTGCAATTCAGGCGTCGATTGTCGCGAGGTCTTCAGATGCTTGCTTCCTATACTTGGGCGCACTCGATCGACAATGGTTCCGCCGGGTCGCCGACCGTAGCTTCCAACGAACTTGTCCCTGGGTCGATTGCGGCGAATCGAGGACCGTCGGACTTCGACATTCGGAATGCTCTTTCCATGGGCCTGACCTACGATCTTCCGGCATTGAAGACCAAGACCATCGCGACGGCTGAGGTATTCCGTAATTGGTCGATCGAGACGCTTCTCATTGCGAACTCCGCTCCTCCCGTTGATGTTTCAGACCAGGACTTCTTCCAACTGAGTGGCGGGGTTTCTGCAGACGTGCGTCCAGATAGGGTTCCCGGCCAAGCCCCTTATCTATACGGTTCCCAGTGTATTTCGGTATTCGGAATGCCTTGCCCGGACGGCAAAGGGTTCAACCCAAATGCATTCACGGACCCGCCGTTCGGTCCCAATACATTTATTCCGCTTCGCCAGGGGAATACGCCAAGGAACTTCTTAAGAGGTTTCGGCGCCATGCAGTGGGACCTAGCTGTCCACCGAACTTTTCCCCTGCGTGAAGCTTTCAAGTTGCAGTTTCGCGCTGAACTGTTCAACGTCCTCAACCATCCTAACTTCGGTTCTCCCGTTGGCGGATTCATCTCACCCTTTTTCGGCGGTCCGGGACCGTTCGGGCTATCAACTGAGACGTTGGGACAATACCTGAACGGCGGGGGCACCGGTCTCGCGAATCTCGGAAATGGCGCGTTCAGCCCCCTCTACCAAGTTGGCGGCCCACGCTCGATTCAATTCGCACTCAAACTGCAATTTTAGAGTCTTGGGCTATACGAACAGCCACAGAATTCACGCTAGATTCTTGATGAGACGAACGAGCATGAAAAGGAATGCAATCCTGCTGGGCATTCTCATAATCGGTCTCGGATTTGATTTTGCCCGAGCCGAGAAACGATGCCTCACGGTTGAAGACGCGGTTCGCACGGGCCGCATCGCCAGGGATTTTCTGCATCATGAGGTCGCCATATCTCCGGACGGAAGTAGAGTCGCCTTCATTGTGGTGGCCCCGAAAGTGGAAGCGAACAAAAACAATTATGAGTTGCGAGTCAGAAGCCTAAAGTCCGTCGGAGCATATGACAACGGCCGCCTTCTGTTTCATGCCAACCACCTGGGAGCTCTTCAATGGCTGGGGCGTGGTGAACAATTAGCTGTGCTCAGCAGGGAAAACGGTGTCGGGACTGAGGAAGACAGGCTGAATATCATCAATGCCCGAACGGGGCGGCGTGAGGTAATTCAGGCTCCCACGAAACGGATACGTTCCTTTAGCGCTGATCAGCGTGGGGACCGGATCGTTGTAAGTGTGGGTGTACCAGAAAGCGAAGATCTCGCTATAAACGAAAGTAAGAAGCGCTACGGCTTCAGGGTAAGTCCGGGTACACCGATCGTCGATCCGTCGCTGGTACAGGAATGGTTTCCAAATTCCATGTTGTATCTGATCGAACCTCAAAAACAGAGTAGAACGAAAATGATGAGGCTGCGGCCCCGAGGTCCCTTCGGCGAAGCATCCGGTCTTTTCCGGGGCGATCTCACGGACCTGTCTTTGTCGCCAGATGGTAGATCGCTCGTTTTTCGGTATGAGACCAAGAACGTACCAGCCGAGTGGAAGGACAGTTTTTATGCCAAACAGTTCCAATCGTCGGCTTTCCCCTTGCCCCTGTGGGGGCTGCTTGATCTGAAGGACGGCGGCTTTCGAATTGCGTTTGACGCTCCCGCCTACACTTACATGCGGGCGTCCTGGTCGGACGATAGCCAATCATTTGCGATTAGCGCGATGCCGCCCGAGGGCAGTTCCTGGCAAAAGCAGGACTTCGCCGCCGGATTCAGCCAGGTGACGCAAATGGACTCCTATACGCACCTTTTCACAATCGACCGAGAGTCGGGCGCGATATCCGAGGTGCTGCCTCGATACAAGGGCCTTGAGAATGGAAGGATATCTTGGTCTAGAAATGACGGTCCGATGTGGGTGCCTCTCGAACGAGGAGTGTTGGCCAAATTTGAGCGGCGGCTTGGATCTTGGAAGGAAGTGTCACGGTCCACAATCTTCAGCGATACCCGTGCGACGCTAGAGAGCATCTCGGCCAGCGATAATGTTGCGGTCGGCGTCAAAGAAGATATAAGAACTCCGCCCAACCTTGCAGCTGAGAATCTGGATACCGGAAAAGAAGAAATGTTGACGGACTTGAATCCTCAGTACCGAGAGATCGAACTGGGAAGTATCGAGAGAATCGATTGGCTGAACAAGTATGGCGTCAAGTGTTGGGGGTACCTGATCAAACCCGTCGGCTATCTACCAGATAAAACATACCCGCTAGTGATCATGAACAAACCCCGAGAAGGCTTTTTTGTGAGCGACGGCTCATACACAACAGCCTTCCCACCGCAGGTGTTGGCAGGCGTCGGGTTCACTGTGCTGATGGTTCAATACGCGGTTGATTTCGGTGATCTTCCCAACGGATTGCCGGGGCGACTGGCAGAAGCGATGAACTTCACAGCGACGGTGGAAAGCGCGGCAAGTTATTTAGTGAATCGCGGAATCGCGGACCGGACCAGGGTCGGCATCATTGGGTTCAGCCGAACAAGCTGGAAGACCGATTTTACCCTCACTCATTCTGATTTTAAATTCGCAGCTGCATCCTCAGCCGATAGCGGGCTCTACAACTATGGCGTCTACTGGTTGGAGAACGACCACGCCTGGATGACTGAGGAAGAGCAGATGATGGGTGGTCCTCCCTATGGCCAGACATTAGAGAACTGGCTGAAATATTCGCCAGCCTTCAACGCCCAACGTGTTCACTGCCCGCTTCTCATGGAATACACTGGTTATGGTCGCCAGCCATATGGCCCAACCAATGCCTACGAATTCTTCACGGCACTCTATCGTCAGGCCAGACCAGTGGAACTCTACTTTTATCCCCTCGGTGCCCATCCTCTTGATACGCCCTCGGAACGCGTAGCATCGCTGCGGAGAAATGTCGAGTGGTTTCAGTTTTGGATGCAGGGTCACGAGGACGTTCCTCCCCCGTACGACCGCGATCAGTACGTGCGTTGGCGCGAATTGCGCAGGACAGGGGGCGTCATTGAGCACACTGACGCAAGCGCCCAACCTGGCCTAAGCGGCCATTCCAAGTAAGGTAACGATGAGTGCCTTCCAGGAGAAACTCTGAGGGCACCGACAAGTAAGAATGGTCCAGGGCGCATGTCTCCATCGCCCTGGACCAAACGGGTTTATTCATCGGCCTCATACGCGCCATTGGTCGGCTTGCCGCCATTCGGCGTCGTATCTGGCTGCATCCCGTGTTTGTCTTGAGCACGAATCGCATCAAGTGCGCTTCGGATCAATTGCACTTCCGGTTTTGCGTAGTTCATCGATTTTCTCCTTGTGATTTGCTCCTGTTGCCCGCTTGCATGGGAAAGGTTCAACGGCAATTACTACCGATGGGCCCTAGCTATTCATCGGCCTCATATGCCGCACTGGTTGGCCTGTGGTCTGTCTGCGAGCCGGATAGATCGGCTTGGACCGGAATGCCTTTTTCGCCCTGGATCGTTTCGAGAGCCGGTCCAATCTGAAGGACTTCTGGTTTCGCATAGCGCATATTTATTCACCTCCTTTCTCTTGAAATATTCAAATGCTAGATTGAGCGTTCCTTATGGTTGCAACTCCCGCAACATCGAGATTGTCGCAATCATTGGGAATACGAGAGGCGCCGGATGCATTTCCGGTGAATGTTAACCGAGTCGTTTGGCTGCTAAGCCACGATTCGATAGTGAGCGTGCGAAGGAGCGTGACAATCGGTACTTCTTGCTCGCATCGCGACATTCGCACCGCCTCTGAAAAAGCGTTCGGATCCACAATTCCAAGGGCCACACTGGCCATGTTGCAACTCATGTTGCAAATCTCTACCGATTCTCGCGCGATGGCTGCCAATGGCGATCTGGCAACGAAGGCTTTTCTTTTTCGATTTACAATCTCGCCCGGAACAATGTCAGCAAGGGCGCGACGCATCAGAGATCGGCGCTGGCCAGGTCGAACGAGTTGCTCGCGCGGAATGGCAAACAAAAATTCCAGAAAGCCACGATCAAGGAACGGGTAGCGCCACTCGTACGGTGGGTTCGACGGCAGGGCGGAGCACGCGAGCGCTCTGCGCAAACCATCCAGCGTTGCGCAGCTTTCTTGGAAACTAGGTAACGCTCCGAACAGCCGAATCCTTGAACGGTACCCGCTCAAGGCCACTTGGTAGCGTTTCACAAAGTGGTGTTGTAGCCACGCGGCCGGCCTGAGGTGCTTTGGGGCACCCACGAGAAACGAAGGGCAGAATCCGCGCACCACGTCTAGGAACAGGGCAAGCCATGGCTTTCGCTTGTTTAGCGCCCACAACTTGAGTAGGGTCGTAAACATCCCCCACTTCGTTTTTGCCAACAGATCCTGCAACTCCGGCGTCGGTGTCGGAACTCCACCCGTTACCTCATCTCCGCCGATGCCCGAAAGGACGATACGATTTCCTTGTGACACGAGATATGCCGCAAATTGTTCGTTGGCTTTTGTTCTAGAACTGTTAACACTCGGGGTAGCCAAGAATGGAGCTTCTGCGGGCTGCGCAATAATCGGGTCTCGCAAACTGACATCTATGTGCAGGCCAGCGCGTCGTCGCCTGTTCTCGACGATGGTGAAATACGGTCGTTCGTTCCAGTTTGGCTCAGAATCGTCATAATACGAGACAGTGTCGAGGCGCGACGTCTCCGCCATTTCCTGGGTAATCAGATCGTCAGCCATACACACAATGGAGGAGGAATCCATCCCGCCGCTCAACTCTGCAAGAACCGGAGAGTCGGAACGTAATCGCCGACGGACCGCTGCCGAAAAGATGCTGCGGAAGTGTTCTTCATATTCGGCGTCGCTTTGATAGCGGATCCTCTTGCGGCTATCGAAGTCCCAATATTTTTTGGCCCCGCATTTTCCGAGTTGTAGCAACAGGAATGAAGCAGGGGGAACAGAATGGATTCCGACATATGGTGTCAGATGAGCGGCGGGAAACTGTGACAGCCATCCTGCAACATATTCGCCTTCAAGCACAACGGAGCGGCGCGAAAAGAGCACTAGGGGATCAAGAATTGTGCACCAAGTGACTTCATTCCTTTCCACTGAATAGTAGAGATGTCTAGCACCGATGAAGTCCTTGGCCAAGACTAAGGACTGACTTTTTGGATCCCAGATAGATAGGGCCCAATCCCCGATTAGCTTGGCAAAGGCGGTAGCACCCCAGTTTTCGTATGCAGCAGTGACGATCGCGAGATCGGTGGAATCGCTCGGCAGGTCACCTGGCAGTTCGCGGATAAGCTCGGAGCGATTATCAAGCAAGCCGTCCCACATGAAGATCGCTCCGGAAGCGGACAAGTGCGGCTGCGTTTCTTTGCGGGATTCCTTGGTTGTGTGGAATGCTCGGAAAAGGGCCGCAAGATTGTCCTTGCTGACATAACCTTCTTTATCAGGTCCATAAGGCGCAAGCAGGGGGCGAACTTGGGCGAGAACCTTGACATCCACCCTTTCGCCGTTGAAGTTGCACCTTCCGAATTGGACGCTCATATACACCTTCCCTCCAAACGTGGGTTCGCGCTCGGATCAGCACCGATCAAGCACTGCATATATGTCCCGCATATATGATTTGTCATTGACGACACGGCCGTCGACTTCAACCCAGGCATGGGCCTTGAACGGCATCTGCTGCGCGCCGATCATCATTTGTGCGGGCACTCCCCAACGCTTCAGCAAGCATGTGGTCGTGGCGGATCTCTGAAGACACAGGACCTCCCTCCAGTACCAAATGCACGCCATGTCCACCGCCGCGCAGATTTTACCGGTCGAGTCAGGGAATTCCTTGGCTCCATTAATGGGATAGGCGCGAACCTTTTCATGGAGCGCAGAGAACTTTCCGCGCGCGAGTAGCCAGTCGAAATAAACCAGCATGCAGTACGCTTTCAAAACTAGAAACGACATCGAGCAACCTCCGCTCATAAGTTCAAACCGAGTTGATTGCAGAGAAACGCCATTCGATCGGTGAGTGCCTCCAATCGCTGACTGAGAGGTAGCACTGGCGAATGTCCGCGATGCCGGCAGTAGTCTAGGAAAATTGGCGATGCGGAGATATTGGCGGCTTGCAGTCGCGCTGTCATTTTTCGTGCGTGCAAGGGATTGCAATTCTGATCGGAATCTCCCGATACCATCATGATCGCAGGATAGGCTGTACCTTCCTGTACATTGTGATATGGCGAGTAGCCGAGAAGGGCGGCAAAGTCTTCGGCATCGTCCGCCGTCCCAAACTCTTCCTGCCAGACATGCGCATTGTCAAAAAGGTGATAACGAAGCATGTCCAAAATGGGGACCATGCACACGACCGCACAGAACAGCTCTGGCCGTTGCGTCATCGCTGCTCCGACCAACAGGCCGGAGTTGGAGCCCCCGAATATGGCGAACCGCCGTGGATCCGTCCGTCCGCTCTCAATCAGCCATTGAGCCGCCGCCAGAAAGTCATTGACGGCGATTTGCCTATTCTGGCGTTTGGCAGCGTGATGCCATTCGACTCCAAGCTCCGAGCCGCCCCGGATGCTCGGTAACGCGAACAGACAACCTCGTTCCATCAGGAAGGCCACAAACACGCTAAATTGCGGCGTCATCGGGACTCCGTAGCCGCCGTAAGAAGTCATGATCGTCGGATGAGAGCCCCCTTCCAGAAGGCCGGGGCGACCGACCAGGAACATGGGAATCCGCACTCCGTCTTTTGCCGTGAACCAAATCTGACTGTGGCTGAACTCAGCGGAGGCAAACGGAACTGTGCGCTCGGCCCAGACGGTCACCTCGCTGTTCTGCAGTGAGCAGCTGCAAATCTGAATTGGATTTGTGAAGGACTCCCGCTCCAAGAACAGCTCGTTTCCGTCGTCGGAGGTTCCCATCAAGCGGACTGTATCCGATGCTTCGACCGGAAGCTGGCTTAACCACTTACCTGTAAGATCGAGAACGTCGATTTGCGTCTTAAGCTCTCGAATGTAGGAAACAAAAATTCTGGCTCCGGCTACTACCCAGTTTTGGATCGCTGAACTAGATGTAGGGACGACATCAATAAAATGCGGTTCGTCGTTAAGCCGTGGGTGAACCTCGACGACCTTGAAATTCGGTGCTTCTCGATCGGTGATAGCCAGGATTCGGCCATCCTTTAGCAGGATCGGCCTGAATTTGTAATCTGCGTGCTCGATGATCGGCTCCGGCGGGCAAGCACTACCCATTGGCCAGAGATAGAAATCCGTCAATGTCTTCTCTAGAAAACGAAATACGAGAAATCCAAGTTGCGTTTCGCCGGCAACGATGCAAAGACGAAGGTTTTGGCTTTCTCCCGCGACAAACACTTCTTGGTCATCTCTGACGCTCGTGCCCAAAGCGTGCTGAAATGCGACCCGACGGTAAGGTCGATCACTGTTCAAGGGCTCATGCACGTAATAGAAGCTCTTCGAATCTTGCGCGAATGCGAAACCGCGCAAATAACCACGCGAGAGAATATCGGGCAGGGCTTCGTGATTCTCGATGTCAAATAGTTCAAATGTTCCGGTTCGCTCTCCACCTTCTTTCACTTCATAGAGCAGCAGCTGGCTATCCGGGGATACTTGCAACGGCTTTACTGCCGTATAAGGACCTGTGCCGCGCTCAGCGGGATCGATCAGAAGCTGATCTTTCCCGCCGGCACCCTGCCGGTAATAGATACAGAATTGTTCCTGCCCCGGCAGCCGCTTTCGGAAGAAGTATCTTTCGCCAACCTTCTGAACCGAATCGTAGGTTTTCACGTCCAGCAGTTCGCGAATGCGCTCGTGTATTCGGTCGCGACCTGGGATGGAGTCGAGATAAGAGCGCGCATGCTCACGCTGCGCCTGAAGCCATTCTCCGGTGCGGGGCGAATCCCGGTCCTCCAGCCATCGATACTGGTCAGTGATCGTTACGCCGTGCAGCACCTCTGTCACCGGCTCGACGAGAGAGTATGGCGGGGCCGTCACTAGCTTAGGCATGGCGACCTCCGCTCATGGGACTGCATGGCTTCGCGGTTCATCCTGCGTGCCAGAGCGCGGAAGTAACCAGCTATCTTCGGATCGCGAACCTTCTCTTCATCTTTCCAGGTATCGGTCCCGACCGCGTATGCAAACACCGCCGCCAGCGGGACCAGCGCGAGTGCCTCACCGATGCGATCCTCGGGCAGCAGCTGGCGCCAGGGTCGTTCGTATGCGACAACAACTTGAGATTGAGTTGTGGAGCTCGCGCCTACCTCTCGCTGAAAATGCTGTAGCAGATACTCAAGGCTGAAGAACGGGGGACCAACGTAGGCTTCTGCCCAGTCGAGAAAGACGCTTCGATCTGAGGAAACAATGATGTTCCACGGATTCAGGTCCAGGTGCCCGAGCGCATCTGGGACTCCGAGATCCTGGAGCAGCGTAAGCGCATCATCGACCAGCACTCTGACGAGACTCAGTTCCTCGCGGCTCAGAATTGCCGGCGGAACCTTTTGCTGCTGATCCATAAGGCGAGCGACCAGATCAAAAAACGGATCGATAACGGATAACAAAACGTCGAGCCGAAGGTCGTGCGCTCCCAATCGCAGCAACAACGCGGATTTCGACATCGACTCGATCTGCAGCGTTGAGAGGTCTGCTGCCGCTTGCTCCCAGAGAGCGAGTTCTTTCGTTTCGCCGAGATTGCTTCCTTCGACTTCGCGCGAGAGCCAGCCGTTCCACTCAGGCTTGGTCCCAAGGATCTTAGGCGTGAACTTCGGGAAGAGTTCGACCAGTTTCAGTGTGATAGGAAACTCGCGCAGGTTTGGTGCCCCGACGGCTTTGAACCAAACTGCCGGCCCTGTCGTCGCAAAACGGATGAGGCTGAAGGCGGGGCTCGCATTGTATTGGCGCAGAGGCCCGATGTGTTCAACTCCGGCGCCGCGGAGTACATCAGCGGTCCAGTCTCGCAATTCGGCGAGCCAGCCCCTTCTGGCAAAGGGCGAGCCAGAGTCTCGTTCAAGGCTGACCAATTCATGAATGCATTGGTCGACTACCCGAAACTCGTTTGCATCTCTGAACAAGCTTGCGGTCAGGAGACGAATGGGTTGCCAGGCTGCTTTCGCTGGATGCTTGGCCTCTTGCCAGCACTCCATCACTTCGTAAAGATCGGTCTGAGTGTCGCCATCCTTCGACGAATGATTGTGGGTAAAAAGGCAGACGGCTTCACAGCCGAAGTCTCTTTCGAGGGCAGCGGTGAGGTTTTCCGCTACTCGCTCCCAGCGTGGGATCTCAACAGACGGGAGTACGAAACGACCATCTGAAGTCTTGAGGAGCATTTCAGTTCCATTACTTCCGAATACAATCACACGGTAGGTATCGTGTTCGGATTGTTGCTGAGACTGCATGACTACTCTCCCGGCTCAGGATTTGCCGTTTAAGCTGCGACTTCCAGCAAGTGGTGCTGCTTCAGGGATTCAATGAACTCCTGCACATCGCTTTGAGCAATGTCTTTGCTCACCGCGAATTTCTCACTGATTTCATCGACGATAATAGGCTCGTCAGTCCCGGCCTCGAGAAGTTCTAGAATCCGCGCTCCCACTGGATTTAGGTTGAACATCTGCCCTTGCCGAATATCCAAGACGATCGCTCCGTCTTGGCCATGCGTACTGCGGACGCTTTCTGAGACTCTGTACATCGGAAGCCCCACTTCGTCAGCGTGAAAGGTGAGCGCTAGTGTCTGAACGCACTTTGACACGGCTCGTGAATCGGAGGCCACAAAAAGGTGGAAGTTTCCAGAAAAGCAACCTATTCGTGCGGATGTTGTTGTCGGGTTTACACGATTTCCAGAACGATCAATGACTTGAGAATGGGAGCCTGTTCGCTATTGCATCCTAATTGGCTCGCATCAAGCCGTCGGCGAGAAGGTGCGCCAGCGATAAGATCGCGCGGCAATTGGACTTAGTTGGATATTGGAATAATGTCTGTCGGTTTGGAACTAGTCTGTGGAAATCGCGGACTCGGAGTGAACGCCATGCGTGACCAGGAACGAACTGCAATCGCCGTCGCTGACAATTCGCCCGCGTGAGAGAAGAAGAACCCGTCCAAAGGTCGAGAACGTAGAAAGCCGGTGCGAAATGAGAATGAATGTCGGTAGGCTGAGATTACGCTGCAGGCCGCGAATAATCCTCTCTTCTGCGGACGAATCGAGGCAGGATGTCGCTTCATCGAGAATTAAAACCCGCGGTTGCTGCAGAAGCGCTCTCGCGAGCGCGAGGCGCTGACGTTCTCCGCCCGAGAGTTGGCACCCGTCCGGCCCGATTCGCTGGCGAAGGCCGCCAGAGAGCGATCGAACCAAAGCTGTCAGTTCTACCATTTGCAATGCGTCTTCGAGTTCTCGTTCCGAAGCGGTGGGCCTCACAAAAAGCAAATTCGAGGCGATCGATCCATCGAACAACACCGGGTCGCGCGGCAGATAGCAGACGCCCTGACGCAGGCTCTTGAGATGAATATTCCGGATGTCTTCTCCGCCTAACCGTACTTCGCCCGAAATCGGGTCGTAGAGCCTCGCGAAAAGCCTGACAAGAGTGCTCTTTCCGGCACCGTTTTCTCCGGCGATAGCTATCTGTTCCCCGGGTAGTATCCGTAACGAGGGGATGTGAAGGAGATTTTTGTTCCGGGAGTATCCAAACTCGACGTTGGCAAACTCGATCTCGGCGGTATCCTCCTTGGAAAGGAGGATACCGCCCGTCACATTTGTGACGCTCGGCCGCAAGGCGAATGCGGCCTGTACTTGACGAATGCTGGCAAAGGTTTTCTGGGCTCTGGCGTAGAGCTCGGAGGCGCCACTGAGCGGATCGAATAGTTGGGTCACAAAACCGTAGAACGCAACCAAGCTCCCAATACTCAACGTGCCCGCGAGCACGCTTTTTCCGCCATAACCGATCACCGCGGACATCGCCAGAACAATCGCCAGAGAACTCCAAACCGTGAACCAGGTGGCGGTGCGATAGAGTCGCTGCTGTGATCTTAGCGAGCGTGCCAGAAGCCGGAAGGCCCGTCGCTCCTGTCGCCTTTCCTGGACCAGCAGCTGAATCGAAATCACCGACGAGAGATGTTCCTCGAGGAAGTTACTCCAGGCGAGCCGGTCCTCCTGCGCGGCATCGGCGTCGGCCGCAAGCTTGCTTCGGAAATACTGCCTTGTCCCTAGGAACACGGGGATCAGGGGAAGGACGGTCAACGTGAGCGCCGGGCTTAGGGCGGACATAGCTGCTAACGTGAATGCCGCCGTGAGCAGCATCCGCAGAATCGCCGGCAGGAGATCGGATCCGAAATAGGAGATCTCATCGATGGGTTCCTTGAGTGGATACATGACCGAGCCCACCGGCGTGTCATCATAGTAGTCCGCAGAAA
>Ga0307474_10001628_pt1 | contig 16210 bp, 11 predicted proteins | sample atmos_gasesECM1C_2_FD_203312 | JGI IMG/M metagenome (GOLD analysis project Ga0307474, IMG submission 203312) | Hardwood forest soil microbial communities from Morgan-Monroe State Forest, Indiana, United States - atmos_gasesECM1C_05 | ecosystem: Environmental > Terrestrial > Soil > Temperate... | reverse complement strand
CGAACCTGAGGGGAACTCCACCTTGAAATCGTCGCCGAAGTAGTATTGGAGCTTTTGCAGCGATTCGATCAGGAGATAGTTCACCGGGAACCAGATCGGTCCGCGCCAATTCGAGTTTCCCCCGAATAGGCCAGTAGTGGATTCCGCCGGTTGATAGTCAACCCGGTACTCCATGCCATTCACCGACAGCGTGTAAGGATGCTCGCGGTGATATTGAGACAGCGCGCGGATTCCGTATAGCGACAGGAATTCCCGCTCGTCCAGCATGGTTTGCAACACCCGGCGCAACTGGTCAGGGCAGACAATCGCGAGCAATCGCCTTTCCGAAATCCCGCGTGTACGCATGCAGGCTACGTTGCTAACCAAATCCGGCCGGTTGTCGATGAACCACTGCAGTCGCCGCTTAAAACCAGGCAGCCGGTCCAGCATTTCCGGCTCCAGCGTCTCGACGGCAAATAGCGGGATCAGGCCCACCATGGAGCGAACCCGCATTGGGTACTTGCTGCCTTCCGGGAACTTAAGGACGTCGTAGAAAAAGCCGTCCCTCTCGTCCCACAGACCGATGCCGTCATTGCCACGATGGTTCATCGCGTTGGCGATGTACATGAAATGCTCCCAGAACTTGCTTGCCACATCCTCGTAAGCCGGATCTTCTCCCGCCAATTCCAGCGCGATGGCGAGCAAGTTCAGCGTGTACATTGCCATCCAACTTGTGCCGTCGGATTGCTCGATGTAGCCACCGGTCGGCAGCGGCGCGCCCCGGTCGAATACGCCGATGTTGTCAAGTCCGAGGAATCCGCCCTGGAAAATGTTCATGCCTTCCGCATCTTTGCGATTTACCCACCAGGTGAAATTCAGAAGCAGCTTGTGAAAAATGCGCTCTAGAAATGCGCGATCACCCTTCCCCGTGCGCTTCTTGTCGATCTTGTAGACGCGCCATGCGGCCCAGGCATGAACCGGAGGGTTCACATCTCCCAAGGCCCACTCGTAGGCGGGGAGTTGTCCGTTCGGGTGCATGTACCATTCGCGCAAAAGGAGCACGAGCTGTTCTTTTGCGAAATCAGGATCAACCAGCGCCAGCGCCACGCAGTGGAACGCCAGGTCCCACGCCGCATACCATGGATACTCCCATTTGTCGGGCATGGAGATGACATCGGCGTTGTACAGGTGCGGCCATTCCTTGTTGCGGCCGTTCAGACGCTCGGCCGGCGGGGAAGGACTGCCGGGATCGCCTGCGAGCCACTCCTTCACTACGTAGTGATAGAACTGTTTGGACCAGAGCATGCCGGCGAATCCCTGGCGCATGACGTTTTGTGCGTCCGAGGAGAGATCCTGCGGAATCACGGTGGCGTAGAACTCATTTGCTTCACTCTTGCGCATCGACAAGAGACGATCGAAACCATCGAACGCAGCTTCGGCTACACCCGAGAAGTCGATATCGTTGAGGCGAAGTCGCACGGTCGCGGTCTGGCCGGCCACTATCTCCAGTTGGTAATGCGCGGCGGCCTTGGTGCCCATCGATTCGGCAGCGACTGCCTCTGTAATCCCTTGAACAATGTAGTCGTTTATGCCGTCCTTCACGCACGGGTAGCGGTTTTCCAGTCGGAACAGGCGTTTGACATTGGTTTCGTTTTCGGTGAAGAGCAGTTCCGGCGAGCCGTCATAATAGAGCCAGCGTTTGCCCAAGCGAGGGTGATCGAGTTCAATCGCGCCGGGAACTTGGCGCAGGTGCGGGCGGACCGAATCTCCACCCCAGGTGTTGCGAAACCAGATGGTTGGCAGCAGACGGAGACGCGCCGTTTCAGGCCCACGATTGGCAACGGTGATCTTCATGAGGATGTCTTCCACATCGCCTTTCGCGTATTCGACGAATATGTCGAAATAGCGATCTTCGTCGAACACGCCTGTATCGAGCAGTTCGAATTCTGGCCGGTCCTTACCGCGGTGGCGATTCTCGTCCAATAATTGCGAATACGGAAACGTGGCATGCGGATACTTGTACAAGTACTTCATGTAGGAGTGCGTAGGTGTGCTATCGAGATAGAAGTAATATTCCTTGACGTCCTCGCCGTGATTCCCCTCATTGCCGGTCAGCCCGAACAGACGCTCCTTCAGGATGGGGTCACGTTCGTTCCAGAAAGATAACGCAAAGCAGATTAACTGGTGACGGTCGCAGATGCCCGCCAAGCCATCCTCATTCCAGCGGTAAGCGCGCGAGCGAGCATGGTCGTGCGGTAGATACTCCCAGGCATTGCCGTAAGGACTGTAGTCCTCACGAACGGTGCCCCAGGCCCGCTCGCTTAAGTAGGGACCCCAGCGTTTCCAGTGTTTCTCGCGCCGCTGGCACTCAACCAGTCTGATCTCTTCTTTAGTCATGCACCCCTGCTCAGGCTTTTAGAGTGTTACATCGGTGCAGAAGTTACAGTGCTCCGGATGGAACAGCACGAAACTCCTCTTAATCCCGCGAATCTAACGAGTATTCGGACGCAAGAAGAGCAACCGTTTAGACCGTGCACTCTACAAACAGGCAGGTCTTTGGAGATTGAGCCCTTATGCTTGTGACACCGCGGCGCCCCGACGATTCGTCGCTTGCCTACGCACTGCTGCGTATTACCTTGGGACTTAACATTTTCATGCACGGTACAAGCCGTCTGCTGGCTGGCATTAGCAATTTCGTCAGCGGGATGACCAAAATGTTTCAAAGCACTGTGCTTCCGACGGCCGTTGTTGTGCCATTCGGATACGCTTTGCCCTGGCTGGAAGCGGGGCTCGGCTTTCTCATTATCGTCGGCTTTCGTACCCGAGAGGCTCTGGTCGCCGGTGCCCTTCTAATGTTGGCATTGACCTTCGGGACTGCGCTTCGTCAGGACTGGGATGTTGCCGGGGTTCAACTCCTCTACTCGGCTGTCTATGCAGCGCTAATCGCCGCCCTTCGCTACAACAGCCTGTCCGTGGATCACAAGGCGTTTGCCGCAGTGAACCGCGAATAAAATAGGTGTCGCCCCGACAATTGAGAAGTCGAGATAAGGGATTCCACGTGGCGAGACACAGCGCCTAACGCAACACACTCCTGCTAACCGGACTTTTACCGTGAATCTGGACCGGCGGTAATAGACTTGCGAACCGAAGCCAGTGGGGCGTCATCGACGAAAGAAACGTCGCCGTCCTGAGATCGTTGAACTCCCAACTGTCTCCACAGATTTGGCAGATCAACTGTTACAGGTTTGTCTGCCATTTCCCTATAGAGGTCCTCCAGCACACGGGTTCCACTGGCTTCGTCTCCGACTCTGAGCGCACGCTCCAGTGGCCAGTCGTCGGAAATGTTGCCGCCGGCAGCGAGAATTCCTCGCAAAGCACTCTCGAAACCTTTTTGATTCTGAGTTTTCTGGTGGATCTGTACGTCTGCAAGAAAGCAAAATAGGGCTCCTCCCCAGTAGGTGCGCCCCCACGTGTGGGTGCGATCGAGCCCTTGATCTCCTGGGCCAGGCAGTCCTTGAGGGAGATCGCGGATCAGGTCGCTCCACATCTGCGAAGGTGAGAGAATCCCCGCCTGTACCCGAGCTATTGGTTCCACGTATGTGGCAGTTCCTTCCTCAATCCAGTGATGCCTTTCGGGCACCGACGGGAACGCCAAATGGACCATTTCGTGTGTCATGGTCCAATCCCGCTTGAGATCGGCCACAGTCGTGTCGCGGCCGACTGAAATGGTGATTCGAGTTGGCGAACCAAAGGTTCTGCCATGGCGAACGCCTCTGCCCTCGGCTGTAGTGATTCGTACCTCCACGTGAGGTACAGGGTAGCGACCAAAATAGGTGGAGACGGACTTGGAAGCAGCGCTGACCCAGCCAATCAAGTCTTCTAGGGTAACAGCGCCTCCCTCGCCGGAGACAAACACATCGATGCGACCACCAGGGGCCATGATCATTGTGGGTTTGCTGCCGGTACCTCTAGAAAATGCGAGCACGTAGGTCAGAAGCGCAACTTTCGAAAGCGCGTTGATCATTAAAAGAGAAGACGAACCTATACTTCCCCTCATTCCTAACTCCAGGTTTCTGTTTTATAAAAACATGCGGCAACATGCGGTTGGGGCGGACAGCAGAGCGTCGGACCTAATCGCTACGCTGAAAGTTTGGTCTCATTTCGCTTTTCGAGTAAGCCGCTTGCAGCAGCGGGGCTTGGCTCATGTGCTACAACGAGCGCTCGTATTTTGTCCAGCAAGATGTCTAGGGTCGCGCCTTTGCCTACATGAGCGTCTACGTTGCTCAATTCCTGCGGCGGCAAAACGGCATAACCAGAAATTAGGACGATAGGAGTACCAGGACTGAAGCGCTTAATGGCCAGTTTCGGGTCGGATCCAATCATTTTGAGCATTCGATAGTTCACCAGGACCAGGTCAACCCCGCTTTGCTGCATCCGTTCCAACGCCTCACCTGTGTCACGGGCGGTTACAACCTTGTATCCGCTCCCTTCCATCACGAATTTCAGCATTCTTACGGCCTTCGGGTTGTCGTCTACATAGAGAACGGCGGTCTTCCAGCACCCTTCTCCGGTATGGAACTTCCGATTGCCTGAGTCTTCATCAGGATCCATCCTGGTTGGAGGTTGGTCAGCCAATTGGGGGCACGGGAGATCAATATTCCGGGCGGCGGTGGTTCTCCCAGTCTCCGCCATGGCCTTCTCCGTCAAGTGAAAGTCATTCATGGGATGTTCATTCTTTCTTTCACGATTCGGCGGCGGCCGTGCAGCGCGGTTCTTGCCAGCCTGAGAAATCAGCAGAGCATTCCATTCGTGAACGTGCCCCCGAAATCAACGGTTCGATGTTCACAGATCGTCAGAAGTTACATCAGCACAAACTGGTCACGAGCGATGCTTCAGAGGAGTATTCATTTTTCAGGGTAATTCGCCCAATCAACTGAAGTTCGGTGTAAACCCGCATTAGGTTTTGTCGCTGCTCTGTCGAGTTGAGAGTGCAGGCCGAAATCAAGATCAAGTCCCGCGGCTCACGTTCTTTTCCCGGTTGTGGAACTTTCTTGTCCGATCCCACATCGTATGGCCAGAAAGTGACACTCAGACTGATCGGGAGCAAAACAGCGAGATTTCCTCCAACCTGGGGATGACTCGCGACAATTCACTCTAATCCTCTCCAAGCAGGGGATTTGGGCTTCTCCTGAGAAGAGTGTTGCTGTACCGAGATGCGAAATCAATTCGCAAAAGGAGCAAAAAGATGAGTAATTCAATGAAGGCGATGTTGGCTGGAGCAGCGCTGGCGGGCTTGTTAACAGGCACCAGTGCGAAGCTTCAGGCACAGACGACGGACCAAAACCAGAACAACGCCGGCATCAGAGCTGTGAGCATGCAAGATAATGCTGGCACGGACAAAGACAAACTTCCAAAGCATGCTTGTAAGGGGCAGAACGACTGTAAGGGGCAGGGCGGCGGCGACAAGAAGCATGCTGGCAAGAACGATTGCAAGGGCAAGGGTGGTTGCGCGACCGATGGTTCGAAACCACCAAAGGATGATAAATCTAAGGGTGATCAACCCAAGCCGCAGCAGAACTAACGCACTTCAACCCCAATGGGTCGGGGTTGAGTGTCCCGGCCCTCTTTTTTCTTGGAAAAATGACATGCCAGCAAATGCTTTCAACGGATTCACCGATTTGGGAGTTGGGATAGGTCTTCGCGTGCCTCACTATCGGCATATTCTCGCTGAGAAACCGGTTGTGAGTTGGTTCGAGATCATCTCAGAGAATTACATGATCGATGGCGGGCGCCCGCTGCATGTCCTCGATCAGATTCTTGATCGCTACCGGGTCGTACAGCATGGGGTTTCCATGTATTTTGGTTCACCAGAACCACCGAATCGGGAGCATCTGAAAAGGCTCAAGACTCTGGTCAAGCGGACCCAGACCCCCTGGCTCACAGACCACCTTTGCTGGGGCAGTGTGGACGGCACGTACAGCCATGACCTATTGCCGATGCCGTACACGTTCGAGGCTGCTCGCCATACCGCGCAGAAAATTCGCGAAGTACGGGACTTCCTTGAGATACCGATCGCGGTTGAGAACGTGAGCAGTTACGCCGAATTCCATGCGTCAGAGATGACGGAGTGGCAGTTTCTCACCGAAGTGGTGGAACTGGCCGATTGCGGAATTCTCTTGGACGTAAACAACATTTATGTCTCTTCGAGAAACCACAGTTTCAATCCCTTGGATTACGTGAACGGGGTTCCAGCGGAGCGAGTGGCGCAGATTCATATCGCAGGACACTCGAAGTTCGAAAAATACATTCTGGATACGCACGACCATCCGGTGATTGATCCGGTGTGGAAGCTCTATTCTCGCGCCGTTGAACGCACGGGCCGCACGGCGACTCTTCTCGAGTGGGACGACAAAATTCCATCCTTTGAAGAAGTTCACAACGAAGCACTTAAAGCGAATCAGTTCGTCGCGGACATGGCGGTCACATCATGAACCTGCTCGAAATCCAACGCCGCATGCTCGACGCGGTCATGCAACCGCTCACTAGCGACGAGCAGATGCAGCCGCGTACTCGTGACGGCAAGTCCATGCACGACGTGGCTGCAGAGTTCATCAAACCGAATGATCGGCTGAGCTCATTTGAGCGTCTTGAGATCTACAATCGCCAATACTGGTTTCGCGTGCTCGCCTCCTTGGACGAGGACTTTCGAGGTCTTCGGGCGATCATCGGCCCACGACGCTTTGAAGCATTGTGCAAGGCCTACCTTATCGAGTGTCCTTCTGAGTCATTTACTCTTCGAAACCTGGGCTCTCGCTTGGAGTGGTGGTTACACAGCCATCCGGAACACCTTCAACCGCGCGCCGGCTTGGCGCTGGATATGGTTCGCTTAGAATGGGCTGAAATCGAAGCTTTCGACGGTGCGGCCGAACCCGCGTTGGTCCCTGGAGATGTTCTGGCTTCGGATCCGGATCCACGCTTCAGACTGCAACCATACCTTCAACTGCTTAGCTTTCATTACGCAGTGGATGATCTGCTGGTTGCTATCAGGAAGGATGACTCTGACAGCGAGATGGCCAGTAACGCGGTTTCGGAGCGGGGAAAGCGAACCCACCTGCGCAAAATCGCGCGTCAAAAGCCCCAAGCGATTTTCTTGGTAGTACACCGCGTCGACGATTCAGTCTACTTCAAACGAATCGAGCCTGAAGCTTTCAAGTTTCTTAAGGCTCTGCGAGAGGATAAAAGCCTCTCGGTCGCAGTGACGCAGGCTTTCGAGGGACGAGACATTCAAGAGAATAAGCTCCTCGCCACAGTGCAAGGTTGGTTTGAGAATTGGTCGAGCCTAGGCTGGTTTTGTACCCCCAACCCTACAGACCAGGGGTTTGTTTCCGCGTCAGGAAGACAAACATGAACAGCCATCGATGCAGGTGCGCGAGCATATTCGCTTTTTGAACGGGCGTTCTCTTCTTTACAATCGCCGTTGCTTCTGGCTGTTCGCCTCTACTGGGGCTGCAATTCTTTCAGACTGGACTCGGTAAGCTAATGCACATTCCCAAGGTCGTGGGGTTTTTCGCGAGTTTGGGGATACCGCTACCTGCGTTCAACGCATACTTCGTCAGTTCGCTTGAACTTGTTGGCGGACCCTTACTGTTTCTGGGCCTTGGGTCTAGAATCATCGCACTACCGCTCACGATCGATATGCTGGTAGCCTACATCACAGCCGACCGCAAGGCGTTATTTTCCATCTTCTCGGATCCCGGCAAGTTCTATGCCTCCGACGCGTATACATTCCTCTTTGCCTCCGTGCTTATTCTCGTCTTCGGCCCGGGAAAAATCTCTGTCGATTATGCAATAGGCTATTTGTGGAGGAGGAGAGCCCCGAGGCCGCAGATCCTTCGTGAGAAGTCGGCCCTCGCTACCTGATTCGCAGCACGGATTGAATCGGCAATCGCATCTGTTTGGATCGATGAGGAGCGGGCCACGGTGAAACTCTAGTTTTCGACGCTTACGGTACGTTGTTCGATGTGCCTTCGGTGATCGCGCTTTGCGACCGCAAGGTCCCCGGCCAGGGCGCTGAACTGAGCAAGTTATGGCGCACCAAGCAACTGGAGTACACCTGGCTGCGCAGCCTCGCAGGACGGTACGAAGACACTTGGAGTGTGACGGAATTCCTTCGGTACGACGCGCCGACTGTCAGGGCCGTAGAGACGAGCCATGGCGGCAAGGCACGTTGTGGAAGAGCAGGGTTGGGCCAAGCCCTATATGAGACGTGAGGCGCATCATTTCATTGCTCGTGCTCATTTACTATCTCAGACGGCAGGTTCGCGTCTTTCCGTTGCCGCAACGGATCTGTTGTCGGCGGCTGCGTCTCGCGCCTTGCGAGTCAGGGGGCATGCAAAAAATTCCCGAGGCCCGGTGGCGCCTCGGGAAATGCTCTATCGGATGTCACGACCGGTCACGGATTGCCTTGTCCAGAGCGCAGGTCAAGATTGTAGCTCACGGGCGCAGCCCCTTGCGGCACCTTGAAGTTTAGGGTCTGCACCGTGCTCTGTCCGGGGAGCAGCACGCCATTGGTCAGAAAGATGCGAAGGTATGGATCACCGTTGCTAGTGACTCCGGTGTGACGGCCGATCAGCAGAACGCCGCTCGGAAGACTCTGGGCAATCATCAGCAGATTCGTGTCGATGATCGAGGTGCTGATGTTCGTGATCTGATAGACGTCGCGCTGCTGCCCACCTTGGATATCGCGGTCGACCAGCGCGATGGACGCCTCGGAAGTCACGTCGATGGGGGGGGCGATCCCCTCGTCACGTTGGGTCAGTGGGTCGTTGTCGTCGATGGCCTCACCGCTGAGCATGAAGCCATCTTTGGCGCCGAGGGCGATCAGTTCCGGATGGTACTTCGAGTACGTGAGATCGCGCTCGTTCGGCTGGAATGTATCGGTGGAGGAATTGGGATCGTAGTGCACGAGCGCAGGGTCGTACAGAGCGTTCTCCAGGAAGTCCGTGAGATCGTCGACTTGCCGTTCAGAGAGGCCCAGACCCCTCGGGTAACCAGGCCCGCGCGGATTCGTGAAGCGGGCCGACAGGGTGGGCGCTGCTCCGGCGGTGGGGTCCTGGGGAACACCGGCGTTGAAGTACTCCACCACATCGCGTACTTTCGTGAACGAGCCGTTATGTGTGAAATTCCGTCCGTCCTTGAGCTGGCGCATGGTCAGGACGCGGAATCTGAACGCGTCGCTCGGGTCGTGGGTGATTTCCTGCCGCCCGTTGTCCTCCGCATGGTAGGGAAAGCCGTCCTTTCCCAGATTGGCGGGGTCGAGATGACCCCTCGCCAGAGCGTTCAGCGCCTGGATCGGGTGATCGCCGATTCCGACGTTGAAGAAATTCTCCTCGACGAAGGCGCCGACGCCGGTTACATCCGGATCGTTGTGCTGCTTGTTCAGCATCGGCCCGCTGTGGCAGCTGAAGCAGCCGGCGCCGCCGTCGGTGGCCTTCGTGAAGAAAAGCCGAGCGCCGCGCCGCTGAGCAGGCGTCAGCGCTCTGTCATCCCCGGCCACGAAGCGGTCGAACGGCGTGTTCCGGGTGACCACGGTGCGCAAGAAGGTCGCCGTCGCGCGGAGCTCGGTATCGTCGCTGACGAGGGTCGTCAGATCCCCCGTGTCCATGGCGGCTTCCTGCGGGAAGGCATCCCTGAACAACTTCACGAAAGCCGGGATCATCCGCAGCGCAGTGGACTGAAAGTTGAGCATCCGGTGGGCGTCGAGGAGCAGGAGCGTGAGGTTCTCCTGAGCCGGGTCGCTGAACGGGTTGAGCGAGCCCGGGGTCGATTGCGGATTACCGGCGAAACCGCCGAGCAGCAAGCGGTTGTTGAACGCGAAGCCGACCATCGAAGGCGACATGCGCGCGACGCTGTCCAGCTGGTCGAGCCGGCCGGTTGCAAGCAGTTGCAGGTTCGGGTCCGCCGCGGCCGCTGCCGTGTTCAGCGTTCCCGGCGGATTGGGATAGTGATAGAAGTACGCCGGAGTGGTGATCACGTCCTTGCCGTGGTCGACCCAGATGTCCGTCAGGGTCGGCAGAGCGTCGACCAGCACGTCGCCGGGGAAGATGGGTTCGGTGCGCAACTTGGCGAGGATCGACTGAGGCCGACGGCGCGGGAAGAAGTTGCCGTTCTCGTCGGTGTAGCCGCGCCCCTCGCCGCCGACGTTGAAGTTGATCTGCTGGCCGGCCTTGCCCGCGGCCTCGCCGATGTGGCAGGCACCGCACGATCCGGTTTGTATCGTGGCAGCGACGACATCCTGAGCCTCGGAACCCGTCGCCTTCGACGTCTCGGGGAAGATTTTCTGGATCAGCGGATCGGTGGCGCTGTACGTTCCGCCGAAGGAAGTTCCCTCGGGCAGGTCCTTCGGTTGGCCCGTGTTGATGTCGATGCGTGCGGTGCGAACCGGGTCGTGGAAAAGCAGCTTGCCGAGGTAGCGCTTGGCCTCGGTCGTTTCATAGCGATAGCCACTAGGCACCGGGATTTCAGTGTTCGTTGCGGGAACTTTCAACTTGTCTAGGCCTCCAACCTGCTGACCGATGAACCCTCGAAGCCAACCTGGGTCAATCCAACTGCCAGCAGTCTTGTCCTGAGCCGCAGCCAGAACAAAAAAACAGACCACAACTGCGCCGAGTCTGGTCGCCAAACCTTTGTTCATAATCGTCATACCTTTGCCCTCCCAATCAACGTCGAGCACAAAGTCCGACGCGCAGCGCGCATGCTACCGCAGGATTCTCCCAGGCCATATGATTTGAATCAGCCTAGTGAAGGCAGCGACCCTTCGAAGCGCGGGTAGTTGTTTTTGTTAGCGACGATTTCTTTGTGCTTCGAATTCTCGAAATTGCGGAGCGCAATGATGGATGACTAGGGAGGCGGCCATTTCGAGGATTCAATCGTTTCGTCCGGATATCAATACAAAAGTCAATCACCAGAGAACTTCGGCCAACTAATCGGACTTGGAAGCGTGGCTTGGACCGGATCGGTTTTTTCCGAAAGATGGAGGGTTCTCGCGGTGCGTATCACAACCCCTTCGTCCACGAGTTGCCCAAGAGTCCGGTAGAAAGTCTCGTACGCGAGGCCTAGATCTTCGGCGATATATTTCAAGGGGCGATCCAATCGCACGGTTCCCGATGACGAAGACGCAAGACCTAAATACTGTCTGATGCGTTCACGGGCAGAGCGTAGCGAACGAAGTTCTAGACTGAGCCGGATTCGATTGAATCGCTGTGTTTGCAGCGACATGAACTCCGCGATAAGTTTCGGGTATTCGAGGAGTGTGCTCCGGAGGGCATCTTGGGGAAAGGCACGCACCTGGGAACGTACCTCGGCTATTACGTCACTACAATACGTTTCGGCAAACAAGCAATGTTCGGAAACACACTCACCAGAACGAGCAACGTAGAGCGGTACCTGTTTGCCTTCGGAACTAACGCAGAGTAATCGTACGCGCCCATTGATGACCACATGCACAGCCGTTGCAGGATCTCCTCGATGATACAGGAACTCGTTCGGAGCTAGATCCCGTACGCTCGAGGTAGCGACCAAACCCTCTGGTAGCCGCTTCAGGTGTGCTAGAAACAATAGTCCCCCCTGCCCAGAAGGCCGGGTGCATGTCATCTCCCGCTTGGGTCTGTACATGAGATTTAGCAAAACCGATTTGGTTACAGATATCACTTGAATGTGATGAATATAACGCTCTGGCGATTGCCTTACAGATAGTCCATGGAACGGCACGTGGGCTCTCGATGCGGGAAGAATCATGCCTGGGATTGAGGAACAGGCAGCAGATGCTTATCGGTTTGATCTTCAGCTCGATGGGCAGATTAGATGGGAGATTCCTTCGCTGGGCGAGGTGCTCACGGGTAAGACGGATGAGCAGCCGATGGAAGTCCACAGAGCAAAGCCGCTGCCCGGGATGACCTCAGCGTCACAGCTGAAGGGACGCAGGTGCTTATGTACAAAGTGGCTCGGAACGGCAAACTGGAGGGTGAAAGGCGAATGACCCTGGTTATCCGCGTGCCTTGAGCTGCCGCAAGTTCCGAGCGATGCTTGGTCCCATGATCATCAAGCACAGGAACCTAGCCACTGAGGAAGTCATATTCGAGTCGGACAACAGTAAGTCCTATGAGATTCGACGCCCGAAGGGGTTGACAGATGCCACGGTGCGGAGATTCCTCAAATGTAAGCCGCGCTACCGGCGCTATCGTGGGTTGCTTGTGATGAGCCGCCCCGTGTGAATTTGTGGTACGTTGCCCTTTATGAAAAGGAAGTATCCGGAAGTTCGGGGCAAGGTTGCGGATGCCGTCCAAGAGAGGCACACTGACGATGGGTTCCATATTACTGGCACGTTCACGGACCAAACGGTAATGAATTGGGACATAAGCACTCGGATTGTGCTCAAGCCGGAGCTGATGAATTGCAAGTCCGGCAACGGCAAGCTAGTTTGCAGCTACCCAACCATCAGGACGCGAGACTGGCGTTTCTTCCCTGAGTGAAAGCCCCCGGCATTTTTTGCAGTCTAACGCCGGGGCTACTGCGGGGTGGGCATCCCCTTGGCTGTCAAGCCCCGTACCGCTCCCATAAGTTGTGCGTCCGCCTCATCCGCTATGACCATTACGTCTGAGAGCAATCTCTTCTGGTCGAGTTCGCCAAGGTGAAGATGTAATGTTCGGTATGTGACAACCTCAAATATCCCTCCTATCCCGAACTCTGTATTGCTTCGCTCACTTTCTACGAGAAATAATACGTCGGGGCCGCGTTCGCGGCCTATTTAGTACTCAGGCTACTCACATAGACATCAATACAAACCTTTTCCCCCGCACAACACACCTCGAAACCGTGCACTCGTCCCTTTCACCGTTGTCCTTACTGTTGAGGAGTAATAGTTGCAGTCAATATCGCACGCAGTCTATGAGGTGCGGTGAACGCAGGGTGGAGTGTGATGCAGTGAGTAAGTCAGCGTGTGCAAGAAAGCCTAATTCTATGGGGCATGGAACCGCTTGAGCTCCTCTCGGTATCGCGGAGTGTTCATGTAGGGCTAGTCGAGCATATCAAGGTTTGTTGACGATACAGACAGAGCCAAGGTGTTATGAAGATGGAGAAAGGCAGGTGTGCAATGTTGAACGTCGAATCTTTCAAGTGCGGCACGCGATCTAGCTTATTGCCGCTGATCATCGTCTCGGCATTGCTCTTAATCTCTGTGAGAGTATTTGCGCAGACCACAATCAGTACCGGCAGTATTGTCGGCACCGTGACGGATCCGAGTGGTGCCGTCGTTAGCGACGCCAAAGTCCAGATCACCAACAAAGGAACAGGCCAAGTCATGACAACGACAGCCACTTCATCCGGTACCTATGCATCGGGTGCGCTCAATCCCGGAGCGTATACGGTGCGGGTAGAGGGGACAGGATTTAAGACCACCGAAGTGTCGGTAGAAGTGCAGGTAAACACGACTGCGTCGGCAAACGTGAAGCTTGCCCTGGGACAGAGTTCGCAGGTCATTGAAGTACAAGCTTCCGAGGTCGCTGTGAACACCGAGCAGGCCACAGTGCAAGGCGTCCTCACTTCGCAGCAAATCGAAAATCTGCCCATCAACGGGCGCAACTTCCTGGATCTGGCCCAGCTCGAGCCCGGAGTACAGATTCAGGATGGCGGCACTTTCGATCCCACCAAGAACGGTTTCTCATCCGTCTCGTTTGGTGGCCGGTTCGGCCGCACGGCCCGCATTGAGGTGGACGGTGTCGATGTCAGCGACGAGAACGTGGGCACCACAACCCAAAACGTTCCCATGGGTGCGATCCAGGAGTTCTCGTTGCAGCAGTCTTCCCTCGATCTTTCGACCGAGCTAACCTCATCGGGGTCCGTGAGCATTACCACGAAGTCGGGCACGAACAGCCTGCACGGCGAGGGCGACTACTATTTCCGCGACCAGTCTCTGAATGCCAACTTGCCGGGAGCCTCGCACAATCCTTTTCAGAGAAATCAGTTCGGCGGCAACCTTGGCGGCGCCATTATCAAAGACAAGCTTTTCTTTTTCCTCGACGCCGAACGCACCAAGCAGGACCTGCTCGATCCCATCCTCCCTGGAGGTGCGTTTGCTGGTCTCACGGGGAACTTCACCTCACCTTTCCGCGAGACCGAAACGGTCGGACGTGTGGATTGGCAGGCCGGCCGATTCAAAGTTTTCTATCGCTTTACCTACGATCAGAACAAGAGCGTGCTTCCTTTCATCCCCAACTCCTTTCAGCCGTTTGCCAACGTAGACCACGCGCGAGACCACGTGGCCGGCGTTGATTTCAATTTCGGCTCGTTCACCAACAGCGTGCGCTTTGGCTATACCAAATTCGAAAACGGGATTAAGGACGCCGTGACCGGCTCCAGCATTTTCGATCCGCTGCCCGGCATTGAACTTGCGATCGGCGCCGACGCATTCTGCCTTACGGCGGGCGCGGATCCATTTTGCTCCGGCCCCAACTTCCTGGCCCCCCAGGAGACCATGCAGTCCGATCACCAAATCAAGTATGACGGCAGCAAGCTCTACAAGAATCACATCATTCGCTTTGGCGCTGGATTTAACAGCATTCACGGCGGTGGATTGGCGGCGTTTCTGGGATTGGCCCCGGCGGTGAATGCTCCGGCGTTGGCAGCGAACACCCACCTCGCTTGCACGACCGCGAACAACTGCCCATTTCCTGGTGGAGACAGCAACCCACTGAACTATCCAGTCGCCAGCGTCACGTTGGGTAACGGACAAGGATTTGCCTCGGCCAAACCTGCATTCGGGTTGCCCGGCGGCGGACAGGGTCCCGATCACCGTTTCTCCTGGTACATTGGAGATTCCTGGAAAGTTAAGCCCAACTTTACCGTGACCCTTGGTCTGCGCTATGTGCGTGACACCGCCCGCACCGACACCGACCTCGGTCCGCTCCCTGCCTTGAACCAGTTCAACAATCAGTTCTACAGCGGCCTCGGCAACGCAGTGCATCAGCCCAACCTCAATTTTGCCCCCCAGTTGGGTCTCGCGTGGGATCCGAACAAAAACGGCAAAACCGTGGTCCGTGCCGGGATCGGACTGTTCTACGAGAACTCGATCTGGAACAACATTCTGTTTGATCCCGCAGCGCGGCTGCAGAAAGGACTTTTCCTGGGCTTCGGGGGAGGTAACCCCGCGTTTAATGGCCAGGCTATTGGCGTAGCAGCACCCGCGATCATCGCCCAGCAAAAAGCATTCCAGGCGGCTACACTGGCGGCTGGCCCGGCGACGAACGCCACCTACATCGGTACTCAACTTGCCGACGACTTTGCGACGAGCACCACCCTTCTTGCTCCGAACTATGTCTCACCCCGCTCAGTGCAGATGAACATTGGGGTGCAGCACGAGATTCGCCGGGGAATCGTGTTCAACGTAGACTTCCTGCGCAACGTATCCACCCACAACTTCCTCCTCGTTGATACAAATCGCGTCGGCGCTGCGAGCACTTTTCGTCCAGGCGCAGCGCAGAATGCGATCGCTGAAACCCTAACCGCTTGCGGATCGGGCGTGACCACGATTGATATGGCGATTAGCAGTTGCCCAGGACTTCACCCCGCGGGGGGCGCTACGATAGCCGACTTCGCCAAAAACGGCTTGGATTCCGGCTATCAGCTATGCCCAACGGGCCCCTGTCCGGCGGCGGCTTTTCCCGGCATTAGTACTGCTGTCGGCCCCAATGAAATGCTGTTCCCCATCGGGCGCTCGGTATACAACGGCCTACAAATGGGCTTGAAGCAGGACCTTTCCAATCCCGTGCGTGGCATTAAGCACGCAAACTTGCAGGTCTCGTACTCCTTGTCGCGTTATATCGCCACCGCGAGGGATAACGATTTCAGCACGGCTGCGACGGACTTCGTCAATCCAACGCACTACATCGGCCCGACCGGCCTGGACCGGACCCATCAGCTCTCGTTCGGTGGGTATGCAGACTTGCCGGCTGGCTTTCAGGTCGGATTCGCCGGCCACTTCGACAGCCCGCTGGCCTCCAACGTCACGCTGCCCGTGACTGGAGCACCCGGTGGGATCTTCCAGACCGATATCACCGGAGACGGCACCGGAGACGGCGCACTGGCCAACAATCGGGGTATAGGCGATCTTCTTCCCGGAACCAATGTTGGCGGGTTCGGGCGCAGCTTTGGCGTCAGCGGGCTTAACCAGGCGATC
>Ga0307474_10001627_pt1 | contig 16215 bp, 16 predicted proteins | sample atmos_gasesECM1C_2_FD_203312 | JGI IMG/M metagenome (GOLD analysis project Ga0307474, IMG submission 203312) | Hardwood forest soil microbial communities from Morgan-Monroe State Forest, Indiana, United States - atmos_gasesECM1C_05 | ecosystem: Environmental > Terrestrial > Soil > Temperate... | reverse complement strand
CACGCGCCCGTCGTAAAATTGAAAGCGACGACCTCGTCCTGAGCGACGCAGTAAAGATGCCCGTCAGGACCAAACCGTAGACCGCGCGGTTTCCGAAACTCGGCCGACTCGGTCGGAGAGAAGACCCGCACAAGGTGTCCATCCGTGGGGTCGTATTCGCGCACGCTCGTCACGGCATCTGCCGCACCGAACGGATGCTCACTTGCCGCCACGACGTTACCGTTGGGCGCAATCGCGAGATCCAAAGGGCTGAGGTCGGGATCGCTCACGAGGCGAAAGGGCGGGGTACGCTCGCCGGGCGTGATCGCGACAATCGTGTTGTCGCCCTCGCCATTCGGCCCTATCCCCGATGCGAGAAACAGCCTTCCATCGTGACCAAAGGCAAAGCCGCGGGGAAATGGAACGATTCCCGGCGGTACGAAATGCTCTCCGGTCGCGTCGAGTAACACCGGAAACGCCATAATCGTGCGCGCGCCTCGAAGTCCGACGTAGTAGCGTCCGTCCGGACCGAAAATGCCACCACCTGGGTTCAATCCGGCGATCGGGCCCGTGTCGCGAACGACAGTCCCGTTTGGACCGAGCGCCAATACCCGATCACTGCCGCTGTTGAGAAACAGGTAGCCCTCCTTTTGATCCACGACAAGTCCCCGGGGATCAACAATTCGGCTGTCATCGCTAAAGCGACCGATCAGCGCGCCGTCGCGATTGAACGCCAGGAGCGCGCCATATCCATTCCCATTGATGCCCGAGGCGCTCGTAACAAGGATCAACATTGTAACCACGCTCCCTCGGGATACGCCTTGTCCGGGACCGGGTTGGTTAGGGTAACGCCCTCGGCGACGGAGCGCAAAGGAGTGCTCGGATCGGATCGACGCGGTCTCAATCAATCGCATCGGGCCTGCGCCTGGAATCAACTCATAGTCATTTCCATCAACTAATGGCACGAGCGTGCAAGAAGTTCATCCGGGATGGTCTTAGAGTTTGTCGGCTATCAGAAGTGGAGGTGTCCAAAAATGTCCATAATCGCCACGGTCACTGTTGCAATCGCGCTCGTCGTCTTGTTGATCCTGGGATTCTTGCGCGTGGCACGCGAGCTGCTGTCGAGAAGCATCTGTGACGCTCCTTCAAGTCATGAGGAAAGTATTCGGCAAACGACTCTTCGACTCACTCACCCGAGAAAGAACGTCTCTCCGTGAGCAATGAATGCTCCGCCGAAACCGTTGACATATTGGAAGAATTGCTTGCGCAATCAATTCTGCTGCGTGACCTTTATAAAATCGCGCGCTGGCAGACCTGCAACGGTGAACTCTGTCGAATGCATCTGCTATTCGAGGGCCACTACAAGGAACAGCTTCGCCTAGTTGATGTGCTTATGGACCGAGTGCGCATGCTGGGCGGCACCGGCCGCGTGCTTGCTGGCGACTTTCTAAAGGGACCTCAACTCTCCTGTGGGGTTCGAGCTCACAGAGCACCCGACCGGTGGGTAGACGAGCTGCTCGACGCCCATGAATTGGTGCTGAGCACTGCACAACCAGCCGGGGCGACTGACAACCCTCAGTGGATGCACGAATTCGCCGTTGGTCTCGTCGTACTAACCAATGATATGCAGAACGTGTCTCTTCGCGAACAGTGGCTACCAGCACGAAATCGCGCGCGATTTTGAGACCGCTTTGAGGCTCGCCCGGCTAAGTCTGTCGCTGCCACGTTTGAGACCGCCCGATAAAGGACAAGCCAATATAGCCTCGCAGTATTAGGCGATTACCGGCTTGATCCAAGCGCATCTTGCAGCGATACACCGACCCCGAAACCGGATCCAGAATGTCCCCTCCCCCGTATGCATCGCCCTCCTGCTCGATGTCGCGAATGATGATGAGACCGATGATTGGCTGATTCTTGCGGTCGTCCCTGCAAGCGCCGCACACATGTTTTTCGGCTTCTGCTTCGAAGACTTTCTCAATCTGCCCGAACAGCTTCCCGCCCTTCTCGTAAATGCGCACGAGTGCTTTGGGGCTGCCCGTCGCATCATCAAAGGTTTTCCAGAGCCCTATCGGAGACGCTAATTCGGCCGATCGACCCGCTATCGGCGCCATCGCGGCAAAAAGCAACAAACTCCAGAGAGCTGCTCGCCTTGATGAGATCATGACACGAGATTCTCTCGTCCGGCCGACGCCGTATTCGCGCCCTGCAAGGGTCCGTCGCTCGGTTGCAACACGGGTGGCCTCTGCGGTAGTTAGTAGCTCGCGGCGTATCGCGCGCGCAAAACGAGCGTGGTATTCGGGGTGTTCGGTTCCCATCCACCGATCCCACCATGTGAAATACAGGCCAAAGTTATATTTCGAATAGGCATGATGCAAGTCGTGGTGAGTAACGCTCGTGACCCAGTCGAACAGAGGGCGCCCGTCTCGGCCGGCCGGCATCAGCTCATAGCCGCTGTGACCGATGGTGTTGCGCACGAGCTGGTGCAGCAGCCACACGGGTATCACTGCCCAGGGAGTGGGTACGATGAGCGGCCACACGGCAGCGAATAGACCCATGAGGGCCGCTTCGCGCAAATTGAAGCTGTACGCGGTGAATGGCGACGGATTGTGGCTGAGATGGTGGCGGAGGTGGTATTTCCGAAATCGCTTTGGGTGATGTATGAGTCTGTGGACCCAGTAGAAATAGGCGTCGTGGCCCACGATCATCAGCAGTAGGCTGATGACAAACCACACGGGCCCCCAGCCCACCGAAAGCTCCGACAGGGGATAGAATCCCGCCCGCGCCATGTACTCGATGGCGATTCCAATCAAGCTGTAGACGAAGATGGAGCGCAAGGACACGAGGAACTCGATCACCATTTGTCGCGGCTTGGGGCTATCTGGACGGATTTTTCGCCCGGCCAAAATGCCTTTCAGCGCCACGCACACGATCCCCCAAGCCGCCAGCGAAAACACCACATATCGAATACCGTCTTCAAAGATCGTGTCCCAGGCGATGCTGACCATGTCCCTCATCAGATCCCACATAAGCCCTCCGCTGGATCATGCCGGCGATTCTAGACCTGTAACTGTTGTCCTTCAAAGCGCGCAATAGCCGCTAACGCATTTTCAAGATGATGACCTGATCGCTGCTTGGATTGGTCGTCTCGCGCAGTTCTGCAACTTGCGCGGCGGTGACCGCCGGCGCTTGATTGCCCCAGCGATTTCGCATGAACGTGATAACGTCGGCGGCATCCTGGTCTGACAATTGCTGCCGGAATTGCGGCATGCGGTAGGCATCAGGCCTACCTTTGGCGACGAGGGGTACCGAACCGTTCAGCACCACATTGATGAGCGAAGACGGATTTTCGTCCAGCACGACGGGGTTGCCGGCGAGAGCCGGCATATACGAGGTGAAGCCCTTGGCGTCGAAACCATGACAGCTCGCGCAATCGCCCGCATAGATGGCGGCACCAGGCTGGGTTGCGGGACTGTTGCGTAACTTGTCTGTTGTTGAACTGTCATAGACGACGGCCTGTTGCGCGGATGTCGACGACAACGAAGTCAAATAGACTGCGATGGCCTGGATATCGCCATCCGAAAAGTAAGACGTGGAGTTGTTGATAACATCGGTCATCGATCCGAACGCAGAACCGACTCGGTTGTGACCCTGCGCGAGAAACTCGCCGATGTCCTTCGTCGACCAGGAACCGAGGCCGGTCCGCAGGTCGCCGCGAAGACTCGGCGCATACCACGCGTCGAGCTCCGCGCCGGCGAGAAAGTTCGGGCTGCTGTCATCGAGCGCCTTTTCCTGCATACCGATGCCGCGCGGGGTGTGACAGGCGCCGCAATGCCCAGGGCCCTGGACCAGATAGGCGCCGCGATTCCAGACCGCGTCGCGCTCCGGCTTTGCGACGTAGCTGGCGCTCGGCGCGAAGAAGAAATTCCAGAACGCGAGCGGCCAGCGGAAGCTGAGTAGCGCCGGAATCTCGCTCTTCAAATTAGCCTGATGGACGGGAGGCACTTGCTTCACGAAGAATCGGTAGAGCGCCACGACGTCCGCGTCGGCAAGTTTGACGTAGGATGGATAGGGCATCGCCGGATAGAGGTGGCGGCCGTCCTTGGCAATGCCATATCTCACCGCGAGATCAAAATCGGCAAGACTGTATGTACCGATGCCGGTCTCGGGATCCGGTGTGATGTTGGTCGAGTAAATCGCGCCGAGGGGTGTTCCCATTTTGAGGCCGCCGGCGAACCCCTTGCCGCCGGGAATCGAGTGGCAAGCGACGCAATCGGCGGCCCGCGCCAAATATTCATCGCCACTACTAGAGGGACTGATGCTTCCGGGGTCGCGCAGAGTGGACTTGTGCCCTGACGCCAGAACGAGGCAGGTGAATATCCCGACTGCGCACAGCACAGCCACCCCGCCTAAAAGGACCGCCTTTGAAACTACCCTCAAGTCTTTCAGCTCCTGAGATCGGTATCCACAATCGGCAACGTGCGAATGCGCTTGCCCGTTGCGGCGAAGATCGCATTCGTCACAGCGGGGGCGAGCGCCGGTACGGCAGGCTCGCCCGCACCGCCCCAGACATCTCCCCCGCTCGGTACCAGATGCACTTCGATCCTCGGCGCTTCTCCAAGACGCACCATGCGATAATTGTCGAAGTTGCCTTGTACCGCGGCGCCATCCTTGATCGTGATCTTGCCGTACAATGCGGCACTCAAAGCAAAGATCACCGAGCCCTCAGCCTGCTCGGTGACGGTTTGCGGATTAACCATGTGCCGGGTATCGAGCGCGACGGTCACGCGATTGACCTTCACCTCGCCGTTCGGCTTCACCGTAACTTCGGCGACCTGCGCGCACAGGCTGTCTGTAAACTTGCAAATGGCGATGCCGCGCCCGCTGCCCTTTGGCAGCGGCTTGCCCCAATCGCCCTTCTCGGCGGCGGTATCCAGCACTTTGAGCCAGTCCGCCTTACCCTCCAAAAGCTTGCGGCGCATCTGATAGGGATCGAGACGGCTCGCCGACGCGAGCTCGTCGAGGAAGCTTTCGATGGCGAAAGTATGCTGATTGGCCCCGGGCGCGCGATAGAACCACACCGGCAGATGAGTATTCCTGAGGTGCAATTCCACGCGCGTGTTCGGCACGTTGTAGCCGCTACTCACCAGGCCGTCGACGGCTGGCGGCTCAGCTCTGTCGGGCGGAAACGGAATGCCAACAGACTTGAAGATCGACGAGGTTACGACACGCATCGACCACGCGGTCGGCATGCCGTCGGAGCCGGTCACAGCCTTGAAGGCGACCACCGCGTGCGGACGAAACCTGTCGTGGCGGGTGTCTTCCTCCCGCGTCCAGATCAGCTTGACTGGACGTTTGACGACCTTCGCGATGGCGATGGCCTGCAGGATTTCATCGTTTGCATCGCGACGGCCGAAGCCTCCCCCGAGGAACGCGTTGTGAATGTAGACTTGCTCGGGCTTCAGGCCGGATGCCTTGGCGGCCGCGCCGAGCGCCGCCTCCGCGTCCTGCGTTCCCACCCAAACGTCGAGCCGGTCGGGCTGCAGATTCACGGTCGCATTCATCGGCTCCATGGGCGAGTGCGACAGATAAGGTGTCTCATAAATGGCCTCGAACGTGTTGGCTGCGCCCGACATCGCCTTATCGACATCGCCGTCGTTGCGCGCTACCAGCATGCGATCCGTCAACGCCGTGCGGAATTCCTTCGAAAGTTGCTCGCTATTGACACTTCCTGCAGCGCCGACATCCCATTCCGGCTGAAGACGCGACAACGCCCGTTTGGCGCGCCAAAAGCTATCCGTCGCGACGACCGCCACTGCGTCCTCAAGTTTGACCACGCCCACAATGCCGGACACGCCGGAAAGCATGGACTCATCGACACTCTTGAGTTTGCCCCCGCGCACGGGACAGGCGTTGATGGAGGCAAAAACCATACCTGGGACCTGTGCATCGATTCCGAACTTGGCCGATCCGTTGGTCTTGTGCGCGAGGTCGGCGCGCGGAATTCGGCGGGGAAGAAAAGTGAACTGAGCGGGCGTTTTGATTGCGGGTTCTTTGGCGAGCTTGATCTTCGCGGCCTCGGCGGCGAGTTCCCCGTAACGCAGCGTGCGGCCTGAAGGCCGATGAGTCACCACGCTCTGCGCCGCCGCGCATTCTGTTGCCGGAGCGTGCCAGCGCGCCGCTGCCGCGGCAATCAGGCGCTCACGGGCGCTGGCGCCCACCTGCTGCACCATCTTTTGCGACTCCCGAACAGACATGCTGCCGTGCGAGTACATGTTGCCGTAGACCCTCTTCTCTCGAACGCTGCGGTTCGACGAGGCGTACTCGACCCGCACCTTCGACCAGTCACATTGCAACTCCTCGGTAATCATCATTGGCAGTGCCGTCATACTGCCCTGCCCCATCTCCGAACGTTGATAGCGGATCAAAATCGAATCATCCGGATCGATGGCGATCCAGGCATCGATTTCGTGCGGCGCATGGTCGTTGTCATTCCAGGGTTGCATCGAGATGGCCGTGGCGTCAGCGCTGCGGGGAGCAGCGCCGATGCCGATCATCAAGCCGCCGGCGACGGAGACGGCCGTGAGAATGAAGTCGCGACGGTTCAGGGTTGAAGTTACACCGGCTCCGCGCATCGCGACCTCCTCAGCTCTTCAAGTCCGCGGCGCGATGAATGGCGCGACGCAAAGGTTCATACGTACCGCAACGGCAAATATTCGTGATATTCGCGTCGATCTCGGCATCCGTGGGCTTGGAATATTTCTTTAAGAACGAAACCACGGCCATGATCTGTCCCGACTGGCAGTAGCCGCATTGCGGAACACCCAGTTCAATCCAGGCGCGCTGCACGGGGTGATTGTTGTCGGGCGAAAGGCCCTCAATCGTGACGATCTTGGCGCCATCGAGACTGCCGATTGGCACCGAGCAGGACCGCATCGCGGTTCCGTTGATGTGCACCGTGCATGCGCCGCACTGGGCGATACCGCAGCCAAATTTTGTGCCGGTCAAACCGATCACATCGCGAAGCACCCAGAGAAGCGGCGTATCGGGTTCGATGTCGATTTGCCGGGATGTTCCGTTGACCTCGATGGTGATCACTGTGCCCTTCTCCCCACCTTGAAATACAGCCTTATGCCGACGCGGTCATGGTTTCGGTTCCATTTCGCGATGCACGAGATTACGCATGCGATGCGGCGTGCGTCTATACAGCGAGTTGAGCGGATGATGCGTGGACCCCGCAATCTGCTGCCTGGTCGAGATCTACATGGAGGCATATAATATAAATTCAATCATAATATTGCGATATTTTGTTAATCTGACTTCGACTCACCGAATCCGCCGGTCTGCTTCCAACTGAACTGGGCGCTTCTGTCTCAAAGCGAACATCGCAAGAATGTATCCCCCAGAGGGGGGATAAGGAACTCGAAGACCTTGATGCAAGAATACGGACCACGGCCGCTCGCTCGCGCCGCGTCCTCTTCCACAGGAGCTGGGTACCAGCATGATCGTCGCGAACCTTGACGACTACCGTAAACAATGCGAAGCCAGACTTCCACGATTCCTGTTCGACTACATCAGCGGCGGTTCTTACCAGGAGAACACGTTGCACGCGAATATTGCGGAGCTACAGGCGACGCTGTTGCGCCAGCGTGTAATGGTGGACGAATCGCAGCTTAACCTGTCGATTAAGTTGTGGGATCAATCGCTCTCACTTCCTGTCGTCCTTGGGCCGGTCGGTATGGCCGGAATGTACTCGAGCCGCGGAGAAGTCAAAGCGGCGAATGCGGCGAGGACGGTTGGGGTGCCGTTTACGCTGTCGACGATGGGGGTGTGCGATGTGCACGAGGTCGCGCAAAAAACCGGCGTTTCCCCTTGGTTCCAGCTCTATATGCTCAAAGACCGCGGTTTCGTCAAGAGTGTGATCGAGCGTTCCGTTTCCGCAGGCTCAAAGGTCTTGGTATTCACCGTTGACCTCGCGACCCCCGGGCGGCGTTACAGCGAGGTGCACGACGGGATGGAGAAGGACCCGACACTGCTGGGGATGCTGGGGTTCGTAGCGCAAGGCGCGACGCACCCGCGCTGGGCCCTCGATATCGTTACCAAAGGCTGGCCGCTGAAGTTCGGCACGATTGCGGAAGCGATGCCCAAAGGCGTCCCCTATGGAAAATTCGTTCACGATAATTTTGATGCGTCGACGACCTGGAAGGACATCGAGTGGGTGCGGTCGATCTTTCCCGGAAAGATCATTTTGAAAGGTATTCTCGACCCCGAAGACGCCAAGCGCGCTGTACAGACCGCTATCGACGGAATTGTGGTGTCAAACCACGGCGGCAGGCAGCTCGATAGCGTGACATCGACCATTCGAGCTTTGCCTAAGATTGTCGATGCAGTTCAAGGTGGAGTTCCGGTGTTTATGGATGGCGGCATTCGCTCCGGCCTGGACGTGTTGAAAGCGCTGGCGCTGGGCGCCAAGGCGTGCTTCGTAGGGCGGGCTTGGGCATATGCATTAGGGGCGGCAGGCGAATCGGGGGTCCGAGACATGTTGAACATCCTTAGAGAAGAGCTCAGGGTCGGCATGATTCTGACCGGATGCACCGATGTGAACCGAGCCAGTCCCGACTTGTTGCTCAAGGATTGACACAGACGCCTGCAACCTCAATATGACATCAAGGTCGGGACTCTCATCCGTGACAGCAAGTCGCGCGTTACGCCGCCCATGACGTCTTCCCAGAGCTTGGGGTGACCGAAGGCCCCGGCAACGAGCAAATCCGCCCCCAACTTCCGTGCTTCCGTCTGGAGTGCGTCGCCAGTCGAGGGAGTCGGAATATCGTTGAGCCAAATCCCTTCGACCGAAGCGTTGTGCCGCCGCAGATGCTCAGTGATTCGCTCGGGCGGAAGGCTCTCGTACTGGTTGACAAAGTTCGTCGGATTGATCGCGACAACTGTCACTCGCTTCGCGCGCTCTAAGATCGGCAGGGCGTCACCGAGCGAGCGGGCTGCCGCACGGCTCGAGTTCCAAGCCACGACCACATTACTTCCAAGCTCTTCGGTCCGGGCGTCCGGCGGAACAAACACCACAGGTCGTCCGGCCTGGAACAGGAGTTTCTCAGAGAGCTTATCAGCGGAATGCGCGCGATGGGGCACAATACACAAGTCGGCAAAGCGCGCCTGTTGAGGAACGACTTTCGATGCGATGCCGTCAAATGAGCGCCAGTGGACCTCAATACCTAGCTCGCGTTGCAATGCCCCTAGCTCTGTTTGCAGTCTAGTGGCGGCATTGTCAATGCAGAGCCCAACATGCTTACGGATACGGTCGAAGTCCTTGCACGAAGCCCGCGCCATTTCCGCCGTACGCTGTAAGTCGCTTTGCGCCTCATTCCGTTGCCTCACATAAACGGCAGTCAGGCGGCAGCCGTGTCGCTGCGCGAGATTGGCTGCCAGACGCATGCGCTCACCTGCAGACTCGCCTTGATCGAGATGGACGATAAGATCCCTTAGTGCCATAAGAAAATCCTCGCCGGATCAACCGGTGAACTCATCCGATGCCCCAAATGCCCCTGATCGCCAAATGCGCGCCGAGGAGCAACAGTCCCGAAAAAAACCATCGCTGAAACGTCTCGGGACGCATCAAGCGTATTAGGCGTTGACCTGCGGCCATTCCGACCAGAGCCGGAATAAGGGCAAGAAGGGAATACGCGGCGGAGCTGCGATCAAGTGTGCCGGATGCCCCCAGCGAGAAAGCAAGGGCGACGGTCGAGACGGTGAATGAAAGCCCGAGCGCCTTTCCAAACGCTTCGCGCGGTAAGCGTAGCGACTGCAGGTACGGCACCGCGGGTATCACGAACACGCCGGTTGCCGCCGTAATGAGCCCCGTTGCGCCACCGACAAAGGTTCCTAGCCACCACTCCCTCTGAGCTGGTACACGCGGCACGTGCGCTTTCATTAAACCAGTCGCCGCGTAGACTATGAGTGCGATGCCTAGGGCGACCGATGCAAATTCGCTTTTCGAGCCGGTCATCAAACCGGCACCCGCCCACACGCCAAGACACACTCCGACCTGCATCAGCCAAAGTCGTCGGACGAGCCTCCAAAGTCCCGGCCCGCTTAGCATCTGCCAAATATTCGTGATCAGCGCCGGTACTACCATGAGGACCGCTGCTCGGGCGGGAGGCATTGCAATACTGAGCAAACCGATTCCGACCGTAGGCAACCCGAGGCCGCTGACTCCCTTTGCTAATCCAGCGAAGAAAAATACAGCGGCGCCGAAAGCGAATTGAATGATTGGACTGGACACGACGCCAGTGTCATTTCGAATTCCAACCGGCACAATGCGCCATTCCGTAAGCCTGCCTTCGGCTATACCATAGGCAGCTCATCCGAAGGTGCGGCATGCATTTTGATTTGACCGATTTGGGGCTGTTCGCCGCCGTGGTCGAGGAAGGCAGCATTACCGCGGGCGCTTCGCGCGCGAGCCTTTCTCTGCCATCCGCAAGCGCACGCCTGAAAGGGATGGAGGAGATGCTTGGAACGACCTTGCTGGAGCGACATCGCCGAGGCGTGCGGCCGACTCCCGCAGGGCGTGCCCTTTCTCACCACGCTCAACTGGTTTTGGCGCAAATGGAGCGATTGCGCGGCGATCTGCGCGAACATGCGCGCGGCGGCGTGCGAGGACATATCAGACTGATGTCAAATGCGACTGCACTGGAAGAATACCTTCCGGAAGTTCTTTCTGGCTGGCTCGCCGCAAATCACGGCGTCGACATCGCACTGGAGGAGCGACTCAGCCACGAGATAGGTCCGGCTGTGGCACAAGCCCACACCGACATCGGCGTGCTGGCCGAATTGGGCGGCGTCGAGGGACTCGAGACTTACCCCTTTCGCATCGATAGGCTGGTGGTGGTGGTACCACGCGATCATAAATTGGCGGCCCGGCGCGACGCCGCGTTTGCCGAAGTTCTGGATGAGGAGTTTGTCGGCCTGGAGGCCGGGAACACGCTTGCCGAGCATCTCGCGTGGCAGGCTGCGCGGCTTGGCCGCTCACCGAAGCTGCGGATTCAGCTTCGCCGAATGGACGCGGTTTGCGGCATGGTGCAGTCGGGTGTCGGAATTGCCATCGTGCCGGAAACGGTCGCTAGCCGCTGTCGGCGAACCATGTCACTCAGTACGCTGCGGCTCACCGATGCATGGGCCACGCGAAAAATCATTGTCTGTGTACGCCGACTGGACGGCCTGCCTGCACATGCGCGCCGATTGGTTCGGCATCTGGTGGGGACAGCCAAAGTTGATGTGTAATTGATTGCCCCCCAATAGTGAAAGGAGCGACGAAATGAAAGGCAAGGTCTGGTTCATAACAGGCACGTCCAAGGGCTTTGGACGCGTATGGGCGGAAGCTGCGCTGGCGCGCGGCGATCAAGTCGCCGCCACAGCGCGCGACGTCAAATCGCTGGACCCATTGGTGCAACGCTTCGGCGATCAGGTTGCGGTATTCGCGCTGGATGTGACCGACAAAGGTGCCGTGGATGCAGGCATCAGCGCCGCCATCGCGCGTTTTGGCCGCTTGGACGTGGTGGTCAACAACGCAGGCTATGGATTATTCGGCGCCATTGAGGAAATTAGTGAGGCAGAGGCGCGCGACCAGATTGAAACAAACCTCTTCGGCGCGTTGTGGGTGACGCAGGCGGCGCTACCCTTCATGCGGGCGCAAGGATCCGGCCACATCATCCAGGTGTCCTCGATTGGCGGGGTCAATGCATTCCCGACCGTTGGTCTTTATCACGCCTCCAAATGGGCGCTCGAAGGTTTCAGTCAATCCCTCGCCGCGGAAGTCGCGCCCTTCGGCATCAAAGTAACCTTGATCGAGCCAGGTGGCTTCGCGACCGATTGGGGCGGCGCATCTGCGCAGCACGCCCGGCAGCTCTCTGCCTACGATGACGCCCGCTCGAAGATCGCCGCTGTTCGCAGCCGCAATGTGCCTGGCGACCCGGATGCGACTGGGCCGGCCATCCTGAAAGTCGTTGACGCACAAGAGCCGCCGCTGAGAATATTCTTCGGATCCAGCGGCTTGGCGATGACGCGCGCCGAGTATGCGCGCCGCATTGAGATGTGGGAGAAATGGAACAGCGTGTCGCTGGAGGCGCAAGGAGATCTCGCCGCAAAGCGTGCGCCGGGCTGACGGCTCCGATGGGAGACCGGGATCCCGTGCCCGAAGCCAAGATCAGCCAAGCACATTCTAAGAGGAAATCCTTTATGCCGCGAATGAAAGTCGTCCAGGTCGCCAAGCCAAACGCCAATCTCGAGGTCGTCGAGCGCGACATTCCAGAACCAAAACCGCGACAGGTGCGCATCAAAGTGCAAGCCTGCGGTGTATGCCACAGCGACATGTTCACCGTCACTGGCGCCATCCCGGGCATTCAGTATCCGCGCGTGCCCGGGCACGAGGTGGTGGGCATCATCGATGCCGTGGGACCCGATGTACCCGACTGGAAGATAGGCATGCGGGTTGGGGTGGGCTGGCATGGCGGTCATTGCGGACATTGCCACTCCTGTCGTCGCGGCGATTTCATCACTTGCATTTATGGGCAGATTCCCGGCATCTCCTATGACGGTGGTTATGCCGAGTACATGATTGCACCGTTCGAGGCGCTCGCGTCGATACCGGACGATCTTAAATCCGACGATGCGGCGCCCCTGCTCTGTGCCGGTATCACAACTTTCAATGTGCTGCGCCACAGCGGCGCCGGCCCCGGCGATCTCGTCGCGGTTCTCGGCGTCGGCGGCCTGGGTCACTTGGGTGTGCAGTTCGCGGCCAGGATGGGATTTAAAACCGTGGCGATTGCACGGGGTGCCGACAAGGGACCTTTCGCGAAGAAGCTCGGCGCTCTGATCTATATAGACAGCACCGCGCAAAATGCGGCCGAAGAACTAACCAAACTCGGCGGGGCCAAAGTAATTCTGGCAACCGTCACCGACGCCAAGAGCATGAGCTCCGTGCTCGCGGGGTTGGGCATCGACGGTAAACTCCTGGTGGTCGGTGCGAGCGGTGAGCCGATCGAGGTGCCGCCCTTGCTGCTCATCGGCGGGCGGCGTTCGATCACCGGTTGGCCGTCAGGCACCGCCCTGGACTCCGAAGACACCCTGAAATTCAGCGTTCAGTCGAACGTGCGCCCAATGATCGAGACCTTTCCCTTGGCGAAAGCGGCCGATGCGTATCAGCGCATGATGAGCGGCAAGGCCCGATTTCGCGTGGTCTTGGTACCCTAGCGCCGATGAAAACCTCGGTTACCGTTGCGGCTCTGCTCGCACTCGCGCTGATGCAGAGTGATCGAGCCCTTTCCGCCTCCGCGAGCCCATGGAAGGCGTTGGCTTTTCTGGAAGGTACTTGGGATGCGCGTGCGCAAGCAGGCGCAGCCGGAGCCCGGACCGACGGCAAGTACACGTTTAAGCCGGAACTCAAGCATCACGTACTGGTTCGCAGCAGTGAGGCCTACGCTGCTTGCAAGGGACCGGCGAGCTTCGACTGTAAACACAGCGATGTGCTTTACGTCTATCAGGAAGCGGAGAACCAACCGCTAAAGGCTATTTATTTCGACAACGAAGGTCACGTTATTCACTACGCTGTCTCAACTCCGAATCCCACCACGGCGATTTTCATTTCCGAGGCATCCACGTCCGCGCCACAGTTTCGGTTGATTTACGAGCTGAAAAATGCGGTGATGTCGGGAAGGTTTCAGATACGTATGCCTGGACAGGCAGAATGGAAATCCTATCTCGAGTGGAGCGGCGCGAAGAGATAACCACCGGGCTGGCACAGCGAGGAGGATGCCCGTGCATTTGGGGGCGTCACTTTGCGCATTCACCGTCCGCATGGACGTTTACGGTATCGCCGTCGTTCAGACCAGACTTGTCTTTGTGGCCACACCGGCGCATGTCATGATCAACGGTCATTGCCGTCCACGACAAATGGCCGTGCCCGGAGCGATCGGCTGCGATTGACACCGATATCGATGCGTCGCCATAGAGTGTCGAGTGGGAGAGCACCTTCTGTGGCGGCGAGGAGCTTCGATCATAAACAGTAACGAAAAGGTTGTCGGTGCCGTCATTGTAAATAGTGATCATCAAGCCGTCCCCGCCCAATGCGGCAGGAATACTCAACGACAGACAAGCCAGCGTGAAAATTATCCGGCCGAAAGCGCTCGTGACCATGAGGGACATTCTCCTTCCAGATTCGTGTCGGATTGATGTGAGCGGCACGCCATTAGACCGCAGCACGTAAATCCGTCGCAACAGTGAATCATGGCGTTGCCGGACCTCTGTAATCCAGCGGCCCAAATGGGGGCGTCTGACGACGCTTCATGTGTAGGAGATTTCTGACGAATTCGGCACCCCTGGACCTGGCGGCCGGATTCAAGGACCATGGCTCAGAACTACGGCGATTTGGAGAGTGCTATGCGAAGTTTTCTTGCCGCATGTTGTGTTTCCTTGGCCATAGCCGTGATTGCGGCGGTGATCCTGGATTCCGCCGTCCAAGAGTCAGCCATGAAAGCGTTCTCGACATCAGAGGTCCGGAATTAGGAAGCCCTGAATTTCGATTTCCATGAAGGTTCGCCCGAGCGTGCCGACGACCGCGTAAAAATCCACGGAAGCACTTTTCTCCAAATCCGAAAAGAAGCTTGCGATCCACGGCGCGAGGTAATTGTCGAAAATCTCGCGCTCGCTGCCTGGCGCAGCGGCAATTTCCCCGCCGGCCAGACCCGCCATGATTGCCAAAAGAATGGCGGCATGATCCTCCGGCTCCGGTTCTGTCTCGACACGTTCGACGCCGAGACGCCGCAGGGTTTGGCGGAGGTTCGCCAGGGGTCGTCCGTGCAGAAAACCGGTGAGATAATGCGAGGCGTACGGCATCAGTTCGCCGCGCCCGAGCCCAACGAACAAAGCGAAATGCTCCCGCGCCGTGATGTCGGCATCGGTCCGCGCGGCCGCCTGCGCGAGCGACGCGTGCGCAAGACCCAGGGGGCTGCCATCGCCGCGCAGTTCAGCCAGGCGGCCGAGCATTCCCGCATCGGGGCTGCGCATCAGCAGGGTCGCGAGCAGCGAATATTCCGCTGCACGCGCAAGATCGACCTCATCGACAGCCGCCGCTTGTCCAGAGTCGGGTGCGTGCATGGGCTACTGCGGCAGCGCGCCGCCGTGAGTTCGCGGAACGGCGGTGCCAGCACCTGTTTCACCGCCGCCCGCCTCTGCAACGCCGGCTCTCTCTACTACGCCCGTTGATTCTCCTACGATGGGCGGTGCTGCGGCCGACCTCGCTGCCTCGAGCGCATCGTTGCCCTGCATTGCCGACTGCTCGGGACTCTCGGCGTTTTGCGGCATTTCTGGCGCGACGTTGGTCAGACTTCCGAGGGCGCGAGCCACGAGATCCGGCGCTTCGAGCGGACCAAAACCCGGTATGCCGTTATGATCGTTGAAGTTCCACTGGTTCTCTGCGATCCCGACGAAATCACGAATGGCCGGATCCGCACTCCATGCACTGCGCAGTGCGGCGCGCGTCAATTCTGGGGGGACGCCCTCATGCAAAAATTGCCGGATATCGCTATCGGCGACGATCGATTCAATGGGCGGCAAGCTTGCCGGATCGAAAGCGGCGGGCGAAGGCGCTTCCGCCGGCGGCAATGAGGCTTCCGATTCGCGCTTCAATCTGAGCCAACGGGACAGAAAAGTCTCGGAGTCGCTCATGCTTCGTCCTTCGAACCGCCGGCGTTACGTGGCCGCGACTTGGCGCGCTCGCGCTTGAAGAACGCCTGCTCCACATGGTATTCGGCGATGAAATCTTCGACGATCTGTCGGATGGAAGCCGGCATCGGCACAGACTCAACCAAATCATTGCCGGCTCCCGTCAGTGCCTCTCCCTCTGCCGGATCCGCCGTGACGCAGAGCAGATCGAGCCCCGTCTCTCCGGCTCCCGGTCGGAGAATCACCCACAATCGCGCAGCGCCCGAGGCCAGGTTATCGCGATAGTTCGCGGTTTCAGTGCGGTAAAGCTCGATCACAGCGTCACCCGCATAGTAAGTAGTCAGATCTCCTGCGGCGCCAATCTGCGTCCAAGGCGGCGCCGCGGGTACGCCTTCGAGCACCGACACCGGCCGGTACAAGAAATCCGCCCACGGGCTCTCCGCCTTGCGCCGCTCGACGACGACTCCGACGCGAACGCGTGCGAGTGCCGCCCAGGTCAATTCAGTGCCT
>Ga0307474_10001626_pt1 | contig 16218 bp, 16 predicted proteins | sample atmos_gasesECM1C_2_FD_203312 | JGI IMG/M metagenome (GOLD analysis project Ga0307474, IMG submission 203312) | Hardwood forest soil microbial communities from Morgan-Monroe State Forest, Indiana, United States - atmos_gasesECM1C_05 | ecosystem: Environmental > Terrestrial > Soil > Temperate... | reverse complement strand
GCGCCCCATGACGCTCGAAGAAGCCATCAAAGAAGCCCATTTCAAAGATCGCGACGTCTTCGTCTTTCGCGATCCCAAAGGTAAAGTGATGGTCCTGCACCGCGCCCGCGACGGCAAAATGCAGCTCATCGAAGTGCCGTAAGAACCAGCACAGCTTATGTGGGGACGGCCGCCTTCGGCTGTCCGGGCGGCCCGGGTGCATCGGGCCGCTTGGTTTTTTTGATCTCACTGGCCCTCTTGCATAGCGTATGATCCTCCCGCCGTTTCAATCCGCCTACAATTGAGGAGATCCCTATGAAGAAGCTCAACGGGCTCGCGATTTTCCTGCTCTTCCTGGCGCCTTCGCTATTTGCCCAGGAACACTACACCGAAGGACCCGTCTGGCGCGTGCAACTGATTCGCGTCAAGCCCAACCGTATGGACGAATATCTCACCAGCCTCCGTCAATCCACCAAGCCCTTGATTGAAGAGCAAAAGCGCCAGGGCGCGATCGTGGATTACAAAGTCTTCCTGAAAGAGACCAAGAACAGTCCCGAAGACTGGGACATTTGCGTGGCCATCGAATACAAGAACCATGCCGCCATGGATGGCTTGGCCGCCAAAGGCGAGGCCGCGCGCGACAAGATTCTAGGTGGGAAACAGGCCGCACAGCAGCTTGGAGAAAAGCGCGGCGAGATCCGCGAAATCATCAGCTCTCAACTGATGCAGGAGATTTTCCTGAAATAAGAAACAATCGGGCTGCCCCACCCTTGTCCCTCCGTCCTTTTGGAGGGACAGGGTGGGGATTTCGACTTCAGTAACCCGTCGAAGAGCAGGCTCTCGGACTCTAAATGGTATGCGCTATGCCAAACATTTCCAAAGTGCGCTTCGTGATAGCGGTCCACGATTTGCAAAAGTCCGCCGCGTTTTACCGCGACGTCCTCGGATTCTCGGTAACCACGATGCCCGATCCTGGATTTCTGTTTTATGTTTCAGGCCCGTGCACGATTTGGGCGGGCCTCTGCCCTGACGCGCTTCCTCCATCCGACTTGGGTGACCATTCCTACTTCGCCTACCTCGAAATCGACGACATCGACCAGTACTACGGTTCGGTTCGCGCCAAAGGAGCGACGATCTGCAAAACCATTCGCGATGAGCCCTGGGGCATGCGCGAATTCGGAGTTGTCACCTTCGACGGCCACCGGATGATGTTCGCTTCTTCAATTCAATAGAAATAGGCTATTCATACGTTTTAGTGAGAGTCGTTTGGGTGCTAGAATTTGGCGGGAGATCCACCGTGATATTGATCCGCAATGTTTTCTCGATTGCATTGGCTGGAGCCCTGCTGCTTCCATTGAGTTCCCCTATGCCCGCCCGCGCACAATCCGCGCCAGCTTCCGGGAAGCTATCTACGCACTGGGAAGAGCTCACTGCCGCTGATTTTGGCGAAGGCATTCGCCGGTCGCAGGGTACGTGCCTGCTGCCCTTCGGTATTCTCGAGAAGCACGGCCCTCACCTTCCTCTCGGCACTGACCTTCTCGACGTCCGCTATGCCGCCTTGCACGCTGCGGACGAAGAATACACAGTCGTCTTTCCTGAATACTATTTCGGCCAGATCGCAGAGGCGAAACACGAGCCCGGGACGATGGCGTACAGCCGAAGCCTGCAACTTGCCCTGCTGCAAGAGACGACCGATGAGATGGCCCGCAACGGCTGCAAAAAGATCCTCATCGTCAACGGCCACGGCGGCAACAGCAGCCTCTTGCCATACTTCGCCCAGACCCAGCTCGACAAGCCTCACGACTACGTCGTCTACGTCTTCGATGAGCGCACTCCGCACCAGGGTGGACCGCCTAAGAAAACGACCATCGACATGCACGCCGGTGAAAGTGAAACTTCGAAGATGATGATCGCCCACCCCGAACTCGTGCATCCCGAGCGCGCCACCAGCGAGTCGGGCGCCGATCAGGCGCGTCAAAAGATCCCCGAGAGTGTCTACACCGGTATCTGGTGGTACACGCGTTTCCCCTTCCATTATTCCGGTGATGGCTCTGCCGCCACGAAAGAGTTAGGTGAATTTCAGATGAAGTGGTGGATCGATTCGGTAGTGAAAGCGATCCGCGAAGTGAAGGCCGACGACGTCAGCCCCAAGCTGCAAAAGGAATTCTTCGAAAAGAGCGCCCACCCGCTGGACACGCAACCGTAGAGATGCTTCCGGGTGACGCTGCAAGGGCCGATTACGAACTCCCGATCAGCACACCCGTGATGAAAACCAGCACGCCACCCAGTCCGACCTGCAGCGCCGCGGTAACCCAAGGCGTATCCATATAACGCTGCCGAATCCACGTGATCGCTCCCAATTCGCCCAGCACGACCACGCCCGCGGCCCATAACGCCGCACGAAAGTCTTTGATCAAGAACGGCAGAGTGTGCCCGATTCCGCCCACCGCGGTCATCGCTCCGCAGATCAACCCGCGTACCCACGGATGTCCGCGCCCCGTAAGGCTTCCGTCATCAGACAACGCTTCGGCGAATCCCATACTGATGCCAGCCCCCGCCGACGCCGCCAAGCCGACAAGAAACGCGTCCCAGCTCTTCTGCGTAGCCAGAGCAGCGGCAAACACCGGCGCCAGCGTCGATACCGATCCATCCATCAGGCCCGCCAGCCCCGGCTGCACGATCTGCAAAACGAACAACCGCCGCTCGGCTACTTCCTCGTCAGCCTTTACACTATCCGGCAACTTCTGTTTGTCGAGTTCCTGGGCCCGCGTCTCATGCGAACGCTCTTCGTTCGCCAAATCGTCAAGCAGTTGCCGCATGCTGACATCCTGGGTGCGCGCCGCGGCCTTCTCGTAAAAGCGTCGCGTCTCAACTTCCATCGTCGACGCCTCTTTGCGCACAGCCTCGATCCGCAGCGGACGCACCAGCCAAAGCGCCGGCCGCTCGACAAAGCCACGGACATCCTGCCGCCGGATCAACGGAATATGCTCGCCAAATTTTTGTCGAAAAAGATCCAGCAGCCTACGGCGGTGCGCGGACTCCTCCTCGCGCATGCCTTCAAACATCGAGGCCGTCGCCGGATAATCCTGACGCAGTCCCTCGGCAAAATCCGCGTAGACGCGTTCGTCCTCCTCCTCGAGTGAGATCGCAAGTGCCAATACTTCGCGTTCTGTGAGTTCTTCGAACTTTTTCATGACGCCATAGATTACCTGCCCGCGCGTGCCGGACACAATCTGGATTTTCGAGAGCGCTCCTCTGTGCCCCGTCAGGTGCGTATCTCATTTGCTAATCAGTGAGTGAATCCTCGAGCAGCCCGGTCTGCTACTATCCATCCATGCGGCGCCGGAAATCGGGGGGATCGCGCCAGGTCTCCAGTCCAGCCAGAAAACGGCCGACCCGTGAGGGCAAGCATTCGCCCGAACTGGTCATCATTACCGGCATGAGCGGTTCCGGGAAGGCCTCTGTGCTTAAGGCCTTCGAAGACCTCGGCTACTATTGCGTTGATAACCTCCCCGTCCAACTCATTCCTGAATTCGCGGAACTCGCCGTGCAGTCAAGTGAAATTCGCCGTACGGCTCTGGTGGTCGACGTTCGCGAAGGCTCCAAACTCGAGAAACTTCCTGCCATCCTCAAGTCGGTCCGCCACATGATTCCCACCAAAGTCGTCTTTCTGGAGGCCTCGGATGCGGTCCTTCTGCGGAGGTTCAGCGAAACCCGCCGTCCCCATCCCCTGGGAACCGATGCTCCCGTGAAAGCCTCCCTGAAAGCCGAACGGCGTCATCTGAGCGCTATCCGGCGTCTCGCCGATTTCGTGATCGACACCTCCAAGTTCAACGTTCACGAGCTTCGGGCCCACATCAACGAGCAATTCCATGAACGCTCCCCCGAACGCAGCATCCTGGTCTCCAGCGTGAGCTTTGGCTATCGCCAGGGAGTGCCTGAAGATGCGGACCTGGTCTTCGATGTGCGCTTTCTGCCGAACCCGCATTTCGTGCCCGAGTTTCGCCCGCTGACCGGACGCCATCCTAGTGTGGCGAAGTACATCCGTTCGTTCCCGCAAACCCGCGAATTCATCTCCCGGATTTCCGATCTACTCGTTTACCTGATCCCGCACTACATCCATGAAGGCAAGAGTTATCTGACGATTGCCTTCGGCTGCACCGGGGGCCAGCACCGGTCAGTCATGATCGCCGAGGAAGTAGCCAAGAACCTCCGCAAAGCGGGGTACCGTTTGAAAGTCGTGCACCGCGATAGCCCAAGATAGCCGCCTAAGTTGCCGAAAACCCGCCAGAGGAAGTGAATACGACATCGTTCTCCAACGCAACTCAAGTAAAATAGGGCCTTGCACGCCACACCAACTCGAGCGGCAGTCCTGTTTCCGGGCATGCCCCAACCGGGAGCCTCATGCGGCAATTGATGCGGCTCATCCGCTACGTATCGCCCTTCTTAGTGCAATTGCTGCCTGGCGTATGTCTGTTAGCTGGTGTCGGATTCTTCGAGGCCTTCCGCCTCATCTTGCTCAAACCGGTGCTGGACCGCGTCCTCAATCCCAGTTCGGGCTCGGAGAACATCGTTCTGTTTACGATGCCTGAAAGCGGGCATGCGATTTACCTCCAGCGTTTTGTGCCATCTCACTTTCACAACGCATGGCAAATCGTGGCCTACGCGCTCGTAGCCTCAACAATTCTGAAAGGAGTTTTCGACTATACGGGAACGTATCTCGTGAATCACGCCGGTTTCGGCATGATCACCAATCTGCGCAATGACCTCTACAACTCAGTATTGCGGAGATCGGCGGCCTTCTTCACCAAGCACACTACCGGGACACTCATCTCGACCATCATTAACGACATCGAGCGAGTACAGTTCGCCATGTCGAGCGTGCTGGCTGAGTTCCTGCAGCAATTCTTTTCCTTCGTGTTTACCGCAATTCTGGTAGTGATCCTCGGTCGCGAACTCGCCTGGGTGCTGGTGCTGTTCGTTCCATTCATCATTTATTCTGCAGTGCGGATTGGCCGCCGTGTCCGCAGCACGACGCGGCGCGGCCAGGATCAACTCGCCGACGTGCAGAATATCTTGCACGAAACCATCACCGGCAACCGCATCGTCAAAGCCTTCGGCATGGAATCCTGGGAGGTCGCGCGCTTCCGCACGGCCGCTCAGCGCCTCTTCCGTGCCAATCTGCGCTCAGTCGCCGCCGCTGCCGTCAGCTCCCCTCTCATGGACATTTTCGGAGCCATCGCCATTGCTTTGCTCTTGCTGTTGGGTCGCGACCGGATTGCCCATAACGAGCTCACGCTTGGCGCTTTCGTCACCTTCGTCGCGGCCGTGCTCAGCATGTATAACCCCGTCCGCAAGTTTGCTGTCTTCAACAACAGTTTTCAGCAAGCCTTAGGCGCATCCTCGGAATTGTTCAAGTTCATGGACACAGAAGACGTTGTCGCCGAGAAGCCCGGGGCCAAGCGCTTGCCGCGTTTTTCCGAAAGCATCAAATTCGAAGGAGTTTGCTTTTCTTATGAAGGGAACGGCGACGTCGGCCGCGAGATTCTCCATAGCATCAACCTGGAGGTCAGACGCGGGGAAGTGGTCGCCGTGGTTGGCTCGAGCGGCGCCGGGAAGAGCACACTGGTTCATCTGATTCCACGTTTCTTCGATGCAACGTCCGGACGTCTCCTCATCGATCGCTACGACGTTCGAGATGTCACGCTCGCCTCCCTGCGGGCGCAAGTTGGAATCGTGACCCAGGAAACGGTGCTGTTCAATGACTCCGTGCGTAACAACATCGCTTACGGCCAGCCCCACGTTCCGCAAAAAGAAGTTGAAGCCGCCGCGCGAGCCGCTCTCGCTCACGATTTCATTCTTGCGCTCCCTTCGGGGTACGATACCGTTATTGGAGAACGGGGTGTCCTGCTTTCCGGGGGTGAGCGCCAGCGTCTTGCCATCGCCCGCGCACTATTGAAAAATGCGCCCATCCTCATTCTGGATGAGGCTACGTCAGCGCTCGACAGCGAATCGGAGGCTCTGGTGCAGTCCGCGCTGCATAATCTGATGACCGGACGCACTGTGCTCGTGATTGCGCATCGCCTGTCAACCGTGCGTCGCGCCGACCGCATTGTGGTCATCGAGAACGGCACTATCGCCGATATCGGCGCGCATGAAGAATTGATGCAGAAACTGGGCACCTATCGGCGGCTGTACGAGTTGCAATTCGCCAGTATGGAGTCCCCCAAAGCCGTTGGAACCTGAGCACTACTGACCGCATTATGCCAATACGATCCATGACCGGTTTCGCGCAGGTGAGAGGTGAAGTGTCGCCGTCGCCGGCCGCCGCCACGCCTGCCAAGGCTTCGTCGAACGGCCGCATGGGGTTCTCGCTTTCGCTCAAGTCGGTAAATCATCGCTTCCTCGACCTCCATTTCCGCCTCCCTTCGGGCACGGATGCTCTCGAGATGCAACTTCGCCGCGTTCTCAAAGAGAACATCGCGCGCGGGCACGTTGAGGTGACCTTAAGCTTGGAGCGCTCGGTCAGCGAAGCCTTCTCTCTCAACCGCGAAATCATCGGGGGCTACATCGCTGCCTTTCGCGCCGCCGCTGCCGAATTTTCCCTATCCGCGGACCCAGACCTCAACGCAGTGCTGCGCATTCCCGGCGCTCTCGACTCCGCACAAGAATCTGCTGACGGAGAGGTCGAAGCTGCCGTTATGGCCAAAATTGCCGAGGCGCTGGAGCGTCTGAATCACATGCGGGAAGAAGAAGGCCGTGGCATCGTCCGCGAACTACGCGAGCGGATGACTCATTTGCTTGAAGCGGGCAAGGGCGTACAGCATCACCGCCGCGCCGTCCTGCAACACTACAGCGAGAGATTGCAAACGCGTTTACAGGAGTTGCTGGGAGCCAGCATCGACAAAGAACGTGCCCTGCAGGAGGCAGCCCTTCTGGTCGATCGCAGTGATATCCAGGAAGAAATCGTGCGCCTCGAAACTCATGTTCGGCATTTTATGGGATTGCTTGATGAGGGCGGAGAGATCGGCAAAAAACTCGACTTCCTTCTCCAGGAAATGAATCGCGAAGCCAACACCTTGCTATCGAAGACTTCCGGACTCGCGGGCGAGGCCCTCAAGATTACCGAAGCCGGCCTGGCCATGAAAGCCGAAATCGAGAAATCGCGTGAGCAGGTGCAGAACCTGGAATGAGCCCGCCTCGCAAACCGATTGTCTACATCATCTCCGCCCCGTCTGGTTCGGGAAAATCCACACTCGTCAATGAACTGCTGAAGTTGGTCCCCGATCTCGATTTTTCCATTTCCTACACCACTCGTGCTCCCCGCGGCAGCGAGCGTAACGGAAAGCAATATCACTTCGTAACCCGCGAGGAATTCCAGCGGATGGTCGATGCTGGTGAATTCCTGGAGCATGCTACATTCGATGGAAATTTGTACGGTACAGGCCGACGGTATCTCGCCGAAGCGGAGCACAAGGGCCGGGATCTGTTACTTGACATCGACGTCCAGGGAGCGGCACAGATTCAAAACAAGTTGCCAGACGCGGTCAGCATTTTTGTGCTTCCGCCGGACAAGAAAACGCTGGAATGGCGCCTGCGCAAACGCAGCGAGGATCGAGAGGAAGTCATTCAACGCCGACTGGATACGGCCGGTCGTGAGATTGAAGAGTATGATCGGTACAACTTTATTTTGATCAACGACCAGCTTGAGAAATCGATCGAAGGGCTTGAGGGCATCGTGCTCTCCGAACGTCTGCGGCGGGCAGGCACGACCCTGTCCAACGAAGAACAAGGGACAGTCCAATTGGCTGATCACCTTCGGCTGGAAAATGTCAAGGACAGAGTGCAGCCGATCCTGGCGTCCTTTCGGGAACCGCCGTTCTCGGCACGCCCCTAGGTTTCGCGGTATCATTTCTTGAACGCCGAAAGCGGCGTGGACCGGAAAGTCAGCTGGGCGCGGGACACGTTCCGAACGCTGGTCCTGTTCCGCAATACACCTTGAATGCTCGGCGCTGATTGCGTCTTCTAAATCGGTTGCAGGGGAGAGTCCCAATGAAGTTGATCGAAGGCTTTGACAGCAACTACCGGTACATTCTCGTAGCGGCGCGGCGTGCCCGCCAGCTCCAGTCCGGCGCCCCGCCCGTAGTGGACACCACTTCTCGGAAGCCATGCCGCATCGCACAGGATGAGATCCGTGCCGGTAAGGTGAAATGGGAAATCCCTGACACCCGCACCGTCGCCGAGCAAGCCGGAGAAACCCTGGATAAAGCCTTGGGGCAGGAGTGAGCGGTTGTTGATTTCCTGACTTGATCGCCGATTGCAAGGGCCTGGATTATCGAGTGCTGTTGAATCAATAGTCGAGAATCAACAATCTAAAATCCATGAAGATCGCCCTCGGCGTTACCGGTGGCATCGCAGCCTATAAGGCCGCCGAAATCGTCCGCCTCTTGCAAGATCGCGGCATCCGCGTGCAAGTCATCATGACGCGTGCCGCCCAGCAATTTGTTCGTCCCCTCACCTTCGCTGCTCTTTCCGGCGAAAAAGTCATCACCAGCATGTTTGCTTCTGGCGAAGACCATGAGCCCAACATCGATTCCGCAATCGAGCACATCGCTGTCGCCCAGTCCATCGACGCACTCCTGGTAGCGCCCGCTACGGCCGACGTGCTCGCGCATTTCGCGCAAGGAATTGCCAGCGACTTTCTAACTACGCTCTACCTGGCCACCACGGCGCCGGTAGTGGTTGCACCCGCGATGAACGTCAATATGTGGAACCATCCCGCCACGCAAGCGAATCTGGAAGTCCTTCGCAAGCGCGGCGTCAGGATCGTGGATCCGGGCTCCGGCTATCTCGCGTGCGGAATGACGGGCGCTGGCCGTCTCGCCGAAAACGAGGCCATCGTCGCCGCGGCGCTTGAAGCGCTGGGCGCATCCCAGGACCTTGCGGGTGAGACTCTGCTGGTTACCGCCGGTCCGACTCGCGAAAAGATTGATCCAGTGCGTTTTCTGACCAATCGTTCCAGCGGACGCATGGGATATGCCCTCTCCGAAGCGGCTCTGCGCCGCGGCGCGCGCGTCTTGCTGGTCAGCGGGCCGACGTCCTTGACTCCTCCCGGCGCGGCGGAAGTGACTCCTGTTGATTCGACCGAAGAGATGCGAGACGCGGTTCTGAAACTGCTGCCGCACGCGACGATCATCATCAAGACCGCCGCGGTCTCCGACTATCGCCCGAAAACGGCCGCGGACCAGAAGATGAAGCGCAAGGGATCGATGACACTGGAACTCGAGCCCACGCCTGATATTCTCAAGGAACTTACTTCTCGCAAGACCGCTCAAATTGTGATTGGCTTTGCCGCCGAAACGGAAAATGTGCTCGAGAACGCCCGCCAGAAGCTGTTCGCGAAAAATCTCGATGCCATCGTCGTCAACGACGTTTCTCGTGAAGGTGTTGGCTTCGACTCCGACCGCAACGCTGTGACAATTATCACCCGTGACGATGTCATCGAAGTCCCCGAAACCACCAAGTGGGAAGTCGCACAGCGTGTCCTCGACCAGGCTGTGCGATTGCGTCAACTGCGCAAATCCGCCGTGAAAGCCTGAATACGCTGCGAACACTGATACGGTCGTACGCCCCGACGGCGCGAGAGCGCTTGCTGACAACTCGTGATTCGGATCCGCGCATTGAGTGTCGGGCGAGAAACATTGAGCGTGGGGCGAGAAACACACGATTCGTGTCAGGGCACGGCTTCAGCCGTGCCGTCCCGAGCCACAAACAGGCGGGCTTTAGCCCCTGAGTGCATGCCGTTTCGGCTGTTCCCAGGACGCGTCACTAAGCCGTTCGGCCCAATGGCGTACAATTCGGTCGAATCTGCTTAAGGAGCTTGCCAATGACGCAAAAGGTGATCGAAGTAATTGGGACATCGAAGGAAAGTTTTGCCAAAGCCGCCGCGAGCGCCATAGCCGAAGCGGCCAAAACCGTCCGCGGGATCAAATGGGCGCACGTCGACTCGCTCGACATGGAATTGGACGGTGCGAAGGTGGTGTTGTATCGCGCTTTGACAAAGATTTACTTTGATGTAGAGCACTGAATCATTTCCCACGAGTCATGCCAATCGAATTGAATCCAGCACAGCGCAGGGCGCTCGCCGAGCGCCTGCGCTATTATCACGAACTGGGCATTTACGATCTGTATTGGCGGGAACGGTTCCCGGCAGAGGATGCTCCAAGCCTAACCGTCGCGACCGAAGCCGCCGAATCCCTTTCCATTCCGACACCAAGACAGCGAGAGGAAATGCCAAGAAAATCCGTCGCGATTGCGCCTTCTGTCGAAGCGAACATCTTCGAAGTTCTGACGACCAGACCTGAGCAGAGCGCCGCCGATCCACATTCAGCGCTGAAGCTCATTCGCGAAGATCTCGGCGACTGCACCCGATGCAAACTCCATAAGCAAGGCCGCAAACAGATCGTGTTCGGCGTAGGTAATCCACGGGCCGAACTGATGTTTGTGGGCGAAGGACCGGGCGCCGATGAAGACGCGCAGGGCGAACCTTTCGTAGGCCGTGCCGGACAGTTGCTTAACAACATGATCAAAGCCATGGGCCTGCGCCGCGAAGACGTCTACATTGCCAACGTGGTCAAGTGCCGCCCGCCCGGCAATCGCACCCCTGAACGCGACGAGTGCGAGACCTGCTCGCCATTTCTCATGCGCCAGATTGCTGTCATCAAGCCCAAAGTCGTTGTCGCCCTTGGCGCGGTGGCAGCGAAGAATTTGCTCGCGATCAATGCGCCCATGTCTGAGCTGCGCGGTCGCTTCTACGATTTCATGCCGGCCGGCGCCCGCAGCAGCGACCCAAACTGGCAAGGGGCAAAACTTGCCGTGACCTACCATCCCGCATTCCTTCTTCGCGACCCGCGCCAGAAAGGCGAGGCCTGGAAAGACCTGCAGATGGTCATGAAGTATCTCGGCCTAAAGCCTGCGCCAAAAGCAGAATAGACGAATTTGTCATCCTGACCGGAGTTGTCGTGCGTGCAGCGAGCGACAACGTAGTCGAAGGATCCCTGCCAAGGAACACAGCCCAGCCTTGCACACGCCCCCGTAGTTTATCCTTTCACTGAATGCCCGAATTCTGCGACGTCGCCGTGCCCGTGCCTTTGGACATGGCCTTCACGTATCGCATCCCCGCCGATGCCGCGCCAGTGATTGGCGGGCGCGTACTCGTTCCGTTTCGCCAGCGGCGCATGACCGGCATCGTCCTCGAACTTCACGATCGCAAACCTGCCGTCACCACCAAAGCCATCATTAGCGCATTGGACCCTTCGCCGATCCTCGACGAATCCCTCATCCGCCTCGCTCGCTGGATCGCCCACTACTATCTGGCTCCCATCGGAGAGGTCTTTCGCACCATGCTTCCGCTGGGCGCCGAATTCAAGCGCTCGATCGTTTATCGCATCACCGAAGAAGGGCAAATGGCCCTGCACCTGGCCGGTATATCCGGATCGTCTGCTCGTGCGCGTCGTCCACCTGAAGAACAGGCAGCCGAGTTTCGCGTCCTCGACTATTTCGCCGCGCAAGAACCACCAGCCGATCTTGCCCGCGAACAGACGCTACGCTCGGCAACCCACGTCTCGCGCTTGATCCTTGATGGAATGGTCCGCAAGAAATGGCTCTTCCGCGAAGACATCTCCGGCGCTCATGACGCGACACGCATCATCAAAATCGCGCTCCTCAAATCCGTCGACGGCAAACTCAACGCCAACCAGCGCACGCTCATCGAAACGCTGGCGGCATCGGGAGGAAGGGTTCCGGTCGAAACCCTGCAGTCGCTCGAAGTTCCCCGCAGCACACTCAAAACGCTAGTCAGCCGCGGGCTGGTCGAATTGATCGAAGCACCCGCCGACTTCACTGTCTCCCGCACAAAGCCGCGCCCATCGCCCTTCGAATTCGAATTTACCTCGGCACAACAATCGGCCCTCGCCAGCTTGCGGAAAAGCGTCGATGCCCGAACCTTCTCGGGCATGCTTCTCCACGGAGTAACCGGCTCAGGAAAAACTGCGGTCTATCTGGCGGGAATGCGGTCCGTTCTCGATTCAGGCCGGTCCGCCATTTTGCTCGTTCCTGAAATCGGTCTGACTCCGGCTGTTGCCGCGGACTTGCATCAGATCTTCGGGGACCAAGTCGCTATCCTCCACTCCGCCCTGACCAACCGGGAGCGGGCCGAGCAATGGCATCGCATCCGGCGAGGAGACGCACGCATCGTGGTCGGCACGCGTTCCGCTGTGTTCGCCCCCGTTTCCGATCTCGCTTTGATTATCGTCGATGAGGAACATGATTCTTCGTATAAGCAGGAAGAAACTCCACGCTACCACGCCCGCGATGTCGCGGTGATGCGCGCGAAGATGGCCAACGCCGTAGTTGTGCTCGGTTCGGCCACCCCGTCTCTGGAGTCGTACTTCAATGCCAGGAAGAACAAGTACGCTCTGGTTGAACTTCCCGACCGTGTCGAGCAGCGTCCGCTCCCCGAGGTGCAAATCGTCGACATGCGCCAGGAATTCCAGGAGACTGGCCACGAGCAAGTCATTTCGCGCACGCTGGCGGCCGCAATCAAAGAGCGCCTCGACCGCAAAGAACAGGTCATGGTGCTGCTCAACCGCCGCGGCTATTCTCCCGTGGTTCTCTGCCGAACTTGCGGGAAAAAACTGGAGTGTTCGAACTGCGCCATCGCGCTCACGCATCACAAGCGTGAGCAAAAGATGGTCTGCCACTACTGCGGCTACACCACACGCGTTCCCAAAGCCTGCGTGCACTGCGGTAGCGAATACGTCTACTTCCTTGGAACTGGTTCAGAAAAATTGGAAGAACTCCTCCACGGCATTTTTCCGCAGGCGCGCATTGCCCGCCTTGACCGCGACACCGTGCGCGGCCACGAAGATTTTGAGCGCACTTTGAATGCCTTGAGTGAAGGCGAACTCGACATTCTCGTCGGCACTCAGATGATCGCCAAGGGACACGACATCCACGGCGTTACGCTAGTAGGAGTAGTCGGCGCCGATGCCGCTCTCGGCCTTCCAGACTTCCGCGCCGCCGAGCGCACCTTCCAACTTCTGACCCAGGTCGCTGGACGCGCTGGACGCGGCCAGTCGCCCGGCAAAGTCATCCTGCAGACCTACTTTCAGGATCACTACGCAGTGCAATACGCAGCGCAGCACGACTTCGTCGGCTTCTACGAAAAGGAGTTGCGCTTCCGCAGTTGGATGCACTACCCACCCTACGCCGCGCTGGCCAACGTTCTGGTGAGGAGTGACAACCTCGACGACGCTCTACGATGGTCCGGCCTTCTCGGAAAATGGTTCGATCAAACGCGCCATGAAGGCGTTCGCGTCCTGGGCCCTGCGGCGGCGCCCATCCTCCGGCTGAAGCGCGACTATCGCTATCACTTTGTGCTGAAATCCCCCAGCCGCGAAAAGCTCAACGCCACGCTCCGCGGCATGTTGACCTACGGCATGCAGCAGAAGATCCCGCGCACACAAATGATTGTCGATGTTGACGCGATTTGGTTGATGTAAAAAAGGGCGGCCACTGAACCTTGGCCGCCCGCAATCTGATTTACCTTGTCCTCGATCTCTGTTCTGTTAGTCTCCCTGCGCCGCCTCGTCTTTGATAAATGCCATCCCGTGGGGGCTGACCATTCCGGTGACGACGTTTGTAATGACGCCATTGTCGAGATTCAGCCTCCCCACTGAGGTCGGCGTGGCGGAATAAGCCGCCGCCGGCGAGAAGATATCCTTCGAAATCGCGTATATGGTTTCGCCGTCGCGGTCCGAGACCAGGATCACCCCATGCGACGCCGTTGCGTAAATAGTGTCATCAATCTGCACCGGAGCCCCATTCAACTTGAGCGCCAGATGGTAGACGCTCTGATCGAGTGCCCCTGCATGATGCAGAATGATCAGCTCGGCGTCAGCCTGGCTGTCGAGCACCAGGTCTCCAAACGGATCGAATTTCATCGAATCAGGATCCTGAAGGTTCAGCGCAACCGGAGTATCCGTAGGAATATTGGTGGCAGTGGCTGTGCCCGACAGAACCGGGCTTACGCTCACCATGTTGCCGTGGAGTTCCGCGCGAACGATTGCTGGAGCATTGTTTGGGTTGTGCGCGGGATTAGAGGCACTGATGAAGACATCATGTCCTCGGAAAGCCATGTCGTCATAGCCTCCACCATGGGGCGTCGGTCCGAAGGTGTAAGTCTTCTGAGTGTGGGCTACCGGATCGATGATCACCAGGTTCGGGTTTGCATCCTCGTTCTGCATTGCCCACAAATGCTTGGTCAGCGGATTCACTTTCAGCCCGTCATTGTGTCCCTTGACGCAATACGTGGTGATGACATTGCCATTGCGGTCGTACTCGACGATCGTGCTGCTCTTTCCATCCGAGCCGGTAGTGGACACATTATTGCCAAAGCCGACGAAGACGTGCCCGCCCACCACGGCGATGGAGTCCGGTTGCGTGTAAACTCCGGGTACGCTGGTGGCAAAAACAGAAACACTGTACGGGGCCACCGCTTTGACCTGCGCGAAAGCGGCAGCAAACGACAAGACAACAACAGCGAGTGGAATCGTTCGCAGTGAAACGCAAAGACTCATGGATTTCTCCTTGGCTGGAAATACTCAGAAGTTCGGAGACTGATCTTAGAAGCGCCGCGAAGGGGCTAGGTTAATCGTGTGTTAACAGTCTGTGAATTGAAATTCAGGAGCCGCGGCTGTTGCATCCGGCCGCGTCCGTCAGAAATCGATTCGGAAGGGCGAGATCGTGAAGGTGAGCGCCAGCATCAGCAGAGCGAGGGCCGCCAAAATCCAGCGGTTGCCTGGAAGCGTCGGATAATCGGGCGCCTGCCGCTGGCGATATGTGAATACATTCATAACCAGCAGCAGAGCCGCCCAGACCGACCATCCTCGGTAAACTCTCCCTAGGTAGAGGAGCACGATCACTGTGATCCACGAGATCACCTTGTGCGCGCGCGGGTTGAGCGCGTAAACAATATGCCCGCCATCCAGTTGGCTGCTGGGCAGCAGGTTCAGCGCAGTGGCAAACATTCCCACCCAGGCCGCAATCGCAGTGGGATGCAGATAAATCTTCGCCAGCGGCAGAGCCGCAACTGACTGTCCGGGAGAGACGGTATGAAGCAGGTCCCGCACCACATAAAAGATCGCTGGAAAACCCAGGTACAAATTCGAGGGTCCGATCCCGGGCGCGAGAGGCTTCGATAGGCCCATCGCAACCACCAACGTGATGACCGCAACGACGAAGCCCGCGATAGGTCCCGCGATTCCAATATCGAAGAGTGCCGCTCGCGAGCGGATCGGCGCTTTGATCCGAATCACCGCCCCCAGTGTCCCAATCAGCGTCGGCGCCGGGATAAAAAACGGTAGTGTTGCCCGCACTCCGTAAAACCGGCAATAGATGTAGTGCCCCATTTCGTGCGCCAGCAGGATCGTAAGCAGAGTGGCAGAAAACGGTACCCCGAGCAGCAATCGCGAGGGTTCGTGCAATGCCCACGCCAACGGAAAGAAGGGAAGATATTCATCCCCCACAGCGAATGGCGGCAAGTTGTTGAGGAAGTTGAATTCCATCCGCGCCCCAACGACCAGAGTCGTGAAGCACGTCGCCAGCAGCAGCAGCGCATGCAGCCAGTAACGCTCCCGCGGTTGCGGAATTACCGGCTCGGGCAGAACGTACTCGTACTCAACCGTCGAAGTTGGAATGGGGGAATTCGGTTCCGGCATGCGGATTCACAAGTCCGGACCTGGGTCCGAACATTCTTTGATGCTACTACGAGCAGAGAAGAAGGAGGAATCGACACCAGCCCTTGTATCAGCCCTCTGGCGAGGTCCTAGTCGATCGACTGCAACTCTTTCCCCGGCTTGAAGCGCACGGCCCTTCCCGGAGGAATTGACACTTCGGCCCCAGTGCGCGGGTTGCGTCCAATCCCCGTCTTGCGCGGGCGAACATTAAATACGCCAAACCCTCGCAGTTCAATGCGATTGCCGCGCGCAAGCGCCTGCTTCATGCTCTCGAAAACCGTTTCCACCGCCAGTTCGGCTTTGGTCTTGGTGATACCGGTCTTGGCTACCACCTCATTGATGATGTCGAGCTTGATCACGAGCGGCTCCCGGGGTGCAGGCTAGAATGTTCTTTCAAGTCATTGATGCTAAGGGAGATAACTGAGATTGTCAACCGGAGCAT
>Ga0307474_10001625_pt1 | contig 16224 bp, 13 predicted proteins | sample atmos_gasesECM1C_2_FD_203312 | JGI IMG/M metagenome (GOLD analysis project Ga0307474, IMG submission 203312) | Hardwood forest soil microbial communities from Morgan-Monroe State Forest, Indiana, United States - atmos_gasesECM1C_05 | ecosystem: Environmental > Terrestrial > Soil > Temperate... | reverse complement strand
GGGATTGGTTCAACATCAATCTGGAAAAACCGATGAGGTTTACTTCTGCTAAGCCTCCCTACTACCGCAAGCGGCAGAATGGTATCTCGTGGTTTAAGGATTCTGCCGGGGAGCACATTCGCAAGATGCATGAAATGATCGTTCTGTTGAAGCACCATGACGTTCCAGTCCGCATGATCAAGACGACGCGACCGGGTTATGTGGTTTATGAAGACGAGTTCCAGATCGTAGCGGTGCCCTTCGCTGACTCCGATCTCTGAAACCCGAATAGCGACGACATAAGGTTAAATCCAGCCGCTTCGTACTTGGTGCCGGCGGTTGTCGGACAGGAGTGTCCGACCCACACGGGGCTTGCTTAATCCAGATCTCTCCAGTTGGGGCCTGTTCCCATTTCTACCTGCAATGGCACCGCCAAAGCGTGGACCTTTTCCATTTGCTCGCGGACTAAGGGCTGCATAACTTCCAGTTCTTCCTCGGGGACTTCGAAGACTAGTTCGTCGTGAACTTGCAAGGTCATTCTCGATTTCAGGTTCCGCTCGCGCAGGATTGCGTCGATCCTGATCATCGCTACTTTTATCAGATCTGCGGCGGTGCCTTGGAGCGGGGTGTTGACGGCGGTGCGTTCGGCGGCGCCGCGCTGGATGCTGTTCTTGCTGTTGATGTCGGGGATGGGGCGGATGCGTCCGTGAAGGGTTTTTACCTTCAGGGTGCGGCGGGCTTCTTCGAGGATCTGGTCGAGATAGGCGCGGACACCTTTATAGGTCGCGAAATAATTTGTGATGAACTGTTTGGCTTCGGAAGTGTCGATGCCGAGATTTTGCGAGAGGCCGAAGGGCGAGAGGCCGTAGACGATGCCGAAGTTGACGACTTTAGCCTGGCGGCGGTGATCTGGCGTGACCATGAGGGGTGGAACCGAGAAGACCTGCGAGGCGGTGAGAGTGTGGATGTCGTCGCCGCGGCGGTAGGCTTCGACCAGGAGTGGATCGCGCGAGAAGTGGGCGAGGAGGCGGAGTTCGATTTGCGAATAGTCGGCGGTGAGCAGGACGTGGCCGGGCTCAGCGATGAAGGCGGCGCGAATGCCGCGTCCCAGTTCGGTGCGGATGGGAATGTTTTGCAGATTGGGATTCGCGGAGGAGAGGCGACCGGTTGCGGTGCCGGTCTGGCCGAAGGTCGTGTGCAAGCGTCCTGTCGAGCGGCTGATGAGCGCGGGCAGCGTGTCGACGTAGGTGGACTTCAGTTTTGTGAGCTGGCGGTAATCGAGAACTTTTCTGGCGATGGGATGTTCTTCCGCCAGATTCTCCAGAACATCGACGGCGGTCGATATTGTACGGCCCTTGCCGTATTTCACCGGCTTCGGCAAATTCATCTTGTTGAAGAGAACGTCGCCCAGTTGTTTGGGAGAGCCGATGTTGAATTCGCATCCCGCGAGTTCCTGGATTTCCCTGGCTTGAACGGCGATTTCGCGTTCGAGTTCTACCGACATTCTGGAGAGGGCGGCGGTATCGATTTTTACTCCAGCTTGCTCCATGCGGGCGAGGACAGGGACGAGCGGGAGATCGATTTCTTCGTAGAGCCTGGTAAGGCCTTGTTGGTTTACTTCGTCGCGAAAACTTTTTGTGAGGCGTCCGGTAATGTCGGCGGCTTCGGCGAGGTCGTTGGCTTCTCCAAGCTGGCGGAGTTTGAGATTGAAGCGGCGGAGGGCCACATCTGGCAGGCGATGCGAGGAATAGGTGGGATCGAGCAGATAGGAGTAGAGCATGGGATCATGCTCGACGCCCTGGAGAATGACGCCTAGAGGCTCGAGGCTGTGGATCGCGGATTTGTAGTCGTGGATGGATTTTGGCGTGGACGGGTTGGTTAGAAGTCCACGTAATTTGTCGGCAACTGCGGCGGAATTGAGTTGGACTGTGGTTGCGGTACCTGCGGCTGCTGAAATGGCGATGCGCCGCGATGCCGGTTCCGGGGGTGGTGCAGGTTCGCCGGCGTCTGTGAGTGCCAGCAGGCCGGATTGCGGGATTTCCTCCACTACTTCCTCTTCGGTTTCTTCGAGCTGAGGTGTTTGACCGGATTCGATTGCGATGGCAAGGGCGGATTGTGGGCCGACAGATTTCAGCACTTTATCTATGTCTGCGGCGGTTTTGGCTTCGCTGTAATGAGTTTCGGTGACTTGAACTTCCGGCAGCAGTTCTTTCAGGAGCGAGGTGAATTCGAGTTCGGTGAAGAGCTGGCGGAGAAGGTCGAGGTCGGGCTCTCCGGCGCGCATGGCATCGAGGTTGAGATCGACGGGAACGTTGGTGTCGATGGTGGCCATGCTTTTGCTGAACATCACGATGTCGCGATTATTGAGAAGAGATTCGCGGTAAGTTTTCTTTTCGATTTCGGCGGCGTGGTCGAGCGCTTCTTCCACCGAGCCGAAGCGCTTGATGATTTCAACCGATCCTTTTTCGCCGATGCCGGGGGCTCCGGGAATGTTGTCGATAGAGTCGCCGCGGAGGGCCATGATGTCGATAACGCGGCCGGGAGGGACTCCGAGGATTTCTTCGACCTTGGCGGCGTCGCAGATGAGATTGTCTTTGGGAGGATTGAGGATGAGAACGTCATGGGTGACGAGCTGCATCATGTCTTTGTCGCTGCTGACGACGTAGACGGGATGGGACGCGGCGGCGGCTTTTCGGGCGAGGGTGCCGATGACGTCGTCGGCTTCGAAGCCGGCGAGTTCGAGGATGGGGATGCGGTAGGCTTCAAGGGCGCGGCGAATGTAGGGAATTTGCTGCGCGAGATCTTCCGGCATGGCAGCGCGGTTGGCTTTGTAGCCTTTGTATTCGATCTCGGTGAAAGTCTGGGTTTTGATGTCCCACTTACGGACCTTGGTGATGGCTTCGGCTTGCGTGTCGCGGAAGGTCTTGGCGGCTACGTCGAAGACGGCCGCCAGGTAGTGCGGAGAGAAATCGTCGCGAAGCTTGCGAAGCATGTTGACGAAGACGTAGATGGCTGCGGTGGGCAGGCCGGACTTGGTCGACATGGAACGCTGGCGCGCCATGGCGTGATAGGCGCGGAAGATGAAGGACATGGTGTCGATGAGGAAGACACGGTTGGAGTCAGCGGAGGACGCGGGTTTCGAGGCGGGTTGCGGGGATTTTGTCTTTGGGGGCAAGAGAACATTTTAGCAGCCGGGATAGCAGATAGGGATGCTTCGCCTGCGGAGGAGCGTCGTCCGGACGAGCGTCGTTCCGGACCATCCTGCTTCGCTCAAGATGAGATTTCATTTTAGAAGTCAAATTCAGAAATCTACGGCGACGTCGGCCTGCACTATTTTCCTTGGGGCGGTGCTGGGGGCGCTGCGAAAAATCAGATGGTATTTGACGGGCTGGTTTTGGGAGGGAGAGAGTTCGAAGTTGATGTCCTGATAGTGGGAGGCGTCAGTTATGAAGAGGACCTCGGGCTCGCGGCCGGAGGAAAATTCCGCGTACTGTCGCTCGTTCATGAGGAGCACGTTGATGTTGGAGGCGCTGTCGTCAGCGGATGGACCGAGGCCCTGCTGAACAAAGGAGCGAAATGTTCCATGGACTTTGGGAGTGGCGGCGTGCGCGGGAATCTCGAAGGAAAATTGGGCGGTGCGCGCCATGGGAAAAGTTTTTTTCACGATCTGGCTGCTGCTGCCCACCGGGGAATCTTCGATGTGATCCTCGGCAGTGAAGTAGTGCGAGACCGGCTTGGGCGTTGCGGCTTGCGCTGAGTTCTTTGCGACGTAGCCGGCCAGCGGACCCGTGATGCTGATGTAGGGCTGATCTTGTGGAGGCACGTCAGGTTTGGTTTCGACCGCGGGGGCCGCTTCCTGGGCAACCAGAGAAGACGGCAGTTGAGCGCGATGGTTCCAAGCGTAAAGGGTGCTGTAGATGACCAGAGCACCCATGATCAGCGATCCGAAAACTCGATGCATACTGACTCCTCTAGAAGTATTACGAACTGAGGAGGGGGAATCCAGATCCTTTTGGGGAATGGGCCGTTACTTTGGTTTGCCGTACTCGGTAGTGTAGTGGAGTTCGATTTCTCCGCAGGTGCCCTGTTCGGGGGAATAGACGACGCAAGTGTCAAAGGGACGGGAATACACGTGCACGCTGACGGCGCGCTGATTGAACTCGCGGGGGTTTAGAACGCGGTGCACGGGCTCGAGCGGGTCGACGGCGCAGGGGTGAGAGATATTCATTTCGATGGTTTCGGTGGCTTTGATGGTGGATTTTCCGGCGGCAAGGTTCTGGTGGATGACGTGAAAGTTTTCGACGAGCAGGCGGCCAATGGGGACGGCCATCCAGCAGTTCTGGTCTTTGTGATTGTGGACGGAGCTGATCTGGCCGACCTCCCAGCAGATGGCGATGAGTTCGTAGAGAGGAGTTTTATCGATGAGGTTGCGAGTGTAGTGCTGGCGGTCCCAGGTGAGATAGGGGGCGAGGGAGTCGGGATTAAGCGGGGTGTCGCGCAGAAATTTGTGGATTTGTCCGGTTTGATCGAAGGCGGACTCGGGGAATTTGCGGAGTTCGGCGACGAAGTGCTCGATGGAGATTTGTTTGACGGCGGTGGACATGAGGTGCTCCCGGGAAAGTATAGCGCAGGTGGAAGCGGACCCCAGCGGCTAACAAGGCCGGATCGTGTATCGCAGGGCTGAAGCGCTGCGCCACCCAAAGACCTCTAGTCTTCGATGAACATGCAGTCGCCGTAGGAGAAGAAGCGGTAGCGCTGGGAGACGGCGTGGTTGTAGGCGTCGAGGATATTTTCTGTTCCGGCGAAGGCGCTGACCAGCATCAGGAGTGTGGATTGTGGCAGGTGGAAGTTGGTCAGCATGGCGCTGACTGCTTTGAATTCGAATCCGGGATAGATGAACAGGTCAGCCGCGGCGTCGCCGGCGGGGATGGCGGCGTTGCCGCGACGGATGGCGTGTTCGAGAGTTCGAACCGTCGTTGTGCCGATGGCGATGACGCGCCGCGAATCGCGAAGGGCGCGGTTGATAGCGGAGGCAGCGGGGGCCGAGATGGAATAACGTTCGGAATGGATTTTGTGATCCTCGACTTGGGCGACGTGGACGGGTTGGAAGGTTCCGAGGCCGACATGCAGGGTGATGTCGACGGTTTCGACGCCGCGCTGGCGGATGCGGTCGAGGATTTCCGGAGTGAAATGAAGGCCGGCCGTCGGAGCGGCTACGGAGCCACGCTGCCGGGCGTAGACGGTTTGATAGCGGTCGCGGTCAGGGGGAGAATCGGGGCGGTCGATGTAGGGGGGAAGCGGGACGTGGCCGATGCGATCGAGGAGGGAGAAGAAGAAATCGTTCTCCTGAACAGCGGGTTTGTCTTTGTGTGTGTCTTGTTTTGTTTCTAGTTTTGTTTCGAGAGGTTGAAAGCGGATGGTGCGCTCGCCGAAGTCGGAGCGGGCGAGGACCAGGGCCTGGAGCTCATCATGCTCACCGAAAAATAAGCGCTCTCCGATGCCGATCTTGCGACCGGGACGAACCAGGCACTCCCAATCGTTGGGCTGGGTGGAAAGCTGGCGGGTGAGAAGGACCTCGATGCGTCCGTGGAGAAAATCGCGGGCTGCCGGATTGCGGGGGCTGACGGGTTGAGCGCGAGCGCCTGCGCGACGGCCATAGAGGCGGGCTGGAAAGACGCGAGTGTTATTGAAGACGACCAGATCGTTGGAACGCAGAAGGTCGGGGAAGTCACGGAACAGGCGGTCGGAGTGGTGGCCGGTGGATCGCTGCAGGTGCAACATGCGGGAATGATCGCGGGCGGCAAGGGGCTTTTGGGCGATGAGTTCTTCTGGAAGATGGAAGCGGAAGTCGGAGACGAGCATAGCGTCAGTGGGTAGTGGCGAGTGATCAGTGGCCAGTGATATGGGCGCCAGGTCGATTATAGTGCCGGCAAGAATCGAGCTTCGCTCGATGGGCAGGCGAGTGCGGCTGTTCCCGCAAAGGCATCGAATGCGAATCGATCATCCTTTTATTAGAGAGATTTCCTGGTCATTTTTGGTAAATTTGTTTGTACGTACAAAGCCGGGTGCGATACTATGCAAGTGCTGTAGATTCGCCGCTTTTCGTCACTCCCCTAAGAGAGTACCCCATGTCGGTTGAAAGAAAATACAGGGAAGAAATTGTTCGCTACGGACGCATGTTGCATGAGCGCGGATTCGTAGCGGCGATGGACGGAAATCTGTCGGTTCGGCTGGACCGGGATCGGATCCTGGTGACGCCCACATGTGTAAGTAAGGGAGCAATGCGCGCCGGGGATATGGTGATTGTGGACGGCGAAGGCACGCGGGTTGCGGGGAAGCGGAATGTCACCAGCGAGATTGGGATGCATGTTCTGATATACCGGATGCGGCCGGATATTCAGGCGATTGTGCATGCGCATCCGCCGACGGCTACGGGGTTTGCCGCGGCCGGGATGGCGCTGACCGAGCCGCTAGTTTGTGAAGTTGTGATGGGATTGGGATGCATTCCGCTGGCGCGTTATGGTACGCCGGGAACGTCGGAGTTGGCGAAGACTCTGGAGCCGTACGTACCGCACTACGATGCGATTTTGATGTCGAATCACGGGGTGGTGACGTACGGGGATACGATTGAGCACGCCTATATGAAGATGGAGACGGTGGAACACTTTGCGCAGATTGCGCTGGTCACGCATCTGCTGGGGCGGCAGCAGCCACTGACCGGAGTTGATATTGAGAAGCTGATGCTGGCGCGAACGAAATATTTTGGCGGGAAAGTTGCGGCTTCGATGCCGATTTCGATGGTTAGGGAACCAGAAAAGGTTAGTTAGGGCTCGCGTTTCATATCTGCGGTAACAATCGACAATCGAAAACAACTGCGGCTTGATTGCAGAATGCGCCTCGCTTTGCTCGGCGGACAGCCGAGGCGGCTGTCTCTACATGGGCGTTTTCCTGTCGATCGCTTTGTACGCAGGGACGGACGAAGGCGTCCGTCCCTGCGTTATTTCTCTTATTCGCCGCCGATGCGGAGGCGGACACCGGCGCGGAAGTTGACCGGGAGAGCAGGATAGCCAACGACTTCATTGTAACGGCAGTCCAGGGCGTTCTGGATATTGGCGTAGGCGGTGATGCGGGACGTGATGGCATACCATCCGCCGAGATCGACGCGCACGTAGCCTGCGGCATGATTGATGTTGAAGCCGAAGAAGTCGTCGTCGGGGCGGCGGCCGACAAAGCTTCCGCTCAGGTTTGCGCCCCAGCGATTGCCGAGATAAGACAACAGCGTTGTGGCGGAATGTTTGGGACGGCGCAGGAGTGGCTGGCCGACATTGTATTGAGAATCGATGGGAGCGGGGTTGTCGAGAATTTCAGTGGAAGTGTAGGTGTAGGCGGCACTGAGCAAAAGGCGAGTGCGGAGTTTGGCTTGCAGTTCGATTTCGGCGCCTTGCGCGAAGGCCTGGTTCACGTTGAAGTATTCACCGACGAAGGTAACTGGGTTCACGGTTTCGTAATTGATCTGGTCGTGGAAGAGATTGTTGAAGTAGGTGGCGTTCAGAACGTATTTGCCGTTCAGGAAATTTTGCTGGATGCCGGCTTCGAAGGCGCGGGCGCGCTCCGGTTTAAGACCGGGATTCGGCATGGAGAAGGGCGGCCCGGCGAAGGTTTCTTCGAGGCGAGGTTCCTTGAATCCGTTGGCGAAAGAGAAACGCAGACGAGTGCCGGAGAGTAGTTCTCCACCTCGCAAGGCAAGCCAGGTTAGGGCAATACGAGGAACGCCGGTGTTGCCGAAGGCGCTATTGTGCGCGAAGCGCGCGCCGGCAACGGCAGAGAGCCTGCCGATGGTCAGTTGCTGCTGCACGTAGACGTCATTGTTCAGGCGCTGGCCGTGAGTCTGGCCGAAGTTGACGTCTCCGACGTAGCCATTTTCGTTTTCGACACGATAGCCGAAGGTGGTGTGGGCCCATGGCTCTTCGGAATAATCTCCCTGATATTCGAATCCGGCGCGGTTGATGCGGTCGACTTCGTGCGACTGAAAATCGATGGGACTATCGGAGTAATTGACGCGAGAGGGATCGCCGTTCAGGTTGAGTTCGTTGTAGCGGTAGAGGAAATCGAAGGCGGTGAAGCGATGCTGCCATCCATTGGGAGCGGCAACGGCGAGTTCGACATTGCCGAGAAGATTGTTGTACTGAGACCATTCGCTGGGATCGGGCGGCAACGGCTCGAAGGGTTGGGACAGGCCGTTCACAGGGACTAGCGGAACGAATCCGTTAAAGCTGAATTCTCCCGGGACGCCGGTGTGGTTATTGGAGTGGCGGAAGTGCATGCGCAGGGACACTTTTTGGTTGAGAGCAACGCCAAGGTTAGCTCCCTGGAGCGAGTCGGAATAATAACTGTTGACGCCGGAGCCGTTGGTATAGAACTGGTCGGCGAAGGCGTTGTAGTCGAAGAGGCCGCGAGCGCCGGCGAGGGATGCGTAGCCGTTGGCGGTGGAGAAATTTCCTGCATCAGCGCCAAAGCGAAGTTCGGGAGTGGGCGTGCTGCCGGTGCGGGAGAAAACCTGGACTACGCTGGTCATGGCGTCGGTGCCGTACAGCGTGCTCTGGGCACCACGGAGAAACTCCACGCGGCTGGCTTCGGTGAGCGGGAGAGTGCCGAAGTCGAAAGTGCCGCCGGGTTCGTTGATGGTGACGCCGTCGACGATGACTTTGTTGTAGGTTGAGTCGCCGCCGCGGACGAATAAAGAAGCGAGGCCGCCGCGCTGTCCGGCGTCATTGACGACGGCGCCGGGAAGAAAACGGATAGCGTCCTGGGCGGCGACGGGATGCATGGTCTCGAGTTGGGCGCTTTCGAGGGTCGAGATGCTCGCACCGGTTTCGTCCGCAAGCGTGGGTGTGCGGGTCGCGGTGACTACGACGGTTTCGGATGCGGGGGCGAGTTGCAATTGGACAGTGAACACTGCTTCGAAGTGGTTAGGATCGATCGTATGCTGGGGAGCGAAGCCCGGCGCCAACACTTCCAGCTCACATGTACACGAAGAAAGTCCTTCGAAGGTGGCGATTCCTTCGGCGGACGTCGTGGCAATCCTGGCTTGCGTTCTGTCGGGTGAGTTCACGAACAACGAAACCCGGGCACCGGCAACGGGGGCGGATCGAGGGTCGATGACTTTTACTTTGAGGTCGGCGGCGGATGCTGCCGCGAAAGAAACGAAAAGCAACAACGAGGCGCAGAGTGTGCGCATAACCATCCTCCTTTTCACGCGAAAGGGGTTAAGGTGGACGGTTTACGCCGGTCTCCTGGCTTTGCGAGTGAGGATGGGTTAGCGCCTGGTAAATACTTAGCGTCCAATTCATCCGGAATTGGCAGGCGGCCTTCCCGGGAATCTCCCAGTGACCGGCCTGCGATTTTCTCGCTTACAGTTGCGCGGCAGCGCGGGAATTGCACCCGCTTCCCTGTCTTTGCCATAGGGCAAAGACGCGCAAACCGAAGGACATTACGATTTCAAAGAACGGAAAAAACTGGTGTGAGGAATTTACCGGGGTGGGATGGTGGAAGTCAACCGGGGCTCGAGCCCGCTAGCGTCCTGACACTGCCGTCGATGAAATGGCGGCGGATTCCGGCGAAGCTTTACATTGTATTTTCCTTGCCCGATCTCGCAGGTTCTCTCAGCAACTCTCTAAATAGTTCGGCACGTTTGCGTCTCTCATGCAGGTGAAGGAGAACGCAACCAATGAAAAGAATAATCACCAGCAAAATCCACGATCGCACGTCCATATTCCGCCCCTCCGCAGATAACCTCAGCTTAAGGGCTGGGACCGGATCGGCAAATAACCGTGATGGTTCCGGAGAATTGCGTTTGATTGGCCGCGGGAAAAACAAGAGCCCAGCGCATGATGCGTTCTGGGCTTATGTTTCTCTTCCCGCTGCTGCGAAAAAAAGCGGGTGATCATTGCTGATCGCCCGCCATTCTGGTTAAGCGGTGGAGGTTATGAGCAGGGCGGCCCAGCATCGGTGGTGAAGGTGCCGTTGTCGGAGAACCAACCGTTCACTCCGATGGGCGGCGCACCAAAGAACCACGAGAAGAACGCGAGCTCCTGCAAGTGGTAGGTGTAGCCGTTGGGCATGGTCACCGTGGGAATATTGGTTCCGGTAAGGGGGTCTCCGACCTCCAGATTGTTTTGGCAGCCGCCTTGTTGGCCGATGTGGCCCCATGCTGGAGTTGGATTGTCACCATACGGATCGTTCATCCACTCGGCCACTTCATGAGCGGAAACGGAGGTGTCGAAGATTCCGGGCCCGAACAGACCTGTGGTGTCGAAATCCATCGGCGAGTAGGTCTGGATGGGAAGACCCGTGATGCCGTGGTAGCCCAGAATGCAACAACTGCCGAGGGAAGTGACGGGCGAAGCCATCACCACGTTCGCCAGCAGGAAAATCGGGAGCGACCCGGGATTGACTCCTTGCGAATAGAGCGACGGAATGATCGTGCTATCCAGGTAAGCGTCAAACCAGTTGATGTCGATGATGCCCAATGGAGAGCAGAAGTCCGGAGGGCCAAGAGAGTTGGTCGCCAAGGCCAGGCCGTCGGCGGCGGGAGCGTTAATATAGACGGTTTTGGTAAGCGACACCGGGTGAAGCAGGACGTGGTAGCCCGTTCCCTTAGTGTCCTCCCAGAAATTAGCGCGCTGGAAGGCATCTACATATTGGGTGTCACCTACGAAAGTGCCGCCAAAGCTGAAGTCGGTTCTTTGGATGATGGGCGATTGCCGGTAGAGCTTCAAGGGGACGTCGTTGGGCGGAGACAGGCAAGCGGTATTGGCCCTGGTGGGATCAAAGTTCGTGACGCCAGGCGTGGTTGTGATGTTGCCGTTACTGTCAACGCTGGTGCCGACCAGGTTCGTGGTGATCACGATGGGAACAATCTGAGTAGGGACTTCAGCTATTTTGCCTGAGGCAGGATTGTGGCCCACCATCACGCCGGTGTAATTGTTGTGGTCGCGGGTTGAAGAAATGTTGAAGGTCCAGAGCGGAAGCTGGGGGCTGGTTGCGCCCTGCATTTGGCGCATGGCGGAAGTAGAGCCGTGAGTCCTTATGGTGGTGTAGGCCCTGAGTCGCGCTTGAGGCTGGGTCGCGTCTTGCGCGCTGGCCACGGTGGTGATGGCACCTGCCAAAATTGTGGCAGAAAAGAGAAGCGAGAACACTTTACGTTTCAAGTAGACACCTCGATTATTTTGAAGTCGGACTCCCCAAGAAATAGGACGCATCACCTGTTGCGCCCCACCCGAAAGTGTTAAAAAAACTAACAGAAGGTGAACACGAAGAAAAAGAGTCTTTGGGCTCTAAAACGTGCACGAAAACGGGGCGACGCGAGTCCCTTACGCGGACGGTTGGGGAGGGCAGGTGACAAATTCTTTCACACTATGCGGGCGGGGGGAACTGGTGTAATATCCGCGTGTTCGTCCAATGACGAAAGGAGATTTTTTTGTAATGAGAACGACCTTTGCAACCCAGGGCAAGATCGTAGGGGCCGCGTTGATGTTTTTTTGCTGCTTGGCGATTGTCGCATTTGCGCAGGACTCGACATCCAGCGGACCCAAACCGATGTACAAAGTACTTAATCCAAAGGTGGGCATGGAAGTGATAGAGCCGCCCGCTTCAGTCCCGACGTGGACTGGGTCCTTCACTTATAACAACACTAAGTACACTTACAGGATGGTCGGCTTTAACCCGACGCAGGGTGCGACCTCTACCGTGGAAGCTTATATTATTCCGATCAAGATGGTGATCACCACCAAGACGGGCACACGCAGTTACAATCCGGGGCATATTTTGCCAGACGGCAACTCGGTGATTAAGGGTACGGTGAAGTCACCGATTTTCGATTCCACAACGACCTACATTCAGGGCGGAACGAACGTTGGCACGACACAGTACACCGATGCGTTCCAGCGGGCAAACTTCTGGGGAATCGTTCACACCCAGACTGGGTACCACCTTAAGTTAGGCGGGCCGAAAGTATTGCCGATCCAGACTATGAGTCCGCCGAAGGCCGATGGAGCGCTCGGCAACGCGTTTGGCGTGAATCCGGCCGGCCTGGTGAATATCAACTGGTTCGACCCGCAGGCGCATGCGCTAATCACTACGCTTGCGATTCCGGCGAACGTGATTCCTATCTTCTTGACTTACAATGTGTACCTGACCAATGGCAGTCCGATCCTGAACAACTGCTGCATAGGCGGGTATCACACGTACGATGGCGTGCAAGCGTACATGCAGTTCTCCTATGTAGACGTGCCCGGAGCATTCTCGCAAGACGTGTCGGCTTTGTCACACGAGGCCGGCGAGTGGGCGGATGATCCGCTGACCAACAACAATTCACCGTGCGGAATTCTGGAGGTGGGCGATCCGCTGGAGGGTAACCCGAATTATGGCGCTTTTCCTTACACTGTGAATGGCTTCACCTACAATCTGCAGGACTTGGTAACGCTTCCATACTTCGGAGCGCCGCCGAGCACGTCGGTGAACAATTTCTTCACTTTCCAAGGTGAGGTGCTTTCGGTCTGCCAGAACGGTTCCTAGTAAGAACTGTGTTGTGCGCTAGAGCCCGCTCCGATGGAGCGGGCTTTTTACTTACATCCTGATTGGTTCCGGCGGGAATCAGGCTCGCTTGTGGTAGGGAAAGTCCGGCGTGCCGACTTTGTGGACGTTGGCTTCGGCGAATTCGCGGACGCGGTCGAGAGAATCCTGCAACTCTTGCTGGTAACGCTCGAGGTCCTGGTCGGAAGCGTCATTTGGAACTGGGATGAGCTTGCCGATGCGGATAAGGGCACGGGAAAAAGGCTTCGGGATGATAAGGCGGTCCCAGGTATTGAGGACCCACGCGCGTTCGACGGCAATGTGGAACGTGGTCATGGGAACACCCGAGGCGCGGGCCAGAGCAACGGGGCCGGGCTTCACCTTATAACGAGGACCGCGGGGACCATCGAGAGTGAAGGCGACGGTCCAACCATCCTGGAGAGCGCGACGGAGACCGAGCAGGGCGCGCACGGCGTTGCGGCTGCTGGAGCCCTTGACGGCGACGAATCCGAATTTGCGGATGATGCGTCCCATGTATTCGCCGTCATAGCTGTTGCTGCTCATCACGCGGATTCCGAGATCGCGGCAGATATAGGTTGCGGGAATCTGGCCGGCATGCCAAAAGGACGCGATGAGCGGGCGCTGACCGATGGTTTCCTGCGCGCCTTCTTCGCGAGAGATACAAAACCGCAGGGTAGGACCGATCAGGCGGATGAACCAGTATCCAGCGGTGATGATGAGACGGAGGATGATGCGCTGGCGGAGGGTGAAGCGGTGAGGGGCGCGAGTGACCGGGGCGGCGGCGCGTTCGGGGGTAAGAGTTTGGGTCACCGGGATATTGTAATGGTTACCTCAGGGGCTAATGCGCGCGTTTACACTGAGGGCCCGATCGCAACCTTGAAGAGATATTGATTAGCTTTCCAGGTAGGCGTCAATCCATTGTTTGATTTTGTGGCGGCGGTCGTCGGCGGAATCGAAGTGCAGGCCAAAAGATTTGCTCTTGCGCCAAGTAACGACGCCACGAACACTGACGCGGGGAAGACTGAGCAGGGAGAAGGAAACTTCGATGCTGGTACCGGAGGGCATATCCTCGGCGCTCTTTAACGACATGCCGCCGGAGCTGACTTCGATGCTGGAGGCGCTAAGGCGGTGGCCATCATCACTGATTACAGTGACCTCGGTCATGATGGGGATGCGTACATAGCGACGGAATTCGTGGAGTATGAGCATGTGAGTGGCGCGCACAAGTTTCAGGGCAGCGGGGCGCTCCACGGGTTCCTGGAACATGGCGTTAATGCCGAACTTGGAATAGCGCATGGCCTCCTGAGCGCTGCCACCCACTCCGTAAAGAATGAGGCGACTGTTGGAGCGAGAGCTGCGGGCAGCCTGCATAATCTTTTCGGCGTCGGGGCCCAGATTGAGAACGCACGCTTCAAATTTCTCCTGGCACAGGCGCTCGGCCGAGGACGCGGAAGTAACAACGGCCTCGATGCCGAACTGGCGAAAGCACTCGGTAAGCAAAAATCGGGTGGACTCTTTGAGATCGACGAGGGCGACGCGAGCTGCCGTCTTCTTCCTGGTGGAGGGGGCTGGCGCCACGGCAGTTCCGAAGGCTCTTTGCATGTGCGGGACCGATTTTCAGTACGAAAGTTTATTGTGGCGCGGCGTGAAAGAGATGGAAAGACCCTAAGGGGCAGGGCGGAGGTACAAAAGTGTCATTACCGAGGTTGGACTGGTGGGTAGGAAAAATTAGTAAAGGCTTCGGCAAGGAGGGCGGTGCTGAAGGAGCGATTCGCAATGAGGACGGGCGATATGCCTGAAGGACACCTCTGATACAAATTATTCTTCTTCTGGTTCGAGCTCTTGGATAGCCACCTTGCTTGCGGTCAACGAACCTTTCGCCATCTGCACGTGCTGGTTGATGGCGAGCCTGAGTTCGCGGGCCAACTTCTTCAGCTCCGCCTCGGCCATTGGAGTGAAGGGATTGGAACAAAGGGCGCGAATCCTGGCGATGATTTTTTCAATCCGGACGTCAGTCGAGGGAGGCACCAGCGTCATTTTAGGCTGCATTTTCACGGTGTTCGATACAGTAAATACCCTAGGGAACATGAATGTTCACAATTTCGATAGGCCTTGCGCACAACTCAGTTTGTATTCTGGGGCGACTTCGTGAAATTTCTTCATACCGCGCAAACCCGCGCCGTCTCAAGTGCGCTCCCAAGTCTTTCTTTATAAGTCATGTGCGGAGCGATTGTCACAGTTTGTGCCCGGGCTGAATTTGGCAACGTGCTTGCCTTGTGTCATGCATGAACGCTAACGCAAGGGACAGCCTTGAGAACCGGGAATGGCGACGACTCTGCAGACAGGTACTGGCAGAGTCGGACCCACAGCGCGTGTCTGAACTTGTGGATCAGCTGTTAAAGGAGTTGGACGCCTGCCGAGACGCGGCTCGAAGCCGTGAGAATGGTAACGGGAAAAGGGAGTCGCCCGGCGCGTGATGGTGCGAGAAGATGTTTCCTGGGCCTTGGGGGACCGACAATTCTAAATAGAACTACCAGAACGTGTGAGATTCCCTTCACTTCGCTGAGGGCAGGCTCCTGCTGACCTCACAACAGAAGAAAACATAACAACCGGCAGAAATTCGTCGATTTCTCTTATTTCATTCCGTCGAGAATTGAGCCGACGATGCCTCCGACAACACCGCCCTGCACCGCTTCTTTGCGCTGAGCCGGCATGTATTCCATCAGTTTGTGAGCCAGCCTGGAGATGGGCAGAGTTTGGAGCCAGACTCTTCCGGGGCCGGTGAGGGACGCGAGAAAAATTCCATCACCGCCGAAGATCATGTTCTTGATTCCGGGCACGGTTGTGATTTGAAAAGACACCGATGCTTGAAACGCACCGACGTGGCCGGGATGGACGCGCAAATTTTCGCCGGGTTGAAGATCTTTCATGATGAGTTCGCCGGAAAGCTCGATCCATGCGGTGCCGACGCCGCTGACGTGCTGGAGCAGGAAGCCATCGCCGCCGAAGATACCCGCACCCAGCGACTGTTGGAAGCCTACGCTGACTTGAATTTGCGGCGTGCCACATAAGAATCCGTGGCGGTGAATCATGTACTCGTGGCCGGCACTGAGGTCGATGGGGACGATGTGGCCGGGAAGTTTAGTGGCGAAAGAAATTTCTCCAGGGGCGCCAATCGCGCGGTACTCGGTCATAAAAAGCGATCCGCCGCCGGCCACGCGCTTGAGGACGCCGAAGAGGCCTCCGCCGCCGGCGAACTGCGTGTGGGTGGTCAGTTGGATTGAACTGGTCATCCAGGAGAGTTCCCCGGCTTCGGAAACGACGGACTCGTTAGGGTCGAGCGTTACAGAAAGCACCGGCATGGTGGTGCCGAAGATGCGGGATTGCATGAGTAGCTCCTGGAAGCGGGATTGGGCGCCGTAGTCAACGGTCAATCGAATCTATAACGGACGATGAGTTATTCACAAGGCCCGGCCGTTTACAACCCCGTCGTGATATCCAATTATGTCGAGGAGAAATCCACGGGGGGAATTCGGGGCAATCTTACTCCGACCAGCGCTTGAACAGCAGCGCGCCATTCGTGCCGCCGAAGCCGAAGGAGTTGGACATGGCGTATTCGAGGCTGGCTTTGCGGGCGGTGTTGGGGACGAA
>Ga0307474_10001624_pt1 | contig 16240 bp, 12 predicted proteins | sample atmos_gasesECM1C_2_FD_203312 | JGI IMG/M metagenome (GOLD analysis project Ga0307474, IMG submission 203312) | Hardwood forest soil microbial communities from Morgan-Monroe State Forest, Indiana, United States - atmos_gasesECM1C_05 | ecosystem: Environmental > Terrestrial > Soil > Temperate... | reverse complement strand
TCAGGAGAGATGGAATTAGGTGAATCGACCTCTGCGGATCGGTACAAGATTGTTCACTGCGGCAGACACGGTGACAGGCGGGAAGCGTTTGTCTGTGATCATCTGTTGCATGGAACGCGTCAGGGATTCTTCTCCGACGATGAGCCAGGGAACCCGCATCCTGATGCGTGGTGCTCCCAGTGTGAAGATATCCGGGTGACTCACGCCGGTGCTGACGGCGGGTGGAATGAAGAAAGTGAGGCTCTGATTAAGATCAGGCTCGTCTGTGGAGACTGCTACGAAGAGATCAAAGGAAGAAATATTCTAAGCAGAGAACCAGTGCAGTAGCGCTGGAAGTCGAGAACGAAGATTTCAGAATTCGGAAGGACCAACATCATGTCAAACCTAATCATTGAAAAATTGCTGGCAAAAACCCAGCGCACCGACATCCCAAAATTCAACTCCGGCGATACCGTTCGCGTTCATGTCAAGATTAAAGAAGGCGACAAGGAGCGAGTCCAGGCGTTCGAAGGCGTCGTAATCAAACGCGACAACGGACCGCAGGCCAGCTTCACCGTCCGCAAGATCAGCTTTGGTCAGGGCGTCGAGCGCATCTTCCCCGTCCACTCCAAGGTGATCGACAAAGTCGATCTGCTGCGCTCCTCTAAGGTTCGCCGCGCCAAACTGTACTATCTGCGTGGATTGAAGGGTAAAGCAGCGCGACTGCGAGATGTCGAACGGCCCAGCTAATCTCTATGGCGACTATCTAGAAAGGCTCCGCGTCCCTCCCCCAGGGGCGCGGAGACCCCTACCCTGCCACAGCCGTCAAATGTTCGGTGATAACTTCCAGGTCTGCAAAATCTTCCCGACGCGGCTGCTTTAGCTGCGTCAGCACGTAGTCGAGCAACGGACGATCCCCTTGCCGGATCTCCTGAAATTCCACGCCCATGGCGCGGTTCTCGTTTTTGGATCGGACATGCCCGCGTAAGGCCACGCTGACATCGCACATATTCAGAGTCAGTTTCAGGGGAGTGCCGGGCGTGAGCAGGTCGCTGGCGCTGATCAGGCAGCCAGACTCGGAAATCTGTTCCAGGCGCCCTTCTAGTCCTTCTACGCTCGTCCCTCCGCCAATTCGCAGCAGATCGGCCTCTCCATTCACACGAAATCGCGGACCGCGTCGCCGGTTCTGATCCGCTTTGCGGAAGGCCGTTGGCTTGTCTGCTGTCTGCGGAGCGATCGGCAAATATTGCTCCTCCATCTGCCGCAACTCTTCCTCCCAGGGAACTTTGCCATTTTCGAGGGATTCGACCGTGAACTGACCACGCAATGCGGAGCCAGGGTCGCCCGCCCACACCACCTGGCACGCGGTCCTGAGCCGTCCGCGCTCCACCGTCACCAGGTCTCCAACTTTCACATCCCGGTTACTGACCAGCCGCGCCCCGCGCGGATGAATGTCATACGTGCAAGCCAACTCCTGTCCGCCGCGCTCGCCGTTCTTCATATGAAATAGGCGAACCGGCAGCGCGAGGTGAATCAGTTTCCCCGCCCGTGCTCCGTTATGCGCCGATGTCGCTTGCCGCAACTGGTTTTCCTCGGAATTCACCACCGCTCCTTGTGCCCGATCTGCACCGAACATAGCAGTACATGTCCGGATGGACAATGTACGTTCGTACTCAAGGTAATGGTTACTAAGCGGCGTGAAAGCAGCTCAATTTTTACGCGGCGGGTCATCCCGAGCGGAGCCCTTCTTCGGGCGAAGCGAGGGATCTCTCGCCAAACCGGCCCGGAGCGCCAGCCAAGCTCGCCGCCGAACTTGAAGCCACGCCCATAATTTATTTCGCTCTCTCCCTTGCGTGAATCAATCCCCGCGATTAAATATGGAAGACACACTTCCATTTCAATGCCGAGCGTCGCGAAGGCCGCACCTGAATTTGCCTTGTCTCCAGCAGCTGCGAAATTGCGCCTGCTGAAAAGACTGCGCTGCACCCTGCGCTACGAAAAAAAGGCGTGGGAGTCAGGTGCTGTCCTGGTTGCCGGAGTCGACGAGGTTGGCCGCGGATCGCTCTTTGGGCCGGTTGTAGCGGCTGCCGTGATTCTCGATCGCACTTACCGCATTCGCGGTCTCCGCGATTCCAAACTCCTCCTGCCCGAGCGTCGCGAACTGCTAGCTCCACGCATTCGGGAGCACGCCATTGCCTGGGCGGTCGCGGCCGTCGACGCAGCGCGCATCGATCAGATCAACATTTACCAGGCCTCGCGCCTGGCCATGCGTGAAGCGGTCCTGCGGCTGCAACCCGCCGCCGACCACTTGCTGATCGACGCCGTCCGCGTCGACTGCGATATCCCGCAACGCGCCATCATTCACGGCGATGCGCTCTCCGCTTCCATTGCGGCAGCCTCAATCCTCGCTAAAGTCGAGCGCGACCGCATGATGTGCGATTGGGACGCCGTCTTCCCTGAATACGGCCTCGCCTCGCACAAAGGCTACAGCACGCCGCAACACCTCGCCGCTCTGCAACAGCACGGTCCGACGCCGCTGCACCGCCAGTCATTCGCCCCGGTCTGGATGAATCCGGCGGAACAAGAACTTCTAAAATTCGAGGAATTCGACTGACTCGCCTCTCAAGAAATGCGTCGAGCACTTTGAGGGCGTGAAGTTGCTCCGCCGGAATAGCGTCTGGAACCTTATCTTTCCGCTCCGACTTTTTCGCCAGTGAGCGCAGCGGCAACTTCGTTGACGAGCCTGGTGTTGTTAGCCAAAGCTTGACGAAGGATCTCTGCTTGCTGCCTAGCCGTGGCCCAATCCTGCTTCTCGACCGCCTCCGTCAGGCCGGGCAACTCCAGGTGTGCATATGTGAATCGCGCCCCATAAAGGATGTGTTTGAACCACGGCCGCCCGGGAATCCCGTCAGGATTCAGCCAGTTCCGTTCCACTTCCATCGCGCCACTGTTGATGGTTGTGGCCAGTTTGACATCAATCACCCCCGCCGCAAGAGCGCGCTTCGCGGATTCCTCCAGGCGTTTGCCGGCGGCCTCGAAGTCATCGACAGCATCATTCACCGCCTTCAGATCAATCTGTCCCGCGTCGTTTCGCGCGGCCATGCCTTTTGCCATGTCATTCACAAACTGCCGAATATTCTCGGCATAGTTGGCAAAGTTGAACGGCAATAGGTCCGCGTTGGCGAGCCGCAACGCCAGCACTCCCCATAACTGAGACATCAGAGTGTGATAGCGATAGCCCGGATCGCCAAAATGATTCATCCAGAAAAAATCGTCATAGGCTGAGTGATACACACCGTAAGGCCCTTCGAATCCCAAGCCAAGAACCGGAACTCCCACAAAGTTGAGAAATACGGTGTGATCGGACCCGCTGCCGATGCGCGTATCTGCGAGATTCAAATCGGTCACGGCTTCAGCTTGCTTGCTCTCCAACCGCTCGCGCGTCACCGATTCCTTCCACGCCTCATACAGAGTCTTGCCCGACGGATCGCTCAGCGTATGCGTAGCCTCAACTAGCATAGGAGCCAGCGACGCCACCGCCTGGCCATGAAAGTCCGCGCCCGACGTTGCTTCGTCGACATTGATATAGGCCACAGCCTTCTTGCGCAATTCGTCGGCGAACTGCTCGCCCCATTCGGTGGAACCAGTCAGGCCGACTTCTTCTCCATCCCAACTGCAAATCACAATCGTCCGCCGCGGCCGCATTCCGGTCTTCGCCAGCTTTCCCAGCGCTCGCGTCAACTCCATCATCGCCGCCGTGCCGCTGCCGGGGTCGACGCCGCCGAAAACCCAGGCATCGCGATGATTTCCCAGCACGATCCACTCATCCGGCAATTGCGCTCCACGAATTCGCCCTTCCACCACGTAATAAGGCTGTGTGGAATTGTCCATCTCGACCTTCACGTGTACCCGCACGCGATTTCCGCCGAGATGATATTTGATGGGCAACCCACCCTGCCAACCATCAGGCGCAATCGGGCCGTCCATGTTTGCGAGCAGCGGCTTGGCGTCGTGCCAGGAGAGCGGCAGCGCCATGATCTTCGGAATTGAATTCGCCTGCTCGACGGGAATGCGTTTCGCGCCGGGAACCGATGCCCATCCCGGCGTGAGCGGATCGCCCGGCACCATAAAGTCGTAAGTGATGGCTCCGCGCTGAATGTGATACTCCGGTCCCCATGGCCCTTTCGGATCAACCTTGCCCTTCTTGAATCCATCTTCAGCAGGATCGCTATAGATGAGAAGCGCTGCCGCGCCTTCCCGTTCCGCAGTGAGTGCTTTGAATCCGCGATAGCTGTAAGGATTCGAATACCGCACCAGCACAACTTTGCCCTTCACGTCGATCCCCTGCTTGCGCAGCAGTTCGTAGTCTTCGGGGTTGCCGCTATGTGCATAAACCAGCGGAGACGTCACTTCTCCAGAAGCCGACATCCCGCTCCAGGCCGAACTGATGCTCTTATTCTTCGAGTCGGGATCGCCCGGAATCGGCATCTCGCGCAGGGTGGCCCGGTAGTGCACCGGCGCAACCATCTCGAGCGAAGTAGATTTGGGATTCGACCCGTACACGTCGTAGCGGCGAATCACGACATCATCAAGGCCTTCGTTTCGCCACTGGTCCGCGATGTAACGCGCCAGTTCGTTGTTGCGCGGAGATCCCGCCACGTGCGGCTCGGCAGTGAAGATGTGATGCTGTCGCCGCTCTTCTTCCGGCGAAGGAATCGCTTTGTACTTATTTTCGATTTCTCTCTCTCTGTCCGCCGCGGAGGGAGTGAATCCAAGAATAGTGCTGTGAGTTTGGGAGTGAAGAAAGCCCGGCGCGAAAAGAGTCCACGCGAACAAAACCACAGCGCTGGCGAAGGATGACCTCCGCCGCAGGAGTTTCATGATCCGCATCTCCTCGCAAAACGAGTGAACGCAACCGTCGCGACCGCTTGGTATTCAGCCTACCTGGCCTTGTAGATCTCGGTCAGCAAGTCCGGCTTCGATTCATCGCGCACCAGGTGCGCGTAGCGCTCGCCGCCGTGATAGTCGAGTTGGAATGTCTTGTAGTAGTCGCTGTTCTCCACCAGCAACGCCAGAGGAGCGCTGCCGTTCTTGCCGGCTTTGATCGCGTCGCGCAGCACCTCAGGCGAATACTTGCGTCCATTCACCGCCACGAGTTTCATGCCCGGCCCTATTCCCGCCGTTGCCGCGGGCATGCCTTCGATAGTGTCGGTGATTGTGCCATCTTCCCGCAGATCGAGGCCAATCGAAAACGCGACATCGACCACGTGGTAGTTGCTCTCCGCGCCGTGATCCATTTCAGATTCAGTTTCATCGTAGACGAGCTTCCATCCGCTGCCCTCGATTCCGCCCAGCGGAGCGCCGGGGCCGTGATTGGTCAATCGCTCCGTCCAAAATCCGCGCCAATCGTATGCGACAACCTGGTTCAGCGTATTGACTACATCGTCGAATGTGTAGGTCTTCAGCATGGGCCCAGTGCTGGGTGCGCCATGAAAAAGGTGGCAGAAGTCGTCAATCGATTTCTTGCCTTTGCTTTGCTGGCGAATGATCACGTCAACCCATAGCCAGTTCAGCGTGTCTTCGTCATAGAAATCAACTCCGCGCCGCCAGGAATGCCACGCCTGCGGCGAGAAATATAAGTGAGGAGCGGCATCGGCTGTATCTTGCAGATTTCTCCAGGTTCGCCCCGGAGTATGGTCGAGCGCAGCGGCCGTTAAGGCCAGTTCGTCGCGTTGCTGTTCCGGCGTGAGCAGCCCGCTCCGCGCCGTCAGGACCGTGCCCAGGTAATTCGTCAACCCTTCGTAAACCCACAGCAGATCGTCCTGCATCGGCTGCTGATAATCCGGCGTCGCCAAATCCGCCGGGCGCCGGTACTTGCCATTCCACGAATGCACGTACTCATGCGGAAGCAGTCCCGCATCCATTTTTCGCGCAGTTTCATCCACCAGTCCGCGCTCATCGACGCGGCTGTCGTCGGATTCGTGATGCTCCAGTCCGAAGTGCGCCACGTGATCGCTCAAACTGTATAAAAAGTGATAATCGCGATAGTGATGCGCCCCAAAAAGCTTGTTTGCCTGCTCCACCAGATTCTTGTAGTGGTCCCAAACCTCCTGCGGAGGCTCCAGCGCCGCTGCGCTGTCAGCGGCAATATCCATCTCGGTGAGCGGATCGTCGGCCAGCTTCACAACCTTGAGAAATTCTCCGGTGATCACAGGCGAATCCACCAGCGTGGTAAGAGAGGCCGGCTGAAACGCGATCTGCGTGCCGGTGTCCACTTCACTTCCGCTCGTAGAAGCAATTGGTAAAGGCGTTCCAAATTTCCAACCAGCGGGAAGCTTGAGAGTGGCCGTGTACGTGAGGTCGTCCGACTTCCAGCCCTTGGGGTAAAGCAGAACCTGATTCCAGCTGATCACGGCCATTTTATCGGTGGCAGAAGATCCCGCCGAAAAGCCGCCCTCGAAAGTGGCGGGAGAAAGAAAGTCCAACTCGGCGGTCACTTCAGTCTCGCCGGCCGGTACATCGACGTGAATCGTATATCCGTCCAGCAGATCGCGGCGCCATTTCAGGGTCTTGCCACCGGCACTGAACTTCAGTCCAGCTAAATCAACGAGTGGGCCGTCGGGAGCATGCTCTCCTGGAATCCACTTCGGGTAGTAGAGAACAAGGTCGCCGGCGCTGGCAGGGATTTTGAGCTTCGCATGAAAGATCTTGCGCGGGGCGGAAGTAGCATCCACGAAGATGGTTATAGTCGGCGGTGTGGCCGACCAACCGGGAAAAGAAAAAGCCACAATCAGACAAACCACTCCCAAGATTTTTGAGAGTTTCATAATTCAAGCCCCCATAAGAATCTGAACGAAACCAACCCACGACGCCCGGCAGAATTTTAGACTATAGCAGCCGATTGCAGCCTGCGTACAGCGGCGCATCAGCGCTGTTATCATTCCCCGATGTCTCGTCGCGGGAAATTTATCACCTTTGAAGGCCTCGACGGCACCGGCAAAAGCACGCAACTGCGCAAGCTGGCCGCCGCCCTTCGCCTCGCAGGCTACAAAGTCGTAGAAACACGCGAGCCCGGCGGAACCGCGACGGGAGAGAGAATTCGCCGCGTCCTGCTCGACTCCGGCACTAAGGGACTCTCACCGCTCGCCGAAATGGCCTTGATGTTCGCCTCACGAGCCCAGCACATCGCGGAGGTCATTCAGCCGGCCCTTGATCGCGGGCAGATTGTCCTCTGCGACCGCTTCACCGATTCCACGGAAGCCTACCAGGGGAGCGGCCGTAAACTGGGCAGCGCAGCCGTGCTGGAGTTGCACCGCGTGCTTTGTGGCGACCTGCGACCAGACCTCACGATCTTGCTCGATTCCGATCCGCACATGAGCCTCGCCCGCGCCCGCCGGCGCAATCAGCGCGATGCCGGCCGGATCGAAGACAAGTCAAGAAAGAGCACGCCCAAACCTCACGCCGACGAGAATCGTTTCGAACAGCTGAACCGCTCTTTTTTTTCTCGCGTTCACCAGGGCTATCAAGCGATCGCCGCAAGAGAACCGGAACGCGTTACCGTCGTGGATGCGAGCGGCACGCCCACGCAGACCCACCGCCGGATCATGGATGTTATGGGCCAAAAGCTGAAACTAACGGCGAGAAACACATGAACCTGCCACGGAGCCACCCAGCAAGCGAGAAAGTGGCGCCTACGGGTTTTCTCAGCGCCTCCGCGTCTCCATGGTAGATTCTGGTTAGCGCGCGCGCTGTAAACCGCACTCCGATGCCATTCTCTGATTTCCACGGCAACGCCGAAACCGTTCATCGCCTCCGCGACATGATGGCTCGCAAGCGCTTTCCCCACGCGGTCGTCCTCTCAGGCGCGCGCGGGTCGGGCAAGTACACGCTGGCCCTGATGCTGGCTCAAGGTCTCAATTGCCTTACGCAGCCCACCACGGACAGCCTGCCCGATTTCTGTGGCCAATGCGCCAACTGCCGCCGGATCGCCCTGGCCGCCGATCTCGACGCCAGGTTCGCCGAAGCCGTCGAGGCCCGCGAGGCCCTGCGCGAGACCGACAAAAAAGAAACGCGCCTCTTCGTACAGAGTCATCCGGATGTGCTGGTTATACCAACCGACCCACCCCAGATTATGATAAAGGTGGGCCCGGTCCGCCGCGTGATAGAAACCAATTACTACCGCCCCGCCGAAGCACGCGAACGCGTTTACATCTTCACCGATTCCGCCTTCATGAAGGAGGCGGCGAATTCGTTGCTGAAGGTCCTCGAAGAGCCTCCCGATTTCGCCACCATCTTTCTGCTGACGGAAAATGCCGGCGAACTCCTGCCGACGATCCGCTCCCGTGCCATGATCTTTCCTCTCGAAGCCTTGCCCGTGGACGAAGTCGACCAGTACTTGTCGAAGCGTCGTCCCGAGTGGAAGCCGCCGCAGCGCGCTCTGGTCGCTAGACTGTGCGAAGGAGCCCTAGGCCGCGCCCGCACCTTCGATCTCGAACGCTACGTGACCGCTCGCGCTGACGCGCTAGCCATTCTCAATTCCGCCTTGCTTGCGGGAGAACACTCCCAGCTATTCAAAATGACGGAGACGTACCGCGCCGGTGCCGAGGGCAGGGAAAAGACCGAACAACTGCTTCGCACTCTCTATTCGCTTCTCCGCGACCTGATGTTTCTCGAGTCGGGCGCACCCGATCTGGTTCACAACACCGACATTCAATCTCAACTCGCGAAGATGTCCGAAGCCGCCGACTTCAACTGGCTCTCCTCCGCCTCCGACCGCCTCGCCGAGGTCGAGCGGGGCATGCGCCGCAATCTGTTGCGCTCATTGTCTCTGGACGCTCTTGCTCTGGCCTTGGAGAAGGGCTGAAGAAGGCGAGATATTGATTGGACGCTGGTCCACGGCTGATAGCTAAAGCTTAACTCGCAGAAGCATGACGCGACTTGGGCCGCCTAGTTCCATTGCAGAATCAGCGATTTGATGTCGGGCTTGCGCAGGCCTTCCGAATCCGCATAATACACAACGAAAATCCTTCCATCTCGACGTAGCAAAGGCCAGCTATATCCGCCGTCGATGTTTTCACCGGTGTACGTGTCTAAGACGGTTCGGTCGATAAAGGTCTTCCCATTGTCATACGACGCAAAGACCACCAGGGCGTTTGCGCCGCTGTCACGTCCAAACAGCAGGAGAGCATTCTTGATTTGGAGCAACTGGGGCAGAGCCAACGCTCCCACTTGGGGGGTATAGTCGATTTCCGTTCCCCATGTGAGGCCCATATCCTGAGAGACATGTCCCCAGGTATGTGTGTCGACGTCATCTCGACTGATCGCCAACAACGTTGTCGGTCCAATCTGGGCAATCCCGGTCTCGGTAAGGTTGGCATCGCCCGGCTGGTTGATGATGGATACTTTCGTCCACGTGTATCCATCATCACTCGACAGCCAAAAATTCGCATTCACGCCCTCCCCGTCATATCCCGAGGCATACATGTTGACGCCGTCGACCAGATATTGCGTCGGAGTGGAAAAAGTGTCGGTGACTGGATTATCAAAGAATGTAAAACTGCTCCAGTTGTGTCCATGAACGTCGGCGCGGGCGTAAGCCGCCCCCATCACGTTGTCTGAATCCAGTTTTGCGAAGCTGATGAGAATGTCGCCAGAGAGAGGCGCCCGTGCAAGCGTTGGATCCAGCGAGGTGGCGCTCCACCGGTCAAGCTCCGCACTCCAACTATTTCCTTTATCGTGGCTTCGCCGGAGAACGTGCCAGTAAGTTGTCACGTGGTCCAGACCGACGTTATACGACAAGAGATAGTCACCGTTTAACATTTCCACTACCGCCGGAACCTGGTTGTATGTGCCAGTCGTGGACCCGTTCTTGATGACGCGTCGGTCGGTAATGGTTATTGCCCTATGGGCTCTGTATGCCCGAGGATAGGCGACGCTCGGTCCAGTCTCGCTGCTACGGGTCGCCTGGCCGCCGGAAGTTTGAGCCCTCACGGGAAGCGGTCCGGCCGCGTTCAGGCTTGCGACGATCAGACTTATAAGGACAAGCTTGGCGGTGCCTCGTGCCATCATTCTCTTACTCCCTGGTTTGGTTCAGCTTTGCGCAGATATTAGCCGTACACCCCTCCGGGCACAAGCACGAAGCGAATGACGAACCGTAATATGAACGTTTTCAATTAGTTACCAGCGTTACTCCAGTGGTTCTACGCCCTTCAGATAGATTGCCCCGCCCCCTCCCCGCGCCTATAATCGACTTACTCTGGCAGTCGAAATTCTCCGTCAGGTTCCGGGTAGCGATACGCCGAGGGTGGAGTCTGCCTTCGCTAAATTGAGGACACAAAGCCCGGCAATGCGAAAGCGCCTGCAAATCGCCCTGATGGCCAGCACCATAGCCGCGACCTCTTTCTTCCTTACGCCCTGCCTCCATGCCGCCGAGGGCGACGGAAACATCGCCACCACCGACGAACACGGCCGCAAAATCTACGTCAACGATTTTGTCTCTGCCAAGCCGGCGCAGCACACCGAAGAGTCCGCAACTCCCCGGCGCAAGCTGATGTACTGGAGCTCGAAAGATAATCGCTGGAAGCCTGTCCCTCCGCCCAACACGGCGTCAATGCAAGCCGCCCGGTCGGCAGCCGCCGAGGTCAGTCAATATCTTGGCCGCGAGTCCACACAGTCGGCCAACGCCAAGATCGTAGCCGCAAATTTCCACGGCACGGCCTCGCCTCCCCTCGATGTGGATGCTGCCATCGAGCAGGCCGCGGCCCGCCACAATGTTGATCCCAACCTGGTTCGCGCAGTGGTCAAGGTGGAGTCAAACTTCAATCCCAACGCTGTATCACGTAAGGGAGCGATGGGCCTGATGCAGTTGATGCCCTCCACCGCACGGCAACTGAATGTAAAGAATCCCTTCGACCCGGAACAAAACGTCGACGCCGGCGTGCGCCATTTGAAGCAGCTTCTGGAAAGCTACGGCGGCGATATCAAATTAACTCTGGCCGCCTACAACGCGGGTGCCGGTGCAGTCGCGCGCAGTTCAGGAGTGCCGCACTTCGCCGAAACCCAAAACTATGTCCGGCGCATCACCAACTTGTATTACGGAAACTCGAACTTAAACTCGGGCGCTTCGCACGATCCCGTTAAGGTTCAGCGGGATGCGCGCGGCATACTTTATATCAGCAACACCGACTAACTTTGCGGCATCTGTTTCTTTATCTCTGGCACCCAGGCATTGGTTCAACCAGGTTCAAACGACCGGGTTCAAACGATCAGGTTCAAACGACCGGCGTCAAACAACCAGGTTCTAACAAGCTGGAACGAAGGCACGGGCTGGTTATTTTGAGAAGCTCAATGCGCCAGCGTGGTCGGTGGCAAGCGCTGCTCGCGCTCGCGGCTTTCGCTGCGCTCACTGCACCGTCTTCCTTTGCCCGGGCGCGTACCCACTACTCCAATTCCCATCATTCCGAGGGCTGGGCGCGCGATCACTTCGCCGGTGCCGAGCGGATGCGCGAGGCCCTCAACGGAAGGCCTGCCGCCGATCGCACTCGTCATGACTACCAGCGCGTGCTGAACGCCTATCGCAGTGTCTACCTCGGCGCGCCGGTTTCCTCCAAAGCCGATCCCAGCGTCGTCGCCGTTGCCGAAACGCTGGTTGAAATGGGCCGCCACTTCAATGACGACAAAATTCTGAAAGAGGCCATCGCCCAATACAAGTTCCTGCGCCGTGAATATCCTGGCAGCAAATACCGTTTCGACGGCCTCTTTACCATCGGCGAAATTTACAAAGACGACCTCAACGACCCCGAAGCTGCGCGTACTACCTTCCAGGAATTTCTCCGCCGCTATCCCAACAATCACCTGACCGATGACGCCCGCCAAGCAATACTCGAATTAGATCAACAGGCACGCGCCGAGAAGGCGGCAACACCGCGTCCCTTGAAAGAGACGTCGTCAGAAGCAGGAAACAAGAATCCGAAGGACGATACAGTCGCCGCCGTTAACCCGAACACTCCGGAAGACTCGGAAAAAATCGAATCCGCACACCGCCGCTCCGGGCGCCTCCCTCGCGTCACCGGCATCCGCCACTGGTCGACCCCCGACTACACTCGAGTCGCTATCGACGTCGAAAGCGACGTGAAATTTTCCTCGCAGCGCATCGCCACCCCCGCGCGCATTTTCTTCGACCTGCACGACACCAAACTGGCTTCAACCCTGGTCGGTAAGAGCTTCGACGTAGACGACGGTTTCCTCAAGAAGGTTCGCGTGGCGCAGTTCGCGCCCGGCCGCACTCGCGTTGTCCTCGATGTCGATAGCCTCTCCGACTACAACGCTTTCCTCCTGCCCAATCCCTACCGTCTGATCATCGATATTCATGGCAAGGGCGCGCGTGCGAAGCGGAACAACAATTCCGGCGAAAACGCGCCGGCCGAAGCAGATGTGATGTCCGCTCCGAAAACCAGTATCGATACCGACAGCGAGCAGAATTCCCACAAAGCTGAGCACACATCAGCCGCTCAAGTTCGCGCAGATCTCGACGCAGATGTCGAGGTAGAGAAGGTTGCTGTACCCACCTCCAACGGGGCCAACGCAACCAGTCAGTCCGCTTCGCAACCTCTTGCCTCCAGCAACAAAGTTCAGCCCGCAGTCGTAAAAAAGGTCGTCGACGTTGATGACGACGAGGATCAGGAAAGCGCGCCCAAGTTGACGAAGCGTGTCCTGAACATCTCCGCAGCGAAGACTTCCGCGTCGAAGAAGTCTACGCCCGCCGATCCCGATGTCGACCTCGGCCCAACGGATCCCGACGTCCCTGCCTCACCGAGCAACAATGTAACCCATAGCTCCCGTAGGACTGTCCCGCGAACTCTCGCTTCATCCAAAGAGGAAAGCGCTTCCGCTCTATCCGTTCGCGAAGCCAGTCCAACAGCCCGCGGCGATCGTTCCCTGATTCGCGCCCTCGGCCTGAAAATCGGCAAGATTGTCATCGATCCTGGCCACGGCGGTCACGATACCGGCACAATTGGCCCCAACGGCCTGGAAGAAAAGGATCTCGTCCTCGAAGTGGGCCGCCGGTTGGGCAAATTGCTTGAAACGCGCCTCGGAGCCGAAGTCGTCTACACTCGTAAAGACGATACCTTCATCCCCCTCGAGACTCGCACCGCCGTCGCGAATCAGGCACGCGCCGACCTGTTCGTCTCCATCCACGCCAACTCGAGCCACGATGAATCAGCTCGGGGAGTTGAGACTTACTACCTGAATTTCACTTCCTCGCCCGAGGCTCTGGAAGTGGCAGCGCGCGAGAATGCCGTTTCCGAGAAATCCATTTTCGAGCTTCAGGACCTCGTCAAGAAAATCGCGCTCAAAGAAAAAATAGAAGAATCCCGCGAGTTTGCCGGGGATGTGCAGCAATCGCTACACAGCGGCCTCGCCGTCAAGAGTCCAGCCATTCGAGACCGCGGCGTGAAGAAGGCTCCCTTTATCGTTCTCATCGGCGCCAATATGCCCTCGATCCTCGCCGAAATTTCCTTCGTCAGCAATCCCACCGACGAGCACCGCCTCGCCACCAGCGAATACCGCCAGCGCATCGCCGAATCCCTGTACCGTGGCATCGCCAAATATGTGAACGGCCTGAGCGGTGTCAAAGTCGCCAGTAAAATGGATAAGACGACGGGGCAGTAGAACCATCGACAATTGACCGGAACAGCACTGCTACCCCGGAAACTTTTTTCCCTCCTCTGTGGTCTAATGATTAAAGGGGATTCTGTGCCAACCCATCAATTCAGACCCTTCTCCAGTTTTTTTCGCGCCCTTCTGGTCGGCATATTTCTTACAAGCGCAGCCTTCGCCGCCAACCCAACCGTGGAATCGCCCGCCCCTCCCATCCTCCCCAAACAGTTCGCCGGATGGCAGCTCGAGGGCGCGTCTCAGCCCAGCAAAGATGCAGCCGTTGCCGACCCCGCCAACGCCGCTCTCCTCAAAGAATATGGCTTCACCGACGTAGAATCCGCCTCCTACAAAAGCGACGACGGTCGCACCCTCAAAATTCGTGCCGCGCGTTTCGCCGACGCGAGCGGCGCATTTGGCGCGTTTAGCTTTTACCTGCAACCGGAGATGGCTTCAGAGGAAATCGGCGACCGGGGAGCATCGCTCGGCCGTCGAGTACTATTTTTCCGAGGACATATTTTGGTGGATGCGGCCTTTAGTCAGGAGTCGGTGATGTCGGCTGCGGTCTTGCGCGAGTTAGCCGGCCTATTACCACGTCCGGGCGGAAATTTGGGCACCCTGCCGCCGCTTCTGACTTTTGTTCCGCACCACGGCTATGTCGCAAATACCGAGAAATATGCTGAGGGGCCGGTGGCCCTTGGCGCGATAGAATCCCCCATTTCCGCGGAGCTTGTTGACTTCAACACCAGTCCTGAAGTACTGCTCAGGCAATACTCGACGCCCAGCGGCGCGGCCACGCTCATACTCATCGAGTATCCGACGCCAGCATTGTCCGCCGCGCACCTGCGCAACATTGAGGCCGCATATCACGCGCCGCAATCCAAGACCGGAGTTGCCGAGGTCGAAAATGTCGGCCCATTTTTCGCCAAGCGCACCGGCCCCGTCGTCGCCATCGTCGCCGGACCGCTTTCTCAAGTCGACGCCCAGACCCTTCTTGGCGCGGTGAATTGGGACGCGAGCGTCACCTGGAACGAAAACACTTATTTCGATAAGAAAAACAACATTGCCAACCTGCTGGTCAACATCATCCTGCTCTGCATCATCGTCGGGGCGATCTCGCTAGCCGTCGGCGTCGCCTTCGGTGGCGTGCGGGTCCTCTTGCGGCGCTATTTTCCCGGCCGCGTTTTCGGTCGTTCCGGCCAAACCGAGTTCATCTCGCTCGACCTCGCCGACTCGCCAACAACCCCCTCCGCCGCGCCCCGCACGGGGTCGATCGGACCCTCCAAGAGCGCTTAAGTCCCTCACGCATATCGGGTTAAGGTGGTTTTGGCGATTTTCTATCTCAATTTGATACAGTTTTGCGCCGTATTGACTGGCTATGTAAGTTGTTGAAAAAGAAGATGTTTATTTGTCAAAAATTGCTTGACACCCTGCTTTTTCGGCTCATAAGATTTGCTCCAGAAAGTTTTGACGGGATCTTTTGCCTCCGTTGGAACTATTCTCCCTTGAAAAGAGAAGGCTGCCCTGTTGCCGGGCGGCCTTCTTAATTTTTGGCGTCACTGATTCTTGAAGCGTTACTGATTTGCTGCAACAGATTTGCCGCATAAGTAAATCGCGACCTCGCTCGGCCAAACCGGTTCGGAACTTTTCCACGGGAATCGCGTATCGTGTGTTGTGCGATATGTTGTAGCGTCGGAGTCGACCACGGCGGAACGTGCTGCGGAAGAAATCCAGACTCAGGGGAACTCTGGACTCATAGGAAGTCCGGACTCTGCGAGCTCTAGACTCATGCGAACTCCGGACTCATGCACGAACGGGAAGGGCACGAGTTCACTCTTGCCGTAAGGGCTCCTCAGAAGGATTGCGGCTTCTAGCCGCTGAGGGTCGCCGGCTAGCGTCGACGACACCGCACCGGCGATGTTATAAAGAACGCGATAAAAATAATCAAAGCAACGCACGATACGCCAAGATCGGCGCGCGGAGGAAACAATGTTCTGCGATGCATGCGGTTCAGTAGTGCAGCCTGGCCAGGGATTCTGCAGCAACTGTGGCAAGCAGGTGATCGGGCCAGTCACGGCCATGCAACTGCGCCCCGGCCGCGTGCAAGCCCACATTCATTTGCTCGGCATCCTCTGGCTCGCAATATCCGCTTTCAACACCATCGGCGGAGTCGTGCTCTATGTTCTCGCGAACACTCTGTTCGCTCATATGCACGACTTCGGAGCGCCGGAAGCACAGACCGCGTTTCTACGGCCTTTGTTGAGCGTGATCGGAATTTTTGTCCTGGCCAAGGCAGCTGTTGGATTCCTCGCCGGCTGGGGTCTAATGCATCGCGAGCCCTGGGCTCGCATCGTCGCCCTCGTGCTCGGTTTCATCTCGCTATTCAACGTTCCCTTCGGCACCGCCGTCGGCATTTACACTCTCTGGGTTCTGCTCCCCGCCCAGTCCGAGCACGAATACGAAACCTTGACAGCCGGTCGCGTCGTCGCATAGCGGAAGCGACAACCGCATGGCTCGGTTTCGTCAGTAACGTGAAAGTTCTCCCCTGTCCGTCGCTGTCTCTGCTGCGATTTGGTAAACTGAAACGGCCCAGCCAGAGGCCGAC
>Ga0307474_10001623_pt1 | contig 16242 bp, 16 predicted proteins | sample atmos_gasesECM1C_2_FD_203312 | JGI IMG/M metagenome (GOLD analysis project Ga0307474, IMG submission 203312) | Hardwood forest soil microbial communities from Morgan-Monroe State Forest, Indiana, United States - atmos_gasesECM1C_05 | ecosystem: Environmental > Terrestrial > Soil > Temperate... | reverse complement strand
GATCCGCCCGCCGGTGTCCTGCTTCAGCATGATCGGCGCGGCCGCATGAATGAAGTTGAAGCAGCTCTTCAGATTGATTGCGATCGTGCGGTCGAATTCGGCCTCGGTGATTTCAAGAATCGGCTTTGGGTTTGGCGCCCCCGCATTGTTCAGGAGCACGTCGAGATGTCCCCATTTCGCGTTGATCTGTTCGACGATCGCATGCGCGCGGGCAAAATCGGTCACATCGGACTGAAAGGTCAGCGTACGCTTGCCCCGCGCCTCGATATAGCGCGCGGTTGCTGCCATCTCCTTCTCCAGGAGATCAACGAGGGCGATGTCGAAGCCGGAATCGGCAAGCGCCAGCGCACAGGCGCGGCCGATGCCGCGCGCGCCGCCGGTGACGAGGGCCGTCTTTTTCATGGGTCAGGCCTCAGGCGGCGTGGTCGCGCGCGTAGCGGACCACGTCGGCATGGGTTGCGCACCAGACGTCGCCCTTCGCCTTGGCTAGGCGAATGAGCTCCTCGATGATCCACAGCCGCGAGCGGTAGCCGATCATGTGCGGATGGCAGGTGAGCTGGAAGATTCCGCCTTCCTCATAGGCCGCCGCGAACTCGCGCCGGAACACATCGAACACATCCGACGGCGGCGTACAGGGACGCAGGCCCTGGAACCGGTGCATCATGAAATAGACCGCGTCGTCGCGGATCCATTCCACCGGAAATTCGATGACGCCGGTTGGCTCGCCATCCAAGAGCAGCTCGTAGCAATTGACGTAGCAATTGACGTCGGCCATCAGCGAGGAATCGTAGAGCAGGCCGGCCTCCTTGGTGATCCGCAGCGTATGCGGCGAGAAATCCCAGGACGCCGTGCGCGCCGACCGGCCGCACCTTGGTCGTCTTCTCCAGCACGTCGGTCGCGCGCGTCATCAGGTCCTTCTCGGCTTCATAGGGGAGCACCGAGTTCAGTTCGTGGATCCATGAATGGATGCCGATCTCGTGCCCTTCGGCGATGATGCGGCGCTGCTCGTCAGGATAGAGCAGCGCACACACGGCCGGCACGTAGAAGGTAGCCGGCACCGAGTGTTTCGCAAGCAGCTTTAGAATACTCGGGACGCCGACACGATTGCCGTACTGTCCCCACGCCATGCTCACGAAGCCAATCGCCTTGCGATTCCACTCCGGATAGACCCAGTCGATCGCATTCTTGAGCACCGCGGAGGGGCCGAAGTTATATTCGGGTGTGATGAAGACGAAACCGTCGGACTGCGCAATCGCCGCGGTCCATTTCTGAACCACCTCGTGCGCGAAGGCCGGACGGCCCGGCGTAGCCGGCGTGGCGACCTGATCGAAGAACGGCATCGGAAAATCGCGAAGATCGAGAAGCCGAGCGTCGACCCGTTCGCGCATCTTCAGATGTTGCAAGATCCACTTCGCAGGTTTTTCCGAAAAACGGCCCTCGCGGGTACTTCCAACGATTACCGAGATGACGGTCATGTTTTTATTCCTTGCTGTTCGCCGAAAGAACAAAGGTCAGTTGATAAGAGGAATAGACCGTCTTGCGGCCCAGGCTGGGTTGACGATTCTGCGCACGGCGTTTTCGCGCTCGATCAGAATGAGTGCACTTCGTCGCCGGGTGGTCCAATGTCGGCTAATCGCTCGGCTGCAGGCTCGATGGATGCCTTGACTAAAGGCGAAACGTGTCGGCTGCCCGGATACACAGCATAAAGCCCGCTTACCGGCATCGTGTAGTCGCCGAGAACGCGGCGCAACCGCCCGTCTCTTACAGGCGCTTCGGCGGCCTGGTAGGGCAATTGAGCGATGACTTAGCCTGCAATCGCTGCGGCAAGCACCGCCTGCATTTCATTCGCGGCGAAGCGTCCAGACACCGCGACCGTTTCCTGCCCACGCGGCCCGTCCAGCACCCAGTGAGCGCTGCCGGTCGATGGGCCCGCAATGACGCAGTGATGGCGAGCGAGGTCCGCCGACGCACGCGCGCTCCGCCTTCTACCGGCAGGACTTAGGCCGTCGTCTCACGCTTTAATTCGAGCTGACGCTCCATTTCCTCACGGATTCTAAATTTCTGGATTTTCCCCGTCACCGTCATAGGAAAGTCAGCAACGATCCTTATGTATTTTGGCACCTTGTAGTGCGCGATACTGCCTTTACAAAAGTCTCGCACTTCCTTTTCTCCGAAATCGTCGTCACCTTGAGTCAGTACGATCCACGCGCACAATTCTTCGCCATATTTTAGATCTGCTACGCCGACGACCTGGGCGCTTTGAATTCGAGGATGCCGACAAAGGAATTCTTCGATCTCAAATGGTGAAATGTTTTCACCACCACGTATCACCAGATCTTTTATTCGTCCGACGATGTTCACGTACCCATGGACGTCCATGGTGCCGAGGTCGCCCGTATGCATCCACCGATCCGCGTCGATCACCTCGTGCGTGTTCTCGTCGTCGTCCCAGTACCCGCGCATCACCGAGTAACCCCGTGTACATACCTCGCCGGGAACGCCAGGCAATACCGTCTGGCCGGATTTCGGATCTATAATCTTGAGCTCAACGTGGGGGTGAACGGTGCCAACCGTCGATACTCGTCTGTCCAACGAGGTATCCGTATCGCTCTGACAGCTTGCCGGGCTGGTCTCGGTCATTCCGTATCCGATCGTGATTTCGGTCAGGTGCATCTTTTCGACCACCCGCTTCATCAACTCGATCGGACAGGGCGCTCCGGCCATGGCTCCGGTACGAAGGCTAGAGAGATCGAACTCGTCAAAGCGTGGATGGCCAAGCTCGGCGGCAAACATTGTGGGCACACCGTGCAGCGCGGAGCAGCGCTCTTCGTGCACGGCTTCAAGAACGGTCAATGGATCGAATCCATCGTTCGGGTAGACGATGGTCGAGCCGTGTGTGAGGCAGGCCAAGTTGCCCATCACCATACCGAAGCAATGATAAAGTGGAACGGGGACACAGAGCCGATCTTCACGAGTGAGCTTCATCCGCTCGCCGACGAAGAAGCCGTTGTTCAAAATGTTGCGATGCGTGAGCGTGGCTCCTTTCGGAAAGCCCGTGGTGCCGCTTGTAAACTGGATGTTGATGGGATCACTTGCATGGAGGGACCGCGACAGTTTGCGAAGCGAGGGGTCGTCAGCCGATCCAGTCTTTAAGAGATCCGAAAAGCTTGGGATCTCGGGAATGTCTTCGACACTATCCGGAAATTGTCCCGGCGCATCGATCCATACGACGTGACGCAGATGAGGTAGCTGCGCCAATCTTAGCGTCGATCCGGAATGATGTTGAAGTTCAGGTGCAAGCTGCCGCAATATATCAAGATAATCGCTGGTCTTGTACCGACGCATCATCACAAGAGCTTTGCAACCTGACTTGTTGAGCGTGTACTCCAGCTCGGCCGCGCGGTAGGCCGGGTTTATGTTTACGAGGATGATGCCCGTCTTTGCTGTCGCCAACTGGATCAGCAGCCAAGCAATGTAGTTGTGAGACCAGATACCCACACGGTCTCCCGGCGCCAGACCTAAGTTCAGCAACGCGCTCGCAAGTCTGTTAGATTCAAGCTGCAGCTCTCTGTAGGTATATCGCCTGCCCTCATGCCGGCTAACTACTGCTTCGCGGTCAGGCCAGCTCTCAACCATTTCGTCAAAGAAACCACCGATCGTCCGTTCGATCAGAGGCAAATGAGTAGAGCCTCTTGTAAAGCTTCGGACCAGCATTTGTTACGTCCTCCATGGGTACGCAGGCTGCTTTGGGAGAAGGTACGTTTCCGGATCGCAAATGTTGCCGTTGACCTTGCGTGTCGGGCGGCGTGATCGGTGGTGCCGCTCTTCATTTATCTAAGGAGAGTGATCAGATTTTCCCGAAATCTCCATGGCGGCCTAATCCGCTCGCAAAGCGACCGGCGCCGGCAGCTCCTTCCTTGAAGTGCGCTTCGACGCCATTCGTCCACTCACGACGGAGCGCCTCGCGAACAGGTAAGCCGTAAGTTTCAATGACCGAACGACGATCGGCGCGCACGGCTTCCTGAGGGAAACGTGCAATGTCACGCGCCATCATTTCGGCCTCGGCCCGTGCTTGACCGGGAGCAACGACCTTTTCACACATTCCGATGCGCATTGCTTCGTCTGCGGGGACTTTCCGGCCAGTCAAGATAATTTCCATGGCCCGGCCTTGGCCCACCAGTCGCGCAAGTCGAACGCTACCGCCGTCGAGAAGAGGTATTCCCCAGCGTCGGCAGTAAACTCCGAAATAGGCGGTTTCAGCCATTACCCGGATGTCGCACCACAATGCGAGCTCCATTCCCCCCGCGACCGCCGGCCCCTCCACAGCAGCGATGACTGGCTTCGATAACTCAAGACGCGTGGGTCCCAACGGCCCACGAGGCGCGGCGTTCGCGCCCGCGGGGAAAGCCAGGCCGTCCACGACTTCACGCTGAAAGGTGTCGCGGTTTGACAAGGTGCTGGCGAACTTAAGGTCCCAACCTGAGCAGAACGCGCCACCTTCGCCCCACAAGACCGCCACGCTGGCAGAACTATCAGCGTCGAATGACTTCAGTGCGTCTACTATCGCGTCGGCGCTTGAGGGGTCCATCGCATTGCGGGCGTCGGCGTATCTGCTATGGATCACCGTCCAGACTGGACCGTTTTTCTCAACACGAACCACTTCTCTTCTCCTATGCTATTTTGATTTGGCTTGCGGTTTCTTCGCTTTAGGTTGGCCAACTTCGTCACCGGAGGCATCGAGCGACTCTGACGAAAACGTATCCTGCGCAAACCGTTCCGGGCGTGCCGTCATGCAACCTTCGCCTTGAACCATTTGGCGATGCCCTCTCCCATTTCGTGGGGGCTGTCCTCCATCAGCATGAAAATGCCCTGCCCGAGGTCTAGGGTGTCGATGTTCTTGAAATTGCCTGCCGCCCAGGCCACATTGTCCTGCGTCACGAATAGTCCGGGCGTCGCGTGAATCAGCAGCTTCGGAATGGGCGATCTTTTGAGCCATTCGCTGTGCTCGGCGATCACCCAATCTGTGTCGATCGGATCGCCAGCAAAGGACCAATCGCGCGGAAGCCGGGCCATGGCACGGCGCGAGCCCCAATCCGGGAACGGGGCGCGATAGTGATTCATCTCCTCTTCGGTGAGCTTTCGTACGGTAACAGCCGGCAGCGCATTCTCCACGATCAAGTTCTGGCCCATCAGAAGTTCGGGGCCGAGCTCGGGGGAGCGGAACTTGGCGAACTCCTCGGCGATGAGCGGCCAAGTCTCTTGGAGCGTCCCCAGCGGTTTCAAGGGAAACTCGCAGAACGCGACGGCGCGAACTCGCTCGGGAAATCGACGGGCTAGGTTGAGGCCGACAAGCGCCCCCCAATCGTGGACAACCAGCGTTATGTTCCGTAGGCCAAGCTGAATCACGAACTCTTCGATGTAGCGGATTTGATCGAATATCCTGTACTCGATGTCGGGATGATCTGACTTCCCGAATCCAACAAAGTCGGGCGCGATGCAGCGGCCAAGCGGCTCGAGATGAGGGATGATGTTTCGCCAGCAATACGACCAAGTGGGATTGCCGTGTAGAAACAGAAACGGATCCCCAGCGCCGACATCGATATAGTGAAGTCTGGAACCGTAAAGGTTGACATAATTTTCGGCATAGGTGAACGCCGCCGAAATTGGCCTTTTTGCAGTTGAGCTGGCTTCCATTGCTGTTTCCTCCGATCGAATGTGTTCTTTCTTCTGACTAGCTGGCGATGAGCGGGCCGGCGAAACCCGCCCCAACCACAAGCACGTCGAGCTCCTCAACTTCCTTGCGTTGCGCTAGTTCGGCTGACTTCGTGCCACTCGTTCGTGCTTCCTCGCTAGCAGCTTGGTCATATCCAGCAGCACTACGATCAACTACCGCCGTTGTCGAAATCGACTGCACAGGTAGCTCCTCCGAATCGTGGGAGCGTTAAACGGCCCCACATCCTTGGCGCTCTCGTGCCGGTCGAGGAGCCGTCCACAGCATCGGAAGCCGGCGCTCGGCGCAAAGCTGACTCGCGAGCAGCATTGCTCGAGATTCTCTCTCTCTCTCTCTCTCTCTCTTTAGTCGTTGCATCCCCTAGCTCATCGGTCGATCCGGCGCAGGCCAACTAGGCGTTCGTACCTCCATCAACAGTCAGGTTCGCGCCAGTGATGTAAGACGCATCAGGGCTTGCGACGAACGCCACCAGCGCCGCGACTTCGTTCACGCTGCCGTACCGGTTGAGCGCGGTAACGGCCTTCTGCGGAACCGCCCATTCGCCCGCGGCCGGATTGAGGTCGGTGTCGATCGGGCCCGGCTGGACGTTGTTGACGGTGATGCCGCGGTCTCCGACCTCGCGCGATAGCCCTTGCGTGAACATCCGAATCGCGCCCTTGGTAGCGGAGTAAGGCACGAGCCCGGGAGCCATCATGCGCTCACCAACGCTGGAGCCGATCATGACGATGCGGCCACCGTCATTCATGTGCTTCAAGGCCGCCTGCGTCGTGACGAAGACGCCGCGGACATTGAGATCGATCACCTGGTCCAGCTCCTCCAGCGTCGTCTCTTCGAATTTCTTCGGGATCGCCGTGCCGGCGTTATTCACGAGCACGTCGAGCTTGCCGAGCGCGCTAACCGTCTTCTCGACGGCCGCCTTCACGGCCGCGGAGTCGGTGGCATCCGCCTGGATCGCGATGGCCTTGCCGCCGGCGGCTTCGATTGATCTGACAACCGAAGCCGCGGCGTCAGCGCCCTTGCTGTAGGTGATTGCCACCCTGGCGCCATCGGCGGCGAGGCGTTTGGCGATGGCGGCGCCGATGCCGCGCGAAGCGCCGGTGACGAGTGCCGTTTTGCCTTCAAGTTTCCTGGACATGGGATTCTCCTGTTTCGAGTTGGGATTTGATGCGGCGCTCGCTCAGAGCAACTGGGTCTGCGCCACCTGGTCGGCAGGAATCATCTCTCGGCGGCCTTGCATCGTTGCCGGTGGGCATGAATCATCATGGTCTCGCACCTACTCAGCCAGCATCGGACACGAGCGCCAGCGCCGCTCTCGCGCAGTCAACGTCATTCTGCACCGTCGGCGCCCCGCTCACCCCGATCGCGCCGACAATCTCTCCGTCCACCTTGATCGGAAACCCTCCGCCATAGGCCGCCACGCGCGCAAGCGTGGGAATGCCAGCCAGCAGCGACGGGTCGCGCTGGATGAAGTTAAAAAAGTCCTGCGTCGAGACGCCGAACAGGGCTGTGTAGGCCTTGTTCTGCGCAATCTCGATGGAGAGGATCGGAGCGCCATCCATCCGGCCAAAAGCCTTGAGATTGCCGCCGTCATCGAGGATCGCGACGTTCTCCGCAACGCCAAGTTGTCTGGCTTTCGCAATCGCTTCTTCCACCATTTTCTGTGCCAGTTCAGAAGAAATGCTATTTTTCTTCACCACGTTGGCCATCGGAGTCCTCCACTCGAGTAGTTATTGCGCGTTGATCGGTCCGTAATAGTTCACTTCCTTGCGCAATCCCGGTCGATGCAGCGTGAACGGGGTTGCTTCAGCCGGCGGTCTTGCCTCCGTCGACAGTCAATATCTGTCCCGTGATGAATGACGCATCTTCGGAAGCGAGAAAGACGGCGGCGCGCGCGATGTCGGCCGGGTCGCCGACGCGCCCAAGCGGCACTGTCTTTAGGAGCGCTGCTTTTCTCTCCGAGGTCCCCGTGAAGCGGTCGAGCATGCCGGTCTCGATCGGACCGGGAGCCACGGCATTGACGCGCACGCCTGAACTCGCTGCTTCCAGCGAAGCCGACTTTGTCATGCCTTCGACGGCATGCTTGCTCGCGACATAGACCGAGGCGCCCGCTCCACCTTCGTGCCCGTAGGTCGAGGATATGTTGATGATGCTGCCGCTCCCTTGCGCCTGCATCACGCGCAGCTCGTGCTTCACGCTGAGCAGCGTGCCAAGCACATTGGTGTCGAAGGTGGCGGCATAGCTTTCCGCGGTCTGGTCCGTGATGGGGCCGGGTCGGCCTTCGGTGCCGGCATTGTTCACTGCGACATCGAGGCGCCCGAAGCGCTCGATGGTTCTGTCGACCAGGGCGCGGACGTCATTTTCCTTGCGGACGTCGGCATTGATGAACTCGGCCTCCGAACCAAAACCGCGCAGCTCCTCAGCCAGCGCCTTGCCGGCCTCATCGCGCCGACCCGCAACGACGACGTTCGCGCCCTTCTTGGCGAAGGCGACGGCGGCGGCGCGCCCGATACCGGTAAGTCCACCTGTGATCAAGACGACGGGGTTGCTCATGGATCCAGTCCTTCATGGTGTGGTGTTGGACCCAAGATGAACTCTCCCGAAGGCTTGAAAAATAGGCCACAATTCCAAACATATTGGAATAATCATCCGCAACGGGGACTTCGCGATGGACAATCTGGGATCGATGAAGGCCTTCGTTCAGGTCGCGGAAGCCCGAAGTTTCACCGTTGCGGGACGGCAACTTGGCCTCTCGTCGTCGGCGATCGGCAAAGCGGTGGTGCGGATGGAGGAACGGCTGGGCGTGCGTCTCTTTCATCGCTCTACGCGCAGCGTCACGCTGACCGCGGAGGGGGCCTTATTCCTCGAACGCTGCCGGCGCATCTTTTCCGAAATCGAAGCGGCCGAACTCGAACTGTCGCAGACGCAGGAGGCCCCGCGCGGCACACTGCGCGTCGGCCTGCCATTGGCCGGCATGCTGATGATGCCAACTCTCGTCGCGTTCATGCGGGCCTATCCCGAGATCATCTTGGATCTCGATTTCAGCGATCGGGTCGTAGATGTCATCGACGAGGGCTTCGACGCCGTAATGCGCTTCGCCGAGGCTGGCGACTCGCGTTTGATGTCTCGGGCTTTGGGCTCATATCGCCGACGCCTCGTGGCGGCCCCGGCCTATCTCGCGGCCAAGGGTGTTCCCCGGACCCCGGACGACCTCAGGGCTCATGCCTGTCTGCACCACAAGTTTCCGACTAGCGGAAAGTTCGAGCGATGGCCGCTGCGGCCCGAGCATGCCGGCATCGAAAGCGAACTGCCGAAAACGGCCGTGGCAAGCACGCTCGAGCCGATCATCTTTATGGCCGAGCAAGGCATGGGCATCGCCTACCTGCCGGACTTCGCCATAGCCAGGCAACTTCGTAAGGGCGTACTCGTCACTGTGCTCGACGACTACACCGACCGTTCCGGGCCCCTTCGGATCCTGTGGCCGTCGAACCGGCATCTCGCTCCCAAGCTCCGGGTGTTTGTGGACTTCCTCGCCGCGAACCTCGTCCCCGCCGTCGAGGGTGAAGCAGACAGAGCATGAGATATAGGGAGGGTTGATCTCCATCCTGCCACGGCAGCCGCGGCGTGTCGGTACGCCACATCGCGTCGATCCCGTTCACCAGCTTCAGACTGACTTGTTGAAGCTGGATGCGGTCACCGAGGATCGAAAGCGCATCCGGTGTGAGCACGCTGACCAGCTCGAATTTTCGTGCGATAGCCAGCGCCGAAACAATTTCGGCTGTTTCCCAAACGAGGTCGTTGAGGTCAATATTCTTTCAACTCAAAAGGTGCTTTTTTCGGCAGGCTACGCAGCCTCCGGATGACTTCGGTGGCGCGCCGATCGTTTTCCAAAATATCTCTGACGATATCCTTGAGTTCAGTGATGTCGGGGCTCGGGGAATTCAGGATCACGTCTGCGGTTTCAGCGTTAGTCATAATCAAGCCGAGTGGCTGGTTGATTTCATGAGCAATGGCGGTAAATTCGCCTGCCGTCGAGGAGCGGTTGACATGGGCAAGTTCAGCCATGCGCTGCCGCGACTGTACAACCGACGCCGACGATGCGCATGTAACCGCGTGGCTTCCACACCACCCCTGAACGCGCTGCGGCTTCCGACAACGACTTCAACTGGTGGTCAACACCAGAAGAGACCTTAGCCGATCGAGAATCCCTCATACCCGCGCTCGGCGCTTTCGTTGCATATCGTCATGTACGTCCCGAGACCGCCAGCAAAGGCCAGCATCTCTCGCCGCTTGCCGGGTATGTTCGCGCCGACCCACCAGGAGTCGGCGCGGGGGATGAGAGTGGCGTCCACCGCTTCAAACACTTTCGCACGCCACGCTTCCTCCGCCGGGACCGTCGCCTCGAACCGCGCCCAGTTGCGTCCGCGTACATGGTCCAGCATCTTAGCGACCCACTCGCCCTGAAGCTCCGCGGCAGTCGGTCCATTGGCGAAAGCGTTCGGGCTGTGCGGACCATAGACAAAAAGGAGATTGGGATAACCGGCGGATGCCATTCCCAGATGGGCTCGAACGCCGTCCGCCCACTTTTCCTTCAGAGTCCTGCCGTCCGTACCCCGGATATCGATACTGGTCAGTCCGCCGGTCACCGCGTCAAACCCAGTAGCCAGGACCAGTATATCCAGGTCGTACTCGCTGGCCGTGGTCTTGAGCCCACCGCGGGTCACTCTCTCGATCGGCGTTTTGCGGAGATCGACGAGGCTCACGTTGGGTTGATTGAAGATGTCAAAGAAGTTCTGCTCCAGGGACGGCCGCTTCGTGCCATAAGGGTGAATCGGCTCCATCGGCGCGAGGATCTCGGCAACGGCCGGATCTTTGATCCGCGCTCGCGTCTTGTCACGCCAAAAATCGTAGGCGGCGCGGTTCGACTGTTCCTCGATAAGAAGGTCATTGAACGAGCCAACCCACGGCGCAAAGCCACCGATCTCCCAAACGCGCTCGAACGTCGCCTGCCGCTCCTCGTCCGACACCTCGGACGCGGCCTTCTCGAGAGACTGGTAGTCGAAACCTCCAAGCGTCGTTCTGCGCTTCTCGTACGCGACCGGGTATCCCTCCTTCATGCGACGAATTGTGTCGTCGTCCAGCTTCTTCTGCCGCATCGGCAGAGCCAGATTAGGCGTGCGCTGGAAGACCGTGAGGTGAGCCGCCGCTGCGGCGGCTTCTTGAGCCACCTGAACGCCGCTTGCCCCTGTACCGATGACCCCGACCCGCTTACCGGCCAAGTCCAAACCTTGCTGCGGCCAGAGTGCGGTGTGATGTCGTTCCCCGGCAAAGTCGTTTAGGCCCGGCAGATTCGGTGTGTAGGGCTTCGAACCTAAACCAACGCAAACCAGGAAATAGCGCGGCCTGGTTACAGAGCCATCGCTCGCACGGACCGTCCAACGATTGCTCGCCGCGTCAAACTCAGCCGCCTCTACGCGCGTGTTGAAGCGAATGTCGCGTCTAAGGTCGAGCTTCCCGTCCAGATAGCGGAAGTAATCACGGATTTCCGGCCACGCGGGGTAGAGCTCGGTGAACTTCCAATCTCGCCACAGGTCCTCGCGCGAAAATTGATACATCGGGCCGGGAGAATCGACGCGCGCCCCTGGATAACAGTTCCAATACCAGACACCTCCAAGGCCGCTCCCAGCCTCAATCACTTGGACTGACATGCCCATACCGCGCAGGCGGTCAAGGAGGTAAACGCCGGCAAATCCCGCGCCCACAATAACGACGTCGGGTTCTTTCGTCCCACCGTTATCCGCTCGCTTCGCTTTGGTCGTGCTCATGATGGTCCACTCTTCGAAGGTCCGTTGGTCTGGCGAAGGTGGACCCGCCAGCAGTCATGCAGTAGACTTTGGTCTGGCACATCCTTTGTGAAATGAAATCACAATGGCCCGATTGGACGTAAATCGTTCCGGCGAGATGGAAGTTTTTGCGCGAGTCTTCGAGCTCGGTGGATTTTCCGCCGCGGCGCGCGAGCTTCGCATGACCCCCTCGGCGATCAGCAAGCTTGTGGGCCGTCTGGAGACCAGGCTCGGGGCGCGGCTGGTAAATCGTTCGACGAAGGGGCTTCAGTTCACGCCGGAAGGACGGTTGTTCTATGACCGGAGCATACGATTGCTCGCCGACCTGGACGAGGTCGAGCGATCCGTCGCCAAATCTAAGGTCCCGAGCGGAAAAATCAGGGTGAGCGCCAACCTGCCGGTCGGGCGTTCGTTGCTGTTGCCGATCGTCCCCGCTTTTCTCGATACCTATCCGAAGCTGTCTCTGGAGATATCCCTGACTGATCAGGTGATCGATCTTATCGAACAGCGAACCGACGTTGCACTGCGCAGCGGCCCGCTCAAAAGCTCCCAGCTTATTGCGCGGAAGCTTGGCGCTGTGCGGATGGTGATCGTCGGATCACCGGGCTATTTTGCGCGACACGGCGTTCCGAAGACGCCTGATGAGCTGGCGCAGCATAATTGTCTTGACTTCAGCTATGCCCGAGCGGTGAAGAGCTGGCCTTTGTCCGAGGAGGGCGTGCAGAGAACGATACCGCCCTCCGGAAATGTCCAGGCCAGCGATGGCGATGCGTTGCGGACGCTGGCCCTCGATGATGTCGGCCTCGTTCGGTTGGCCTCGTTCATAGTCAAGGATGATATTGCCGCCAATCGTCTCGTCCCTGTCCTCGAGGCGTTCAATCCGGGCGACATCGACGAATTGCATGCTGTCTATCTTGGGCAGAGTGGGCTCCTGCCCCTGCGGATCCGTGTCTTCCTCGACTTTCTTGCCGATCGCATCAAACTCGCCGACGACTGGCGGCCCAAGCACTTGTGACGGCGTGATCATTGCGAGAACAAGCGTAGCGACGTTCATCATGATGATCGCCGCAGCGCCAAGATCAACAGCGAAACCAAGTCCGCGCGTTGTTGCGATAGCGCCTAGTACGAGGGCGAGCGCGCCCATCGACAGGTAGCCCAAGAGATAAAGGGCGGAGAGCACGCCGCCGCGGTTGCACTCGGGCGCCGCCATGCTGATCACTTGCAGACCGCCGACAAACAACAGGCTGTAGGCCCCTCCCGCGGCGGCGGTGGCCAGCAAGTAGATAACCAGATCACGGAAATTGACCGCCACCATGAGCAGCACCATGCCCAGACAGGAGACCAGCGCGCCGACCATCAGTGCCATCCGCGGCGAGAGAGTCCGGGCGATTAACGCGACATTGGACTGGCTGCTCGTCGCCGGCCCGTAGCTGGTGGTGAACGCCCGATCGATCTGTTGCACGTCGTAGGCGATGCGCTGGGCCTGGGCCCGAAGCTGCTGGGTACGCTGGATCGATGATTGAAGCTGCTGGAGCGACGAGTATGGCAGACTTGCCAGGTTCTTCGCCTGATTGACCAGCATTTGCGCTTCGTTCTGCAGCGAGGCGATCTGGTTATTGATCTGCTGCAGCTCGCGCGCCGCGGTCAGGACATTCTGGACGTAATTGTTGGGGTCAAAGACGATCAGCGCGCGAGCCGCATTTGTGCCGACAAGTGACAAGGCGAGGATGCTGACTGCCAAAATCGAGCGACCTCACCAAGGCGGGAGCGAAGGCGATCAGACCCGAAATGAGAGGAGCCGCGGTTGCGGGCCTCATGCTGAGCCAGCTCCCGTACCCGACCGCCCCGCCATTTCCCGGCTTTGCACTTTACGCCTTACCGCACTCTCCCGGCCTGCCGCCCGGAATGGGATTTTTGCCGCCGGAGACAGACGCCCCAAAAGTGCCCTGAAGACGGCACCCGCGCACAGAGACGCCAAGACCACGAGCACCGATGGCGAGAATCCAGCCGAAAATAGGCGTTTCCGCAGGCACGCGTTCCACATTGAGTTTCGGTAGACTGGATGGTGGGCAATTCAGGGCTCGAACCTGGGACCCACTGATTAAGGGTCGATAATCCGAGCGCTGCGCTTGCCAGCATGAAGCAGCTTCGCTCCGCACCACGCAGGACATCTGGGGACTATGCGTCTGCTGTGTGGTTTGGCCTTGGAGGGTTGTAGGTCCCGCTGCGCTCTCCCGCCATCTCTGTAGGGGTAACATGGGCCGGGGGGCAGGTAATTTTTTCCGACCACCCCAAATTTCGAGCGCGGCGGCGCAACAAACTTTGCGGAATTACGCCTTTTTTGGGATACTAATTTCTCATGGTGAAAAAACCCAGAGAACCGCCGCTGCGGATCGTGTCCGAGCGCGATGTCACCGGGCCGCAACCCTCCCGCACCCTCGGGCCGCATGGGCTAAAGCTCTGGAATGCCATCGTCGCCGAATACGAGGTCAGCGACTGCAGCGGAATTGAACTGCTGACGCAGGCCTGTCAGGCTTGCGACCGCGCCGAGGCCTTAGCGGCGCATGTTGCTGAGGATGGCGAAATTGTCCGTACGCCAAACGGCATCAAGGCGCATCCCGCGATCCGGGAGGAATTAGCTTGTCGCGGCTTCATCGTCCGGACCCTGCAGAAACTGGGCTTGAACTACGAGCCGTTGCGGGCTGCGCCAGGACGTCCACCGGGGAGCGCGGCATGAGCGGCCCCAAGCGCACATTGCTGGCCCGTCACCGCAAGGACCCGATCACGTCGGAGATGGTCGAGCTGTTTCGTCGAGGCCGCGAATTGCAGGCCCTCGGCGACGCCAGAGGCACGAAGGCCGATGATGAATTTCGCGCCGTCAGCAAACGGCTCGACTGGTCGCTACTGCATCGGGTTGGCCAGTGCAGTGTGTTCGACGACTTCAGCGGTGAGGAGCCGGACTACATGGCGAGCCGCAGCAGCGCCGCGCATCCTGATCTCTGCGGCTGGCATAGTGGCAAGGCAATGCAGCAACGGCTGCAGGCCGCGCTCGATACGCAGACGAGCCGCGCGGTGTGAAGGCGAAAGAGCCGAGACCCAGCCTCAAAGGGGCGATGACGCCCGAACAGTTTTGCGCCGTGTTTTGTCTTTCGCCAGCGATGTATGACGCATTGAAACGTTGCCGGTTGGCCCCGCGAGGATGCGCAACATGCGGGGCGAGAGCATATCGGTTTGCGTCGCCAGGATGCCAGGCAGCTCGGCCCGCAGGAAACGCAGACCTTGCCGCACCGCAACGCCCCGCTCCAGCAGGAAGGCGCGGATCTGATTGATGATGCCGGTACGCTGACTGACCAGGCGCTCGCGGACGCGGTGCAGGGCCTGCAGGTCAAGCTGGTCCGCGGTCTTGGTCGCAACGAACTTCATGGTTGGGCGTTGCACCGCCTCGGCAATCGCCTCCGCATCGCGGAAGTCACATATTTGGCCGGCATCAGCCGGGCATTGTGGCCGAGTAGCTGCAGCTTGCGGCTGAGATGATGCGCGCCGACACAGGCCTCCATGCCGATCAGGCACGGCGGCAGGTTGGCAAGTCGCGCCTCGACTTGGCCACGCGACCATTTCTGCCGAAGCACGATCGCACCACGCTGATCGTGTCCCACCACGTGGAACGAGTTCTTGCCGATATCGATGCCGATCACGGCTTGCGCAGTTGGATTGCTGAGACATGGCGTGCTCCTTGTCTTCGCTGCCCCGGGCCAGCTTCTGTCACTGGCGGGGCGGGAGCACGGCCGGACCATCCCATTACCGGAACTGGCGCCGACCACCAGTGTGGTATTGAAGTCGCCGCCTTGCGCGAAGTACTTTGCGCAAGTCGAGCGCTCAGAGGCGGCGCCATTACGGTCAGACGGTCGGCGTTGCGCCGCCGTCGACGCGGAACGTCGTGCCAGTCATGAAGTCGTTGAGGGGGCTGGCGATCATGCAGACGGCGAAGGCGATGTCTTTGGCTTCGCCGATCCTGCCGACCGTCTGGCGCAGGACATTCTTGATGGCAAAGTCGCGGCCGACCGCCGGATCGTAACTGCCTTGTTGCCTGGCGAGCGTCTTGAACCAGTCTTCGACCAGCGGCGTGTAGATGAGACCAGGCATGATACCGTTCGAAGTCACGCCCGTTCCGGCCAGCGCTTTCGAAAGGCTGAGCGTCAGATTGTTGAGCGCTGCCTTCGCCGCACCATAGGGGCCGAATTTGGCATAAGCGGAGATGGCGTTGCGCGAGGATATCTGAATGCAGCGGCCCCAACCACGCTCCCGCATCCCCGGCACGAAGGCCTGAGCGAGAGCGACCGCTGGCAGGGTGTTCTGCCGATAGCTGTCGGTCCATTCCTCACCAGTGGTCTCGAACCAGGTACGCGCCGCGTCGCTGCTCGCCCCCCGGCGTTGTTGACCAGGATGTCGACGCCACCAAAGGCCCTTCCGGCCGCGTCGATCACGGCGGCCTTGCCGTCCTCGGTTATTAAGTCGCCAAGCGCGATCACAGCTCGACCGCCTGCGTATTGTTGCGCCCGGCGGCTGAATTATCGGTGTCAAGTAGAGAGTGGCGGTGCTGTTGAGTCATTTTGTCACGTCACCAGATTGCATTTGCGGCATGGACAGCTCCCTTGCTCGGCTGCGCTGAGC
>Ga0307474_10001622_pt1 | contig 16242 bp, 18 predicted proteins | sample atmos_gasesECM1C_2_FD_203312 | JGI IMG/M metagenome (GOLD analysis project Ga0307474, IMG submission 203312) | Hardwood forest soil microbial communities from Morgan-Monroe State Forest, Indiana, United States - atmos_gasesECM1C_05 | ecosystem: Environmental > Terrestrial > Soil > Temperate... | reverse complement strand
TTGTGCTCGAGGTTGACAATCTTTCCGATTACGACGCCTTCTTGCTGCCCAACCCCTACCGCTTGATCATCGACATCCATGGCAAGAATGGGCGGACCAGACAGCGCAAAGACGCTGGCGAAAACTCTTCAGCGGAGCGAACGCGAGGGGTCGCGCCGAAATCCACAGACGAAATGGATTCGAATTCCTCGGAGAACGACGTCACTGCCTTCGCACCTGCCGCGACAGCGGAAAGGGCGAGAGCTTTGGGAACGGATCCAGAAGTAAATAAAGTCCCCGTGCTGACGGAACCAGGGGTTTCCTCTGGCAGCAAGACCCCAGCCGGGGTGGTAAAAAAAATAATCGATGCTGACGATACTGACGAGGCGAGTGCTGCAGTCCCCGCCTTAGACTCCGCGAAGCGGAGCGTACGACCGGCGCAGCAGGAGCCGATCACACAGCGAAATGTCATCGCTGCGAAAAGGGTTGTGGATAATGATCTCTCCCACCAATCAGAAGGCCTGGATTCAAGCCTTGCCCAGACTGGCGGAGGCGATCCAGCCAACGCCCGGCACAGAACGACCGCACGCACGCTCGCTTCGGGCAGGTCGGCAAGCGCCTCCGATCTGGGTACTCGCGAAGCCAAGCCTACCGCGGCTGGCGAGCGTTCTCTGATTCGCGCTCTCGGACTGAAAATCGGAAAGATCGTAATTGATCCTGGGCACGGAGGCCATGATACCGGCACGATCGGACCGAACGGGCTGGAAGAAAAGGATCTGGTGCTCGAAGTGAGCCGCCGGCTAGGCAGACTCCTCGAGACTCGGCTAGGCGCGGAGGTAGTCTATACGCGCAAAGACGATACCTTCATCCCGCTCGAAACCCGCACGGCCATCGCCAACCAGGCGCGTGCCGATCTCTTCGTCTCTATTCATGCCAACTCGAGTCGCGACTCTGCCGCCCGAGGAGTGGAGACCTACTACCTGAATTTCACTTCGTCGTCGGAAGCGCTGGAGGTGGCTGCGCGCGAGAATGCAGTTTCCGAGAAATCCATCTACGAACTCCAGGACTTGGTGAAGAAGATCGCCCTCAAAGAAAAGATCGAAGAGTCGCGTGAGTTTGCCGGAGATGTCCAGGCATCGCTGCATAGCGGCCTCGCAGTGAAGAGCCCCGCAATTCGCGATCGCGGCGTGAAGAAGGCTCCTTTTATTGTGCTTATTGGCGCAAATATGCCATCGATTTTGGCCGAGATTTCTTTTGTCAGCAATCCCACCGACGAGCATCGCCTGGCCTCCAGCGAGTACCGCGCGCGCATCGCCGAATCGCTCTATCGCGGCATCGCCAAGTATGCGAATGGGCTGAGCGGGGTCAAGGTCGCCAGCAAGATGGACAAGGGGGCGGGTCAGTAGGTTCGCCAGATTCATCAGACTGATATTTCAGAACGAGGGTGATGCAGACGCCGGCCATCCACCACCACAACCACAGGTAAGTAGGGCACGACGGCGAGCGCCAGTCCCTAGATCGAAAAGCGCGGTCCCAAGCGATCCCGACGACAATATCTTCCTAGAATGTGCCGATGCGGCCGGTGCGCACGACCTGGTCACGGGCAATCAGAAGCATTTTCCGAAATTCTAGAAGAAACCCAAGATCATAACGCCGCGGGAGTTCATGGGCCTGATCGCGCCTCATCGAATCAAGTAGCCTCCGCCTCACTGGTGTCTCCGATGGGCCCGTTAGGATACCTTGGGAAGAGGTAGGCGGGAACCGGTTACCAGGAAACTTTTCCCCATCCCTTGTGGTCTAATTATGGAAGGGATTCCGTCTTGTCCGGTGCAACCATGCCTTTTTCCAAGTCGATATTGATCGTTGCCATGATTATTCTTTTCGAGAGCGTCGTCTTCGCCGCCCCGGGTGCGGTTTCGCCGGCGCCGCCGATCCTCCCCAAGCAATTCGCCGGGTGGCAGATGCAAGGGGTGGCTCAGCCCAGCAAAGACGCCGCGGCTGCAGATCCTACGAACGCGTCGCTTCTGAAGGAATATGGCTTCACCGATTTCGAAGCCGCTGCTTACAAGAGTGATGACGGCCGCACCTTGAAGATCCGCGCCGCAAGGTTTGCCGATGCCAGCGGTGCTTTCGGCGCATACACGTTCTACCTGCAGCCAGCGATGTCGCGGGAAGAGATCGGAGACCAGGGCGCATCGGCTGATAGACGTGTGTTATTTTATCGCGGCCACATCTTGGTCGATGCTGTGTTCAATGAGTTGTCGGTAATGTCGGCGGCGGGACTGCGGGAACTAGCAGGGGCGTTGCCTCGTCCCAGCGGCAATGCCGGCAACCTGCCCCCGATTCTTGCCTTCATGCCGCACCGCGGCTACGAGGCGAACACGGAAAAGTATGCGGAGGGGCCGCTGGGTCTGGCGGCGATCACGTCTCCGCTCCCTGCCGAACTCGTGGATTTCGGCGCGAACCCCGAAGTCGTGCTCGGGCGCTACTCGGTTGCTGGAGGCGAATCTACGCTGATGTTAATCGAGTACCCTACGCCGGCGTTGGCCGCTGAACATTTGCGCCGCATCGACGCCGCCAATCATGCGGCTCAACCGCAGGCGGGCGTGGAGGCTGTAGAAAACATCGGTCCGTTCTTTGACAAACGTACCGGACCGATCGTTGCCATCGCCGCGGGTCCGCTTTCACAGAGTGATGCGCAAACGCTTTTGGGCGCGGTGAATTACGACGCCAGCGTGACGTGGAATGAGAATACGTATTTCGACAAGAAAGACAATATCGCCAACCTGCTGGTCAATATCATTCTTCTCTGCATTATCGTGGGTGCAATATCTCTGGCGGCCGGAGTTGCCTTCGGCGGCGCGCGTGTGCTGTTGCGGCGCTATTTTCCTGGTCCTGTTTTCGGTCGCTCCGAACAAACTGAGTTCATTTCTCTGGATTTGGGTGGGCCAGCTGCGCGTGGCTCTTCTCCTCGCCCCGCGGACCCGTCAGAGCATTAAAGACTTCTTAAGTCCTGCAGGTTTATCGGGTTACAGACTTTTCGACCATCACTCGTCTCAAAATGGGACGTTTCGTGCGCGTATTGACCGATTACGTAAGAGGTTGAAAACAAAGACATTTATTTGACAAAAATCGCTTGACACCCCCCTTTTTCGGCCCATAAGATTTCGGCAGAAAGTTTCGACGGAATCTGAAACCTCTGTTGGAACTATTCTCCCTTGAAAAAGAAGAGGTCGCCCTGTTGCCGGGCGGCCTTTTCGTTTGTTCGCCAACCGTGAACTGTATGAAGATCAGTTGATCGAGCAGGGCGCAGCGGGAACTCGCACAGCGCAAATTGCGGATCTCCTATCAAGCAGACCGTTAAGTATTAAGCGGCGTGTTGTGGCGAAGGGCTCCATCTCACAAATCGACGCGGAGGAAATTATGTTCTGCGAGGAATGTGGTGCAACTGTGGAACCGGGCAGGCATTTTGCAGCCGGTGCGGCAAACAAATCTTAAGACCAAGCACGGCGGTTCAGCCCCGTCGGCGGGTGCAGGGACACATTCAGTTGCTCGCGATTTTCTGGTTTGCCAATTCGGCTTTCAACGCAATCAGCGGCGTCGTTTTGTATATTCTTGCCAATACACGACTCGCACCCGGCGGATCGGGGGGAGCGCCGGTCTTTCTGCGTCCTCTGCTGAGTGTGGTCGCGATCGTTGTGCTCGGTGGAGCATGATTTCCCGTGCTTGCTTTGCTTCCTGCCATGCATGGGCGATCCGTTCCCGCCGCTTCGCACCCATACCATCGACAGATTGGAGTTCGGCGGTTCGGTTCTCGATCACGGCTAGAACCTCGACTCCGAATCGCCCGACGAGCTTCTTTGCAAGAATCGGCCCGAGGCCCTTCACCAATCCGTTCCCGAGATACGCTCGATCCCCTCCGCCGTGGTCGGCGGCACGGTCTTCATGATCGTCGCCTTGAATTTGCAGCCCGTGTTCCCGGTTCCTGACCCAACATCCCTCCGTGACCACTCCCCCGCCGTCACCGATGGCAACGAAGCGATGACGGTTGTTTTCTCCCGGCGCCCCTTTTGTCTTTACACGAAGCACACAGAAGTCGCCGTCCTGGTTGTGGAAGGTGACGCGCTCGATCACGCCTGAGATTTGCTCGGTCGTGGATCGGAGCTCTGGAATCGCTGCGGTCATGGGCGGGAATCATTTCCCCACGAGAGGGCCGGGACTGGGCGGATTGTCGAGCAAGCCGATTCTGCGGATCGGGCTGGCGGGATGCGGTTCATATCGGTGTGGGGGTCTCAAGGATCGTTGGCGGGCTTTGTGGCCAGCAGGAACCACCTCAGGGGAAGCAAAGTGACTCGGCATTGCGATCTCCATTGTTCTTCCCGGTTGCTGCCAGAGGGATGGTTCAGATGACTCCAGTAATTAGCGGTTCGCGGTGTCCTCCCGGTAGAGTTCACAATGGGGTAAAAGTATGAAGCGAGTTCTGATTCTAATTCTGGCGATAACGACCTTGGCGATGGCACGCGATAAAAAATCAAAGGCTCCGCCGGGACCGTATATCTTCACCAGCAAAGCGTCTGCTCAAACGCTCAAGCAGATAATCGTCCAAGCGAATCTAAGAGAAGGCTACGCCCTCGATTCCGACAACCAGTTCCAGTTCCGATTCTCGAAGCCAGCGCAGATGCCCGTCATAGGTGCGTTTTTCATGGCTTCAAGTGCATGTGCGGGCATGAGCACTAAAAAGGTGTGGTCATACACGCTGACGGAACTCAATGGCACCACAAAGGTGACGGTGCAGCCAGTCTGGGAATATCCTGACGACTACTGCAAAACGCAAACTCAGGAGTTGATATGGAGCCAGCAAGATGAGATTGCAGCATTTCGAGCAATGCTAGACAATTCTCGCTGACCGCTCGTCGTAATGGGTGAGGTTATGCCCCGTCACTGGAGCAGTTTTGCTCACACTCGGGCTGCGCGATTTGCACGCAAACAAGGAAATCCGGCTGAATAGTGAAGTCCATGGCAGCCCCGTCGTATCGAAAGCATCTTCGCCATTGCTACAAGAGTTTGGCGGGAGGGTTTGGGTGTGCTTGTGAGGTATGGGGCTGCGAGTTTGCCGCAGGAAGCAAACCGTGTGACAATGCGGCCGAGCAGGTCGCAAGTATTGCCTAGCTCAACTGGCATCCAAGCGCAGTGCTTCCCCACCAAAAAGGAAAATCCACCGAAGCAGCGGGCTTTATCCCCGCACCGTATTTTAGGCGGCCTTCTTCTTTCCCGCCCGTATCTTTGCCCAGCGCGCTCTTTGCGCCGCTGCGATCTTTCGGCGGGCTGAGGCCGACATCGTATGACCTTTCCCGTGAGTCGACCCCGGCGCCTCCTTTGCTGGGTGGGATCCTTTACCAGCCCTCGCCCATCTCGCCTTCTGCGCCAGCGCCATTTTCCGCCGCGAAGCTGCTGATATGATTCGCTTCGATTGGCTTTTTCGGTGAGATGATCCCCTACCGTTTAACCAGTCGATCACTGAAATTGCTTGATCCAACTTCTCCACGTGCAACTGCGATTCTCGTCGCTCAGCGCGAAGCTCCAGAAGAGCATTGCTAAGATTCGCCATTGTTGCCTCCCTTGGTCTATAACAACGGCTTCGATTGTATAGGATGGGAATGATCTGGCCTGAATCGGAGAACTGGCGACAGATCAAGACTCCGGAGAACGGTATCCATGATTGGCGCTGTTGAGTGGGTAGGGCGGATCATCAGAAAAGATTAGTAACATCTGGCAAGAGTAAAGCAGCCTCACCGGGTTCAGATGTCCTGGGGATCGAGTTCGACTCTTGTATCCTGTTAGCAACCCGGAACGGCAATCCACAGGAATCGAACATCGCTCCGGTTGCTGCTGTGACCAACGGAACCCTCGATGCATAGGTTTTGCGATAGGTGCGGGACTGTTCTGGTGGATGCGAAGGGGACTTGCGGGGCTTGCGGAACTTCCATTGATTCCGACATTGCTCCCACCGAACCCGGCGTGCCCGCTAGGGCAGCCGTGCCAGGGGCGATTGAAGCTGACAAACGATGGCGAGTTCGGTTAGTTCTCGCGGTGGCGGCCTTTGGCGGGCTGCTCGGAATCCTAGTAATCTTCGCAAACCGGAGTTCGCCGCCCAAGAGTAGCCCGACAACAGCTTCTCGGCAGGAGGCGAAGCCGATGATCGCCTATGGCGAGAAGCCATCGCCTGCAATCAGACAGATGCCCGAAGTTGTGCCGCACGTCGTAAAGCCTCGTAACGACTCTCACGATCAGGTCACCCGCCCCGCCCAGACTACAAACCAGGAGACAAAGCACGACGCAGTAAAAGCGGGCGGCTCACAACCTAAAGCCTCCGTTACGACGCAGGCCGCAGATCATCGCCCTCTTCTCCAGTTTGAAGCTGGCGTTCAGCTGTGGATTCAAGTGAACTCGATCAGGCGTCAGCCCGATGGAAGCTTTAGTTTTCGGGGCACGCTATCGCAGCCAATAATCCTTGCAGATTCCGTTTCACTTGATCAAGGCACGGAACTGGTCGGGTGGGGCACAGTGAACGGTGGGCACGTTATAGTTTCAGTGACAGAATTCACCGTCCGGGGAGAAAACTACGGATTGCGGTCTGCGGGCAGTGCAAACAAGAAACCCGGAAGCGGACCTGCGGTCGAACTTAGTCCCGGCAAGTTGCTAGAGATGTGGTTCGCGTCCGCGTCGGTTTATGAGAAGAAGACCCTGTGACTCCCGTGTGCCGAGAACCCCTCGATGCAGAATGGCTCGGCATCGTCAGAGGCTTGCTGGAATAGACCTGACGGGAGAAGAACCGCGCCTCAAAAGACTTTCAACGCTAGACAGCTTGAAGAAAAAGCAGAGGAAGTCACGCTCCTGTTATGACAGATGCGGCAATGACTTCTTCCAGCCCATCGAGGGTGGTGTCCGGTTCTTCAATGCTTTCGTATCGGAGATGAACGACATTCGTTGATCGCTGTTCTGCCGCCACCCGGAATGTCTCGACAACTTCCTCACGAGAGGCGCCGGGGGTGTACTGCAAGCCGTACCCTATGCCGAGGGCTCCACGGCTGAGGCCACGCCCAAGGATGCTCAGAACTCAGATAATTGGGATCAAGAGATAACCATTGCGGTGAAGAGCGATCCCGCCACAATCAAGACGTCTCGTGTCCGTTCCCGAACAGCGCCCTCCGGGTAGAAGGTCCAGCCACTTCAACTTTCCGTGCCTGCTTCCAAAGTTGTCGATGCTGCACTAAAACAGAATCGAAGGCAGATAGGCGCCAGCGGGTTCGTTGTAAAGCCCCGTCGTCATCAACGTCATCGGCTGAACGACACGAAGTCCGCTCTCAAGGCACCAGCGGAACAGTCCCGCGTTGCGAGTAGGCACTAGGATTCCCGGACCCTGAAACTCCGTGGCTGCGGCAATGAGTGCTTGCAAGTCGCGATTACTCTCGCCAACCGCATGACCGGAAAAGGCGACGGACGATGTGTAAGCTTTGATTCGCCCTTCCAATTCGGCGACCATCGCAGTTGCTTGCCGAATCGCGTCATTGAGTTCGCCTCCACGGTCGTGCCCGTGGACTCGCACACAAAGGTCGTTGCAGGCGGCGAGGTCGCTCGGTTCCGCCACGCGGACACGATAGCCCAGCGGCGTCTTCTGAATCGGTGTCCCCTGCATGCAGGCAAGTGGTTCGCGCACCGCGAAGCCCAGCTTCGCATAGAGTGAGAGCGACCGATTGTGGTATGCCGCCTGCACCAGACGGACTCCTGCGAACTTCCTCTCTGCCGCACGTGCCATCACGGCTTGCATCAGTAGGCGTCCCACGCTGCGGTTTTGTGTGCCGGGGTCAATCGTAATGGGTCCTATACCAGCAATGGGTGTTCTCTCATCCAAGCAGTTGCTGCCAATGATTTTTCCGTCCTGTTCCGCCACCACGCAGAAGAACGATGGGTGCGAAAACATCATCGACAGCACATGGGCAGCATGCTCCGGGGTGGGAAAGTCTGGAGGAAAGCTGTGCTTGTTGGCGAGCGTTGCGAAAGCCTCGAAGCCGATTCTTCCACATACTGCGGCATCGTCTGGAGTGACGCGACGAATAACCACCGCATGATTTTCGCTGATCGGCGATTGCGGCTGCGCAGCCATGATGATTGCCTCCTCACATACCTCGTGGTCGGAAATAGAAATATGACCGAAAGACCCTTGCGGGTGAACCCGCCGACGCGGCCAGGTTGCGTGCTTCGGAAGCCGTTTGCGTCGTGCGCAGCAGCATCCTGCTGCCGTCCTTCATTTCAAAAACCGTGCCATTGATCGGCGGATCGCCATCGAACAATACGATTACAAAGAACTGTCCCCGACCGATGATCCACGGATCGCCACGACTCAAATCGGAACGATAGTTCACAAATTCGTCGGTGGACTCCAAACGCTTAAGCGGCACCTTTTGCCGAGTAATGTCGTCCAGGGCCGCCACTAGTTTCGTATTCTGCTGATACTCCCGCCTGAGCTTCTCCACTTCGGCTTCCGAGTCGAACCCATTGAGGTACCACATCTCCGCAGGTCCGGAGACAGACTCGATGGTCAGATAAGCGTGAGTAAAGCCGAGCGTTCGACAGAGGTCTTCAGCACGTCTCTCAAGCTTGCCATTCGCAGCTACACCATCCCGCCTCAGGTAGTCGCGAGAAACCTCCAGAATCTGCGGCGGGCGAGCCTGCGCCATATTATCCGTCACACCCCCAAAGGCAACTGCGCAGCAGGAAAGCAGCATAACGCACTTTGGTGAGGCAATCATTGCGATCATTCTACGGAGCGTGCAGCAGGCACACAACCGCCGTTCGTTAGGAGCGGTTGCAGATTTTAACCTCAACTCGCGCCTGCATTTAGGTTTGCAAACGAGAACCGGGCATAGTGACTATCGCAGCTTCTCGTACTCGGCTTGGGCTTGCTTCAGGACGGGGATGTCGGGGCCCGGCGTCTTTCCCGAGGGGGAGGAAATCTTTGTAGGCGGCGAGCGCACGGACGCGGGCAGCATCAGCATCCGCTCCGCGCGAGGTTCTCGATTGCAAGGCGTTCGAGCGAGCCACCCCCGGGCGCGACAACGCTCCTGTCCGGCAGTTCCAGACGATGCCGCTGTGGTCGAGAATCTTCTGAAATTCGGCGGCGGCAGCACTACCCTGTCCAGATGCCAGATATACCTCGCCGCGAATGTTGGTTGGATAGAAGCAGGAAATATTGGCGACGAACCCGATTTGCCCCAACTCCACAGGGGGGCGGCTTGCAAAGCATTGACGCCGTCGGCCGGATTGCTCCGGTTCAGCGCCAATTGCGCCCGAATCGCTGGCAGCCAAAGCGACTGCATTTGGGTGTCCAGCGGAAAGCGTTTGTTCAGGTCTTGCGTCAGGGATTCGGCTCTCGCCGCATCGCCGGCCATAGCAAAAGCGAGTCCGGCTTCGACCTCGACGCTTTGACTCGTGGGGGCGAGCCGCAAAGCCTCGGCCGCTGCCTGCTTCGCTTCCGCAGCGTTGCCAGCAGCCGCAAGTGAGTGAATCTCATGCCCGAGGAATTTGTGTTCCGAGATGGTCAGCCCGGTATAGATTCGAGCCGGCGATCACTGCGGCAGCCCCGCGAGGCGCAGCAGGTCGGCGCAGCGGGGATCGGAGCGCAGGTTATCAAAATCAGGCAGGGCTTTAATGACAGCGAGAAGGATGCGGCACCGGGAAATCGTCTGCCCCACGGGCCGGGAGGACGTGGACACTGGCTAGACATGTTAGGTGGGAGTGAGGTCAGGTTCAACGCCAGCTTAAGGTCGAGAAAAACTGTGGCGTGTCGCCAAGCCATATGTGAAGCAAAGCGTTCGCCCTGTGACAGCCAGTTTCCGACTACAGCTACTCAAAGGGGCAGAGCACTGGGGAAACGTGTCTGAAAATCAAGGAGGCCGACCCATTCCGGTGCAATCGTGATTCGCACCATGTCCTGAATCACGGAAGCAAGCTGCGCCACCCAATCTTTTCCCGGCTGCTTTCCGAAATAGCGTTCCGCAGCCAGGGCGTACTCAGGAACAATTCCGTTCACCGGTTGCAGCCGGGCAGTGCCGCGCACCAGCAGCACCTTGTGCGGGAAGGTGTTGTCATCAATCGTGAGCGCCACCTTCGGGTTCTTCGCCAGTGCCTTTAGTTTCGGTGCTCTTGACGGCGTGCCTAGCACGAACTCTCGTTCATTCCAATGAAACCAGATCGGTACAACTCGCGGTGTTCCATCCGTCCAGACATAAGCCAGACGTGCAGGAATCGCCGATTGCAAAAGCTCCTTGGATGCGGGATGCTGCAACAGTTCAACACTTCCTTGTTTCACTGGCATGGTTGGTTACTCCTCCGCTGGTGCAATGTTCGAGCCACAATTCTAATCCGGCGCGACAGAGCGGCAAGGCGATTATTGTCTGAACTGGTTTAGGATCGTTGTCCGTTTCAGGTGACTGGGGGCCGGAGCCGGAGAAATTTTATGGTAGCGAATGAGAGTATTTCAGTGTTGGGGACTTTCATTGCATCGCGATCAATGGCGGGACATTCTCCTATCCCCACCTGACTGGTTTTTCTCAAACGTGCCGCCACAACGATGGGAAAGCAGTCTCCGCGACCACAACCTCTCATTGACTCAGGTTGTCAGCCCCTATACCGGCCTTGTAATTAAGGCCCGACAGCATAACGTACTCGTGGATACCGGAGGAGATGGGCATGCACCGGCCACGGGCGACCTGAGGAACTTGAAGTCTGAAGGCATCACTCCCGAAGAGATCACGAAAGTGATCTTGACCCAGGCACATCTTGACCACATCGGCGGCGTGCTCGACACGAGTGGTAACCCAGCGTTCGCGAATGCACCATACGTGATGTCAAAACAGAATGGGATTTCTGAACCTCCACACCCGACTCGCGCGGCACGGGAGTGGAGGACCACGTGAAAGAAGCGCTGGTCAATTGTGGCATTGAAAGACCTTCCGCCCCTGAAGCTGCGCATCGAGTTGCTTGAGTCTGAAAAAGCGATCGTACCCGGAGTCCATGCTATTCGCGCGCCCGGGCATATTTGCGCTGGTGATTTCATCGGCCAGAGGGCAATTTCTACACCTGGCTGATACAGCGCTGCATCCGATGCATCTCGAACATCCTGCATGGCGCACTGTTTTTGACCTGAATCGAGATGATACCGCGACTACGCGGCGACCGTTGCTCGACCGTGAGGCTAGCCGACAAAGTAAATGCACTCGCTTACCATTTTTCCGTTTCCCGGTATTGGGCACGTCACCAGCACCGGAAGGGCCTGGGGATGGCAGGCTGTGAATGCCTGATGCGGAGAAGCCCGGATACGACGTGGTTAGCCTAGTTCGACCCGTACTGCCACATCGAATTTCGAATAATACTTCTTCACGTCCCCGGCTCCATACTTCTCCCGGAATTTCTCGATCACGGAATTCACAGCTTTCGCATCGGTGACTGACTTTCCTCTGAATTCCGCCTCAACGCCTCGTGCATTAATACGAATCGACGGGTTCTGGAGCACATTCTTGTACCACTGCGTTTCCGAGCCCTGCACGGGCAGAAGATAAAGCTTCTCCCTTTCCAGTACGAACCAGACGGGGATGGAGATTGCACGCCCGGACTTCCTGCCGATCACACTGATCTTGACCTGTCGGTAGCGGGCGAGGCGTTCTTTGAGATTCTCCTTTGCTACTGTCATGGTGCACCTCCTCCTTGGAACCGCGACTTCGATTCCGCCCATCGCAATTTTAGTTCAGGGAGAATTGATTCGAGATTCTGCAGGCACTCTCACGACTGTGGGTCGGTAAGCGGAAGCCGACACCCCACCTGCCGGCTTCGATGGGCATGACCTCTCGGAAGTACGATGGATCGCAGACTTCCCGAACCACCGCTGTGCCACCAAGACGGCCGGGAGCCACACGATGAAGATTCCCATATGCGACATCCCGAAGAAAACCTCTGGTGCCCACACGCGGCCCATAGCCGCCCCGAGATGAACCCACAGGCTGAGGAAAAGACCGATGGCAGGAACGCAGACGAAGAACCAAAGGAAGGGTCGTATCCAATGGGACGGAGTTTGCCGCCGAGGGAAAGTCGGCAACCGGGGCAGGTGTACGATTTTGCAGCAGAACCTCGATGTCCGGGAATCCAGGGTCCGCAGGGAATTGCCGCGGAAGCAGCGGAAGCAGATTCGAGCAATGCAGAACTGGAAGGGCGTGTCGATGGTAGTGAACTGGAAAGGCCTTGTCTTGAAGGTCTCGAACGAACTCCCCAGCGCTGTGCTCCCCGGGAAATTCGCGCCTGTGCCAGGCCCGAATTTAGAGTTCCGCCGACGGAGTGTGAGTATCGAAGGTCCGCCGCGTAGTACCCGCGGTTGCTCGTATTGCTTCGACTGACTCAATACGCCCATCAGTGACAGGCCAGCCAGCCGCTTTCGCCGAAGCCAGCGTCACGCTGGGAACGACCATCCCAAATATGAACGCCAACCACGTGTAGAACATCCACGGCCATGTGGCCGGGGTCAGTCCATCGAAATGGCGTTGTGGCAAAGTCCGTGAGAAGAAAGTAGTGCGGTGGGCGCATACAATGACGCCATGAAAGCCCTGAACGATCGAGTGGCCCTTGTGACTGGCGGCAGTCGCGGGATTGGAGCCGCCGTCGCCATCGCGTTGGCTGGCGCTGGTGCCGATGTTGTTGTTAACTACCGTGAGCGTGCCGACGCTGCGAATGCCGTCTGCGGCGAAATCAAGAAAATCGGGAAGAAGGCAATGGCGGTTCGGGCCGATGTGTCGGCCGCCGCCGACGTGAGGCGCATGATCGCAGAGGTTGAGGCGCGCCTTGGTGGCATCGACATCCTTGTCAACAACGCGGCTATTGCTCATCCGCGCAAATTGGAGGAGATTACCGGAGCGGAATGGGACGAAGTGCTCGCCGTCAATCTCAAATCGGTGTTCTTGGTGACGCAGGCGGTGGTTGGCGCTATGCGACAAAGAAAGTGGGGACGGATTATCAACCTGTCTTCAGTTGCCGCACAGACAGGCGGGGCAGTGGGGGCGCACTACGCCGCGTCCAAGGCGGGGATCATAGGACTGACACACTCCTGTGCCTCATCATTCGTTAAAGAGGGGATCACCGTAAACGCCATCGCTCCGGCGTTGATTGAGACGGAGATGGTGACCAGCAACCCCAACGCGAACCCGAATCTCATTCCGATGGGGCACTTTGGCTCGGTGGACGATGTCGCATCGGTGGCTGTGATGCTGGCGATGAACGACTACATTACGGGGCAGACAATCTCGGTCAATGGTGGCTGGTATATGAGCTAGTCTCTCCATCGCCACGGGTCTCGTCTTCGCTTCTGTTCTCCGTTTTCGGCTAAAGTAATAGCCGATGAAATTGACCTTCTGCGCCATGTTCCTGCTCTTCACGATGAGTGCTGCTGCCCAAGACACAGGTGGGTTTGACATCAAGGCGGCTCAGCGGTTTGCAAATCTCGGACTCGCTTGGGTACACAAGGAGTATCCAAACCACATTAGCCACACTTTGAATAGCGATGCGGATGCCGCACCGCCCCGGAAACTGACGCCAGCGTTTTACGGATGCTACGACTGGCATTCCTCCGTCCACGGGCATTGGCTGCTCGTTCGCTTGGTCAGGACTTTTCCAGACGCTCCGTTTGTTCAATCTGCTCGCGAAGCACTGCGGCAAAGTCTCACCCCAGAGAACATCGCGCAGGAGGCTGTATATCTCCGAGGAGAAGGACGGGCCAGTTTTGAGCGCCCGTATGGGCTGGCATGGTTCCTTCAACTGGTTGCGGAATTGTGTGAGTGGGACGATCCGCAAGCTAAAGAGATGGCTGCTAATCTGCGTCCGCTCGAGACGGTCGTAGTGGAACGGTTGAACAACTGGCTGCCGAAACTCTCCCACCCTGTGCGGATCGGCGAACACGACCAGACTGCTTTCGCACTCGGCCTGATGCTCGATTATGCGCACGGCAATGGCGATCATAAATTCGCAGAGTTAGTCGTTTCCAAAGCCAAGCAGTTCTACTTCCATGATAAGGACTGCCCGCTAGCCTATGAGCCCTCCGGTGAGGATTTCCTGTCACCATGCATCGGGGAAGCAGACCTGATGCGTCGAGTGCTGCCCAGCCAAGATTTTGGAGGCTGGCTGAGAACGTTCATGCCCCAAATTTCCACGTCTGGCGCGGCTAAATGGTTACAGCCTGTTGTGTCGCCTGACCCTAGCGATCCGAAGCTAGCGCACCTGGATGGGCTCAATCTCAGCCGCGCATGGATGCTGGAGGGAATCGCAGCTGGTTTACCGAAGGGCGACAAGCGGCTGCCGTCGATCATGGCGAGTGCCGAAGTGCATAGGCGGGCTGGATTAGCTGCGGTGACAGGCGAGCATTACGAGGGCGGTCATTGGCTGGGAACCTTCGCAGTTTATTTGGTCACAAAGCGAGGCACTTCAGGCTAGGTGCTTCTTCAGGTTGACGGCTCTGCGCCTTCTCTTAGATGATTGTAAGGCATGGACGTTGAACGCATCATCGACGAGATTGAGCAGCTACAGGAAATGTTCGAAGCGCCCGATATTAGGCCACTCAGCGCAAGCGACATCTCTGCTGCGAATCGCAGGCACGACGAAATGCTCGCGCAAAGCCCGTGGTTCCGCCTTTGGCAGCAGTTCGGGGTTTGCTGCCGAGGTGAATCCTAAGGTTCCGGCTTAAGGTCGAGTAGTCGATTTCCTGTGGACACCCTCCCTGCTGAACGCTTGAATCCAACGGCGTGTTGATCTCCTATCGTGCACGATCAAAACCGCCGAAGCCGTGGGATAAGCACGCCCTGACTGCCGAGTACGAATACATGCATCCTGAAGGCGACAGTACTTTTTGACGCAATGAACCGATATGAGATTGATTTTTCGGCTGGATGGGAAAAGGCTACGAAAGGACTGCCTTCGGACAAGCGCTAGCAACCAACATTACCAAGCAGAGCCCCGGGGTTGGGGCTGCTGACTGTCGACTCATCTGCCTGGGCATTGATACTGCTCCCCTGAAAATGACACGGCGATTTGGCATATTGTCCGACGTTTGCTTCACATTCGGGATGTTGACTTCAAAAGGTGTACTTGAGCCGGGATTGAGTGCACCAATGGTCGTCTGGGCTGTCCCAATGTTCCATTCGTTTGACCGCCACGGAAAGCTTTGTTTGTCCCACTGGTCTCTAATTTTGTGGGCGTAGGGACGAGCAGTGAATGTCAACCCCAGAGAACTTATCCAGAGCTGGCTCGGATGATGCTTGACCTTTGGAGCGGCTGGTGGGCACGACTCGGACCAAGCTTGCTTAGAGCCTCGACGACAAGATTGTCAAACACAATGCCGCCAGCGAACCACCTTTATATCAGTGAGCTTGGAAAGGCTTTTGTCATCGCTTATCGCATCAACATTCCGAGAAGCGAGGAAAGAGAAAGTTGATGCATGACGTGATATTCTCGACATTGGGGGTCGGCACACGCAACGGCATCCTCGGCGCCTGACGTGCCGATAGCCTGCAAGAATGCGTGACAGATGGGTGGCACCGATTTCTCCCGATTCTTTGCAAGACGTTGATTCTGTAAAGGATGCCGACGTAGCTCAGTTGGTAGAGCAGCCGATTCGTAATCGGCAGGTCAGCGGTTCAAGTCCGCTCGTCGGCTCCAATCCTTTCAAACACTTGCGATCAGTTCACCGCGACCTGCTGCACATCCGCTGCACGAGCTATTTTTTCTTCCAGTTGCCTCATCGCGTCCGTCAACTCTCGGCACCGTTTTGATATAGCTTCTCTGGGTCAAAATGGCACCCGCGATGATATTCGCCAGCCGGTTCGCTCTAAACGGAAGTAGTCGACACGCCACAATCATGGCGATGGGTATCTCCATCAAGACCGCTGAACCCAGCAGAGCCCATGGTGGGAGATGTGGGGCGTCGGCTAGATTTGGCGAGTCAACAATAGCAAACAGGGCAACAAGGTCCGCATACAGGTAGTTCAATAACGCGAAGGTCCACAATAGAGACAACCGCTCCTTTTGTGTCATGGGAAGTGTCTCTGCGTATTCCGGGGAAATCGATCAGGGTTCCGGCGTGATGCCGATCAGCGTTCCGGTTGATTCCGATCAGGTAATCGGAGCGGAGCGACGCTGGCGAGGTGATTGTGTACTAAGTGATCGGAATCG